>Ga0056128_1004231_pt1 | contig 17894 bp, 9 predicted proteins | sample WorMetLIZISLAND2_FD_71113 | JGI IMG/M metagenome (GOLD analysis project Ga0056128, IMG submission 71113) | Marine gutless worms symbiont microbial communities from Max Planck institute for Marine Microbiology, Germany - Olavius geniculatus... ... | reverse complement strand
TTGCCTCCCGCGGTTTTAGCATTGCAGCCCCCACAGTTTGGAACTCACTACCCTCTAGCATCCGTAGTTCTACCTCTGCAGACACTTTCCATCGCCTCCTTAAAACTCACTGCTTCCAGCAGTCCTACTGCTCCCCCTAGCGGCTCAGCCAAGTGCCTCAGATTCAGCCACTGGCTGACAGTGTGCACTTTAAATATGCGCCTACTTACTTACAAAGAAAGAATGAAAGCATGGGGTAACAGCTAACGAAGTTTTAGCTCCAAAATGCCAGAACATCCAGTACACATATCAGTGATGACAAATTCCAATGTAAGCCCACAAATTGCAAGTGAAGATATACACACACGATACACCAATAGTGTGGCCGGACCAAAAACCAACAGATAAAAAAGAAAACCACCAAATTCACGCAACAACTTATAATGCACAGTAACACGAATCACAAGCTCAATGCATAAAAATGGTTGCAATCACAATTTTAAAATACCAGAAAATTGTGCAACACTGGCAGAAAGTAGTCAAACACATGCAGCGACAACAAAAACATAGTCACCAACAAAAAAGATAAGCTGCATTAACAGCCATTGATATAGAGAAAAGAAAATGAAATAATGACAGAAATGACTGAGAGAGCAGGGTTCAACGTCCCGCCCGGTACAGTATAGGTCATTTCAGAGATGAGCAGAAACGATGAAGGTCAGATAAACACAACCGTTAGTCTAAATTTAAACTGATATGCTTCACTATTGTTTAACAACATTAGGTATAATCTTCACGTGTGTGCATAACTTGGCAAACATAACAATTATTTTACTGCAGCTGGTAATGTGAATGCAATCCTGGCAGTACATGATGGAAGCCTACTTCCGGGTTTATGACTAAAAGACACGAAATACATCAATTTCCAAAGAAAGAAAACAAGACTGAATTGCAGTCTTACAATGTCCAAGAAGAAAATAAACCTTGTACCAAAATGGCTAGTATGGCAACAACGAGTCAGCCAGAAATTAATGACAATCTATTGGACAAGAGATCAGATTAAATCCTATAACAGTCGATCATATTCGGTGATCAAGTTATCCAGGAAGACAACAGAGTATAGTTAAATAAAAAAGAATATATGACATAATGGTAGGTGAAGTGTAGCGATATCTACCCCGAAAACTTGCATTTATAAAAATCACCGAAAATACTGAATGAACACCGCTTGGAAATCCAACTGAAACAGATGACAATTTCTTGGGAAAATCCAAAAGCAACGAATCAGACGCTTTACATCGTTCGCACAAGTTCACTCACTCGCGGTCACACAAAACTATGTACACGACAGTTGACAAATCAGTTGCAACGTTAGGGAAGACAAAAACGAAAAAATAATTATTTTTAAATGAAAACAATTGCAGTGCAGAAAAAAGAGAAATTCAGCCAGAGAAATCCGCAAAAGTAATACAAAGAAAGTAACCAACTGGAAATGAAAACAATACAATGCAAAAAAAAATTCAGCTGTCGAAATCCGCAAAAGTTATGCAACAAATGCTCCAAAAGTAACCGTCCAATGTACATCGCAAGCCTGCTCTGCTTAGCCCTATGCCGAGCTGTCCAATGTTAGGCGCATTTACAGCCGTAATATACAGTAGCACCATTCGACAACTGACGCAGAAGTAAATGTGCACAAAACTATACCAAAAACATCAGCGCATTCCGACAACAACACTTAACAGCTGAAACGTATCAAGTGAACAAACCCCAACCAAGCTAATGCACTCCGGAAGTCAAAAATTAAGCTAATAAACCAATTTTGCAAGTACCGGTACATGCAGGTGGGCCTGAAAACATTCGGTTCAAACTGTGGCAGTGATATGAGTAATCCAGTGGTCTCACTTTTTTAAATAAATGACAAATTTAGGAATAATTTGACTCGATTTATAATACACAATAAACCGAATTGCAGTTACTTTTATGGTGACGTACAAAATACGAGAAATACCGTGAAAAAAGATCAAATCAACTGTATATGCTTACTGCTGCTTTTTTGCCAATCTAAGTAATTAATTGTGGGTTACTGATAGATTCCATGCAGCCTGACAAAACCATTGATGAGACAACTGGATTATATTGGAAATGTTGTAAGCTGCATTGCTTTAAAACTGCATATTTTCAACATAAGCGACAATTTTGTTTAATGTCTTAAGAGTTTCTGCAACATTTCATAACAAAACAAATAAGAAATCCGAAACATTGCAGACCAGCTACAGAAATGACAACCACTTTTGTTTTCCGCCAAAAACCAAATCATGTACCCTAAACGTGACAACCCACTACTATCACAATAACCCCCAAAGTCGATGCCGAAAACTGTGTGTTCTAAGACTTGATCGAATACAGCATACGGCAAACGACTGCACCGAAGAACTGTGACAAAACATACGCATCCCGACAAAAAATAGTCCTGGCATGTGTAAATAGTAGCAACATTGTACTGATGATATACATACGTATGCATATACATATAAATGTGCACGGCATGGTGTAATGCCAGCAGCTGTACGGCCGAGAAAATTTCCCAGGTAGGGAATTGTGGGCGTGGCTGAAAAAAAGAGGCTAGAAACAGGGCCAGCCCATCACCTCTCCCCTGGCTCACAGCACTATTAGTCAAACATATTTTGACAAACACACTTTACAAATATTCTCCGAGATAACGTCAGCCACCATCCAATACCTAACGGCATTCCATTCCAACTGAATAAAATAACTGTCTTTGCACCATTTATCAAACATACCCAGACATCTCTATCAGCCAATTTCAAGTTGAGCACAACAGTTTCCTCACAGATTCGACGTGTCCACTAATCAATACACCGCAAGAAAAATAAGAAAAGACAGGTTTTAATTCTCCATAATGCCTCTGATGCAATTCTACCAGGTCCAGTTCATACATTCACTCTATCTAACTCCATCGGCCTCTAGAACAATTATCTCGTGTAGAGTGATATCAGAAGTCCAGACAAGCAAAAGCCAATCGCAAATTCCAAGTGAGTGAGTAGGGTTTAATGTACCACCCGACACAGTATAGGTCATTTCGGGGACGGCCTTTGCAGGCAAAATTGCACAGACACGTAATAACGGAACACGAATTTTAACCTTTACAGTCAAACACTAAACACAAAAACGACCTAAGCCTAAACCTAAAATTGTAAGAACTCTCCATTTGAATGTGGATATGTGAAAGCAATGGCAGAGTTCTAATAATCTTCCCTGTTATCCTCCAGACACATTCCAAGCCATACTGCTGCTGACAAATGCAAGCATGTGGATTACATTGGCAACACGAAGGACAGACTGTTCATATATGTATGTATGTATGAAATACCAGAGCCGTACTGAATAACAAATGTTACTACCCAACAATGCGCCACCCCTTCCAGTAGCCAAATACACATATGAATACTGAACAAACATCGAGAAATACGCCACAAATATAGAATCAACTGCAATATTTTCGACTCATCTGCACAAGTTTCATAACAATGCAAACTGGTAAAGTTCAGTCAAGTAGCGCAAAAACAACAAGACCAAACATCAAAAATGCGATCGGCGAAATTTAGACGTTGTCCCCTAGTTTATAAATCAGTAGTCATTTGCCACCACACACTGTAAATATCACGGAACATTTTTTACAGATAGGAGTGTTTTTTAACCAGAAAATATAAAGCAAGTATTCGATACAGCTCTGGAAAGGTAAAATGGACAAGTTTGCTGCCGGCATCAACTGACTGGCACGTTGATACAAGTAACAGTTCACGCTCAAAGTTCATTCATTCGTCTGCGCGACAATAAAATTCCCGATTTACAACGAACGTAGCTGATATTACAACCTGCAGCTGATGATGGTGCTGTCTCTGTGCAAATACACTGATCAATCAATTACAATGATGATGTTGATAAATGATGATTATAAAGAGATGCTGATGACGTTGATCCAATGACGATGCTGACGATGGCAGAATATTTTCAGCTGCAACAATCATCAACTGCACAATCGACTCGTGACGACAAAGTCCAATGCTGACTTGTGTCCAAACAGGCACTAAACATGTCGATGTCCTTAGCAACCTGACAACACATGTCAATCGTTACTACTAATACTACAATCTACAGCAACAGCTGCAAGTACAGGCACTTAACACGATATTCTTAGTAAACTGTTAACAAATAAGTCATTATTGCTGTTACCACTGCCACAACCATCACAGGCCCTAACAAGAAGCCCAGTTGTCGCTAAGATAGCCGACCATACTGGTTGTCAGTGACCTTCAAAGTCATCCAAGGTTGATGATTTTTATGACATTTGAAAGCCAATATGCTACTTCTTATTAGTGATCAATAGCAACCTAAGCTCTATCTCTGTTGAACCATTAGCCACAACGGCGCGTACCGACCTTCAAGGTCAATAATTTTCATCTCATTTGAAAGAGCGCATGCCACTTCCTATTAAAGATTACTAGTAACCTTGGCACTATCTCTCATCGTTTCCGAGATACAGCCATTTATAGCTTGACACTTTCCACTGAAAATTACGTCCAAAATGCTGCAGATGGAGATATGGTTACTACATGTATTGACAAGCTATAAGAAGTTGCCATCACGTTATCCGATGGTACCATCGCCGACACCTTACGACTTACTGTTTAGCCATAATGCCTCACAGATAGCATAGCATAACGCGTTATGACCCTTCAAGGTCATCCAAGGTCAATGATTTATATGTCATTTAAAAGCCAATATGCGACTTCCTATTAGTGATCAATAGCAACCTAGGCCCTATCTTGCACCATTTAGCCACAATACATCCGTGACAGACAGACGGACAACAACCATGCCAACAGCTTGACCATTACTTAAATATGGTCAGCTAAAAACAACATCCATGGCAACCTGCCAACAAATACCGGTTGTTACTACTGTTATGATCATGATGACAACAGCTATGAAGATGACTACAATGACGGCTACTACTATTACCATGACTCCGGGATGAGCACGAGACCTTTCCGAAGCTTTGCCTGACATGCGAAACCAGTAAGCATCACAAAAGTTACTTCCAAGCACTTACTATGTTAAACGTTGTGGCTTTTCTGCATGATGCACATCTAAGTATACTGGCATACTGGCAGTGTTTCTCATTAATGGAGAACTGAAGTAACACATGATACTACTACTACCAGCATAACCACGACTACAACTACAATGTGAGGCATAAAAAAACACACCAAATTTTTTTTACCATAACTCGAAGAAGAGTTACCAAATTTTAATAATTTTTGGTACACAAATTCCTGACACAACTGGCCGTCAATTGACCGTTCCATTTCCCACCTCACCCAACGTCTGATTCTGCACTACCTGGGAAAAACAGAACAGACAAAATCTGCATTAAAATCAACAAAAACCTTAATAGAATTTCATCTTTCTGGATATGTGGCCACCAACAGCCAATCAATTACAAGGTTTGACTGTTGTGTAACAGCACGTATATTAAATAGGCCTAATATTCAGGAATATTGATGAATTCAAGAAGCGACTGGTGAAGCCCGGATTGGTTTGGAGCAGAATGTTATCGACGCTGCTATCAACGAATGGAGAAAGTGTCTTCGAGCCAAGCCCATTTTCGTGCAAAATTTTGTTCGTTTTCTTTCCCCAGGTAGTGCAGAAACAGACAATGGGTGAGGTGGAAAACTAAACATTCATTTGATGGTCAGTTGTATCAAAGTATTCTTGCCAAAACATATTACAACTGGATCACTTTTTGGTGTGTTTTTTATGCCTCACAGTGCATTACTACTGAAGCTATGACTGGAGCAAAAATGAGCAAACCATAGGATAGATGCGGCAAACAGAGCACACACAAAGAGCAGCTAGCAGTAGCCATTTCGGAATGCCCGCTGATTCAGCGCATCCTGCACACACACACAGTTAACAACAACAAAATCTAAAGCATGCTTTGGCAGCACAGCGATAAAATACTTACAGTACAACTCATCTTAAAAAGTGTTTCAGAACAACTTATAATCATTATTTTTGTAACCTCTAAAAGAATTTTGAGGATAACGTTTTTGTACCAGCACTGTCGCCACTGGTACTCAGAATTTGTAGTTCATTCAAACGCAGACTGCAGATTCTGTTACCAAAGCTTACGAAAATGATGATGAAACTCACTGGTCACTCTTGTATCAGATATACCCATTACCCGGTGACTTTCTGTGCTAGTAAAGCAGCACCATAAATAATAATTACTAGCTTTACTGCTATTTGTACAATCGTACATCATACCAGTAACGATTAGGGCACTGGACTAAAGAACAACAGGTAATGGGTTCAAATGCTAGTTATGTTTCTGCTAGGTAAAAACTCTTGGCAACTTGTTCAGTGTCACATAGTCCATGTGCACCTGTCACTAGGATTAACTCTATGCTCATAACTGAGTATATTGGTTTCTTATACCTTAACCTTTAATACGCTATACATGCAAAACTAATTAGAATAGAATGATTATGCACACATCAAAAAGCTGAAAACAGAAACATTTGCAAAACTTTTCGAAGAGGCTACCATAATCCTGCTATGCTAACTCTCAGCTCGGACTTCTGCCAAACAGCACATTTAAGACAATCTCTTCTACCAGCTGCTCTTATCTTCAGAGCTTCTCTTTTCATGTTTTCACAATCCTTGTTAGCGATTAGCATTTGAAGTCACTTTCATAATGTTACAGCTTTGTCAAACATCCTCCCTTTCATTACATTACAGTTTACAGTTTTTTTAACGTCGCCTAAGTAAAAACTGCCAGGACCATTATGCCCCATCAGCAGAATTCAAAATGCCCAAAAAACAGAACATTAAAATGAAAATAAAATGGATGGTGCTGTAACGACAAACACTACAGATGACTGAAAACCGGAGATGTAAATTGTAGACTTACAGCCACAGCCAGTGGGAGTGGCTGCGGTCCGTTAGTAACATATCCAGCGCCAGGATACTGGTTAGGAGTGACTAGGGACACAAGTGACTGGTTGATTAGAAGACCTCCCGATGTCATTACTACAACAAACACACAGACAACTACAACACTGTAGTAGCAGCAGCTGTAGTAATAGGTATGGTAACTCGGTAAGGTAAACAACCTCCAATAGATCACTGCCCGAAGACACTAAGTGTTAGCGACTCGATGTTACCATCTCAGAGCCAGTACAACAACATAACAGCAACAATTTAGTAGAATAATGGAAGACAACTGCACACCAAATATGTACAATGAAAAATATGGCTATAACGTCACAGTACTAAATAGTGTGATAAATACACAGGCTAATGCAATTTAGTGCTGTGAAAATTGCCGGTCTATTGTTTTGGAGCCATATGCCAACAGACGACAGGCAAACAAGATGGGCTTGTTAACATGCAAGTTGATACAACTCAAAATATCTCCATTTTCTAGAAGACTAGGCTACTGTAGAGTGCATCTCCAGATGTCATAGTGTCTACAGTGGCAGGGGCCCCCTTAGGAAAAAATGTCAAAAATTTGGAAATTTCTGAGAAAAATACTATCCCTACAGACAAAAAGATGTAATAACGTGAACGATGCAAAGTATCCTAAGAATGCTTAACAACCAAACATCAATAGATGACAGCAAACCGTATCCTGGTGGAGTAAAGCTGCCTGCTCCACTGCTGTCGACGATGCCATTCTGTGTCGACCCCGGGGACAACTCAGATGTTGTCGCAGCGTCGCTGACGTTCAACGTGTCGTACACAGGGTGCGTGCCGCCGCCGGCGTACGGTATCGTAGCGTAGGCAAGCGGGTCGAGAGCACCGCCAGCTGACAGGAACGCAGCTGTCTGCAACGTGTGTGCCGACATGACAGCGGTCGGCGTGTAGCCAGCGAGACCGTGGACAAAGTACGTCGCTGCCGCCGGCACTAGACTGCCGCTCAGATCCCCACGACGATAGTAGGCTGTTGCAACATACAATACTACAACAACAACTACTACTACGATTACTATTACTACTAAGCATGTAGCCAGTGAGCCCGTGTACAAAGTACATTGTTGCCGATGAGAGAACAAAAATTATACTGCTTGGTCAGTTTTCCCACCGATTATTGTTCCGCCAATTCCCACAGTTCTGATAAATTCCCTGATTTTTGCCAGCAGCTGTGAAGTTGTGAAAATTTCCGGGATTTCTAGAAGTGAATTTTAGCAATAACAATTTTCCTGCAAAATATTGTATATAGCAAAAATGTAACAAGATAATCTGTAAATGATGAAGGACCAAGTTGCTGACTACCATCGCTACATACTACTACTACCACTAATACAAAAACATTAACTACTAAAAAAACAACTAACCTCTGGATGGTGGTGGACTAAGCTCTTCCTTGGGTTTGGCTTGCTTGCACTCCACCATCTTGTTGTTGATCTCGTGAAAGTGCACCTCAAGAACGCGCTCGACGACGGCCGCGCTCTCAAACGTCACAAACGCAAACCCTGCACAACCAAACAAGAACAAACCCACTCATTTACACAGCCGAGAACGCACCCACTGCTTCGTTGGCGGATCACACAGATGTTTGTAACTATTACTATGATTATTATTATTATTATTCTGCACTGTCTTGCTGTAATATGCAGTCACTGGAGATCAAACATATATGGGAGACAGAAAGCATTACACCAGAAGCAAGTCGCAGTAATAAGCTTCATCGACAATGATTCCCGAATCCACAGTTATCAAAAAAGTGTAGATAAGATATGACACACTTCTGCCGCAAATGTATGTCAAAATCATTCTGCTCCTATATGCCTACATATGCGCAGACAAAACAAAGTTTAGTAAAATGTGTATGTAACACCCTATCTCTTTACAGTAGTTTACTTTACACTAAATACCATGTGGCAGATGCATGTAAAAATCCTTATTTCATGATCTACATCCTCCTAATATTTCTCGCCACAATGTCTGCAATGTTATAACTGGTCGTAATGTCACTCATCAAACGCGACGACTGAAACACATCTCATGTCTGAGTGATTATACCACACATGCACAGACCAGTCAGAATACACCAGTGATCAGTAATCTAATAAACACATTTCAACAGAGTCAGTAGTATACTATACATCGTTACACTCGAACAGCACACTCAGACGAAATGTATACACAGCATATAAAGTAGTAAGCAAGCAGAGAAAAGTAACAGAGAAAATATGGCAGCTTACCACGATGTCGCTGAGTTAACCGATCCATCAACAACATTGCATCTTCCACCTACAACAACAGCCGCAAGCTTAAAGCCAAAACAGGACATTTGGGTGCAGCTGTTTGGGCGCCAGACTTTTGGGCACCAAAACATGACATTGCCATGAAAAAAGTTCAAAAATTACGATGATGAAGATGCACGACTACATACAGCATCACGACAAAAAAATGTGATGCTGACGATGAAACGTCGACGAAAAAACTCTGACGACTGATACTGATATTTCAGGATGGCCACCATCCGTAACACCTTCATCAGAATGACTGCTGTAGGCCTAATCTGAGGATGAATTCAGTGGCTTATGCCGCAAAGTGTGTCAACAACGCACGACCACGACGTACAATGATGTCACGTGATGACGAGTGACAACAACAATGACCACTAGATGAATAAAGTAAAGTCTATAGCGCTTCCTACATTAGACAGACTTGTGGCCAGAAGCGCTTTGACAATCTCGAAAGTGGCAGCTGATTGGCATGAGCTAATGATACTGCAGTGCACTAATGCGGCCATCCAATGCACACGTAAATGAACAACTAGACCCACAGTATGCAGCTAGCAGACACACCACCGCCCAATCAGCCACAATAGACCACCATGAAGTAGCGAGTAAGCTACTACTCATTTCTCGTCCCACAAAGGGTAGGAGGCTGAGATGGCCTGAGCACAGTAGGTTAGCAACTTGCAGAAGGTTGCTTGCAAGCGACTGACAGTGAGAATCAAACCGTAATCTGAAAGTTACGAGTTGACACTATCCACTAGACACTTACACCTACACAGGGAGATAGGTGTGAACAACTTGCCCAGAGTTGTTACTTGGCAGTGCACCAGCTGGAATTGAACCGTCGACCTTTCGGTCTCGTATCCAACACCCTAACTGCTGAGCCACCAAGCCATCTGTACCTAAGTACGGTTGGCTAAAAATTATACTACTACTATGCTATTAAACATTAGTTTTGCTGCATCATATAAAGTTAATGACGAACTGTTCTCCCTGGCGAGATTTGTCACCAACACCCATCAAATTTTCCGAAATTGGACGGTTTTCCAAACAAGAAGTGAGAAGTCACTCTTTGCTTGCTAATTTAATGCTCTGATGACCTAAGCAAGCTTGCAGGATACAGGGGAATGCAGATTTTCACAAGAATCGTGCAGATCTGATGTCTACATGACTTTACCAAAATAAAGCACTGTCGGGATGTGTTAAGATTTGGAAATTGCTTTGGCAGTACTTGTTACATGACAGAATTAGGGTTACTCTCCCTGTCAGCTGTGATACAGCGTAAGCTGTGTGACAGTGATACAATACTGTCAGGAACACTGTGATGGTTATCTGGAATGTCTTACCCTCCAACTTCAGAGTGGCATTCCTCCAGCGACAACAACAATGCTCCTAATCAAATTCAATCTATTTTAAGTTCACTTCAAATAGTAAAAATTAACTAAATTTTCTGAAAACAATCTAGACAATATCACAGCACAGAGCACAGAAAATCATTAAGTAAAAAGTTGCAGTTAGCCGACCTTGCCATACTGTTCAAAATAGTGCTTCACATCGTCGATCGTCGTCGCCGCTGACAATCCCCCAACGAACAACTTTCTGTGATGATGGTTCAACGGTGGCTGAAAAAACCCAGAAAATCCACAGATTAAATCCAAATTTTCCACAGACGTATCAAGCAGCATCGCTTAGCTAATTACCGTTTTGTACTTAATTGCGAAAGTAACAAAAAATGCAATGAAAAATATTTAGCTAAGCATTGAAATGGAAAAACTGGCCAACTAGTTGTTGTGCTAATGATAAGCAACTAGACCCACATTGCACGTGGCAGACATACCACCTCATTCAGCCACACATGATGTGAACTGACACTACAAGTGCTACTGCTCTGCTGAGCTGATCAAACGTCTTATTCCTGGTACAGTGTGTACATCACGGCAGCATAGCAAAGCTTGTTTGATTTGTTCATTTGAGCCAGCAGTCAATAGTGACTACGTAAAGTTCTGTCAAACGCAAACAGAGGGGTGGTATATTCATTACAAGAGATGGGCCGATGCAGTGCAATTGTCCACATGCTCAGCAGTAGGACAGAGTGGCGGACACCCACACACTGGCTCAGCAGATGGGGGGAGGTAGCCCGCCTCCTCTGGCACAACTTAATTACCCTCTTTGACTTGTAGACTGTCAATCGTGACTCACCGCTGAGCAAAAAGCTTATCACTGTGTCCAATTCAGATTTTCAGAATTCTCTACAGTCGACAAATATAATTCTGGAGATCAAGAATTTTTTTGAGTCTCGAGCAAGTCGAGTCTCATTAACATCTCTAACGTTAACACAGTTCACACAATGCACTTTACTGCCCACGTCTAACCCTGGCAGTGCAGCACGTGGCAAGAGGCCGACCGATATCAGTATTGGCATTGGCACAACCCAATAATATTGGGCACTGAGTATTGGGTAGCTTTTTTGGTATCATTCTAACCCTGCATATAAATCAATAAATCAATGAATTGCTGCTAATAATAAATACCCATCACTATCAACTCTGTGTTAAGTGGAAACTGTAGAGCATAAAAAACAACTAAGTTCAACCTACCTTTGTATGGTTCGTTGTGATCAATGCCGTAGACTGTTTCGGTACGGCTGGTTTTGGATCAACCTGTTCACAAAATTACTTTTACTTTCAATTTTCAGTCTACAGTTCGGAAAATCACGCCATACAGTTCAGGGTGCCAACAGCTGGGCTTCAGTATCAAGAGGCAAGATACAGTTTGATAGCAGCAGCCCAATAAACAAAAAGTTTGTAAGGCCAACTTAAGAATAACTCAGGAAAAAATGTCACCGGTACAAAAATCGTATGCAAAAATGCAAATTACAAAAAAAAATCAAACCATAATAAAAAGTTACAGAAAACTTACAAATACCATAACTAAGTAAGTTACTGACTATGAAAGAACTTATGAAAATTTGTAAAGTCATGTAAACTAGTCCAAACCCACTACACTTTACAGTGCAATACTCAATTCTTAAAAAAAAAACAAGCTTCTTCATGATGCAGAAAAAACTTTCTGTAATCACCTTATCGTTCACTTCTTACATCACTAATTTTCAAATAGACCACACCTGCAGCACACTAACTGGGACAACTTATGTAAGAAATAACTAAATTATTGTTTCGCCAAAAGTCATCATATTCCCTGATATTTCCACAGGTTTTTCAGTCAAGAGAAAAACGTGGTTCAGTACAACTACCGTTCTGATAGCAACAACTTACAGATTTAGAGTCGAGCTGATGCGGTCCATTCTCGAGCACATTTGTAACACTTTCGGCATCAGCAAATGTCACAAAACCAAACCCTCTGCACATCACCAGCAGAAAATTACAACCAAATATATACCAGGTGCCCCCCCCCAAAAAATAACGTCCTAAAAATTTGCATGCATTATGCAGCGGAGTAATTAAAATAAATCAGCAAAAAAGCATGTATGTAAGGAACAAACATTCTCAAACACGTTTAGAAATTTTCGCTTAAAACACTTCCATATTAGTCGAGATATAAACAAAATAGTGTTACACATCATAAAGCAAATTATGCAAGCGACTCATCATTTATGTTCCGCTCGTCATGTCATAAAACAATGGTGAGAAAAAAAACAGCAAAAAATGGGTAAAATGGCATTACCGTGACCGGCGCGTAACCGGGTCCTTCATTACTGTACATTCAGATATTTCACCATACCGACCGAAGTAATCACGTAACGTATCTAAATGAACCAAAAACAAAAACCACGTAACTACGACGCTATTGCTGCTACTGCATCAGATCTTTTACTGTGTGATGCACACAGTCCAAAAAACAGTACTGCTACCCAGTAAGGTGCATGTATCGAACCTCCATCTGTCCATCTGCAATGTTTAAGTACTGTGGTCATGTAGGTTGGCTTAAATAATGAGCTTATTCTTCGCTCCCCAGAGCCCCATCATCTGTAACCTAGTCCTAGGCTAACATCCCCACCCAGTCACTTTGTATGCATTACATCATCTGCAATTAACTAAGATACCGTAACATGATACACTCACTTGTATATGCAGTCATTCAGCAATGTTTGCTAAATCAGTACCAGTGCATTCTTTATTTAATCAGGCACATTTGCCAAGTACACCAAGTTATGCTAAATACAGAAAAAAGTTTCTTAAAAGTAAGCTTTTGGAAAATGTTGCACTACTTCTACAAGCTGTCAAAGTTGAGACACGAAAAGTAAAACTGTGACAAACTGACCTGCTGTAGTTTTTCCACTAAGTCCGCCAATAAACAGTTTACTGCAAACAAGCAAATACACAGCAAAGATAAAAATATTGATACAGATCAAGCTACAGTCTGTTCCAGATGGGATAAATTTACAGCTGGTACTGGTGCATTAAATTTTCCAGCATTGACAAACTGACAGTTAAGAATCTGGTCAAAATGAAATATGCACTCAAAGTCTCAAATGCCTATACTATGTTGGGCATCACTGTCTTTACAACACTGTCCTATATCATGCACATACAGCTGTAACAATAGGAAAGTGCTTTGCACCAGGTGGCAATACCGAAATACCAAATACTAAATACTGAAAAATACTGAAAACGTTTTCCGTATGAAAAACCTAGCCCTAACCCTAACTAAAGATTACCGATAACTACCGAACACAACCTTCGTTGTCCAAGATTGTTTTTGGTAGTTGGCAGTGCCACCACAAGACAAAAACCAAGACCCAGAACCTGGGGTCCAGCCCCCAACCTGACACAATATCTGTCAATGGAAACCACGTAGATGCTGTTTCCGACTTTATATACTTGGGAAGCTCTCAGTCATCTGACGGCCAGTCTCGTCTGGACACACGCAGACGCATCGGCTTCAGTTCCGCAGTAATCTCCTCATTAGACAACATTTGGAAAGACAAACGATTATCCCTCTCTATTAAACTCCGCGTCTACCTTGCCCTGGTACAGTCAGTGCTCCTATACCCATCTGAAACTTGGACCCTCACAGTGGCAGACAGCAAATCACAGATGCATTCCACATGAAATGCCAGCGTCGCATCCTAGGTATATCACGGCATCAATTCGTACGAAATGAAGAGATTACCGCTCGCACTAGTCTCCCTCCCCTATTGACCACCATCCGTTGCCGTCGCTCAACCATCTTCGGACACCTAGAGAGGCTTGGCGACAAAGTTCCAGCTCACAAGGCACTCCACAGTTGCGTCAGGTTGTCTCAGGGATGCCTCTCTGACCCTACACGGAAACGTCGTCCCGGTCGTCCATGTGGCAGGTGGATAGACCAACTACGAAGAGACAACAACCGCCCAACTGCTGATCAATGGAAGCTGGCTATTAAGCATGGTCACGGTGGAAGAGCGATGCTACGGTCTCACAACTACGCGACTACCTGACCTGACCTGAGTGCCACCACTCTGCACCTATCGGATACAAAGCCACTTCCAGAGTTTGCGCAGAAGCGTACATTTAAAGGTGCGAATATCACCAATGCTATTTGCAACTAAAAACCTGTGACCGGCAAATAGCATCTATATTATTTGCATGCTACAACTGTGCAGTATCCGTGCTTTTCTCTAGTCCTAGTGCAGTGATTTTCAACCAAAGTTCCATGGAACCCAAGGGTTTCACAAGCATCTGCCAAGGGTTCCACAACTGGCCAGTAAAAAATAACCTGGCATGTAAAAACATGTCAGACAATATTGTAGAAAATCAGCACTGAATCCTTTGTTCAAAATTGTGTTTCTGCACATCTATTTTTGAACAGAACTACTGTGCTGAATCATTTTTGTTCTGGCATTTGCATTGTAGGCCTAAATTATAACATAGGCCACCTAAGCAAAACATTACTCAACTCCGAGGATTAAATTGCATTATCGGAAATGACGAAAAAAACATATTGATTAAAGTTATGGTTACAAAATCATATGACCATTTACTTAGTTAATTCAATTCTTTGAACATTCTCCTAAAGAAAATTTGTAAAAACATGTATTTGTCTCAAGGAGTCCACATGATACATTTCTGGGGGTGGTGGCGGGGGCAAATGATTGTATAGATGACCGCCTCTCCCATCGTGTTTGGTTAAATACTATAACATACCCACTACTCCTGCCTACTAATGTGGTCAAAATTCATATTAGAATAATATAATTGGTCATCTTTGCATGCTCTGTCATCGTCATAAGAGCTCTCTGCCCTGCAAAGAAATAAGTCTGCAGAAACCCTGTAGCTTCAACCTCGCATACGTCGCTGGACTCACGGATCAATGCATGAGATTTCGTGAATGGCATTCGCCTATATGTACTGCGTAGGGTTCTGCTGCAGTGAAAAAGTTGAAAAACACTGTCCTAGTGAACAGCGCTAATTGCCAGAGATGTGCAGATGATGCAATTATGGGTCTGCATCTGCAGGGTAGCTGCATCCACAAAACTAAGCTACCATGTGTCCGCATCCGAGTCTGCACTGCCAGCAACAGTGAGAATGTTAAAATTATAGTAGAACTCAGGGCCAGCATTTATTAATGTGGTATGAGCAAAAAACTTCAAATGCAACTAGAATTTTGTAGTATATTTGTTACTAGTAAGTAGACATGCAGTGGTGAAGAAATTTTTTTCTCTGGGAGCATCCCCATCTGCAAAGACATCAAAAAATGTGTTCACATCCGCGACCATGTCCGCAGAAGGCTTGTGGATGCACGTCCCATCTGCATCCACACATCTCTGTTGGTTGCATGTCATTCAGGGTTCAAAATTATGGTAAGTTATAGGGCTACTGTTAGTTACTGAAACGTGTAAAAAGTATTAACGACTTAGAAAAATGCTATTAAATTTTTAACGTGCAAATTTCAGCATATTTTGAAAAATAATATGGTAAGTGACAACACAATGACGATACATCGACATCAAAATAAAACTGCATCGAAGTGTAATTGGCTACATTACAGCCAATCCATCACGCAGGGTGCGGATAGTATCCACGTTATTGGCACCTTAGAGTGCGAATGTCATCAGCTATTTGGAATCGCCATTTGTGCAAATGTGTACAACTGTTGGCTGCAAACTCTGTTTCTAACTCTAAACCTATTCTTAGCCATGTCACTAACATTATTCCAAACAGCCAACACCAATCCTAATAGGCTAGGCAATCTTTGATCGCAATTTGAAACTTCTTGATGGAGAACTTTTGCGATAGCGCCCTATACACTTGCGCAAACGTTCGCCGCCCAAAAGTTAAAAATAACGATCTAAACGTTGCATAAAATACAACAGCATCAAAAGCCAGGGTACGCCCGATTGCTAGCACCGCCGATCAAACGACTATGGGCAAAAAGCGGATTGCAGATGTGCGAATGCCGCAACAGTTAACTCAGTAATAAAGCTGTAATTTGTTAGTTAAACCATCTCCGAACCCCATTCCTAACCCTAACCTAATACCTAAGCCTAATCTTAACCCTAGCCCTAACCATAGCTCTATCCCTGTTGCGACATCCGCAGATCCGCACATACGCCGATCCGATCCATCGTCTACTCGTTTACTACGGGTAAAAAGTGAATTGCGGATGTGCGGATCTGCGAATGTCGCAACAGTTAACTCGTTAATAAAGCTGTATTTTGTTAATTAAACCATCTCCTAACATTCTAGTGTCGTCGAAGTCGGCAGCCGACTTAGACGCACGGCAGACGCACGGGACGCCGAAAAGTTGCGTGCATTGCACAGAGAGACTGACAGAAAAAATGTTACCACGAGTCAGAAGAAGATTCTTGCAAATCTGTCTGATTATTCTTTTCCGATTCCATTATACAGGTCAACAACAACAACAACGCTCAAAAACAACTACAATTCAAATATGGCCGCATGCGTCATCTAAACACCGAAACGTCCCCAGTCTCGGCAAGTTCGCTTCGAATTCAATGATTCTACTCAAGATGACGTAATCGATTCGAATCTGTTATTTTCTGTCATCCCATTTCGATGTAAGTGGTTCGAGACACAGATATGTACCCTTTAAAAAAGGTAAAGGGTAAAGGGTATATATCTGTGGTTCGAGATTACTGAAGCGCTACAGCTGCAAAAGGTCGTTTAAGGTCATCAATGTTAATATTCCCAGAACAATAATTCTAGCGGTAGATCGGCGATCTTGCTGTTAGCACTGAAAAATTGCTAGAGGTAGATCGGGTAGGCACATTATTAGGTACATGGTAGAATTTATGCTCCTGGTAGTCATAGGACCATGCCACGACACTGTCACGTATTTAAATCAGGCTTATTCAGTATTATATCAGAGTCCATCTCAAGCCATATCTGTTTCATTGTAACACAGACTTTAAAATATATTGTTTTTAAATAAATTTGGTAATTGATAACAAAGTGACTGATATTTCAGTCCCAACCACAGTCCTGGTAATGCAGTGAGGAAATATGGCTGCATTCTTACATTAATAATGTGATAAATGTAATTAGATAAAGTGGCGATCTACCACTAGTAATTTTCTGCTCACTAGTGCGAGATCGCCGATCTACCCCTAGCACTGAC
>Ga0056128_1004230_pt1 | contig 17894 bp, 5 predicted proteins | sample WorMetLIZISLAND2_FD_71113 | JGI IMG/M metagenome (GOLD analysis project Ga0056128, IMG submission 71113) | Marine gutless worms symbiont microbial communities from Max Planck institute for Marine Microbiology, Germany - Olavius geniculatus... ... | reverse complement strand
CTCTTTCCAATTCCCTTTCCCTTCCTCTTTCTTTTTCCATTTTTTCCGTCTTTCTTTCTGTGTCCAGGTCCGTGCGTCCAATATTTGAGGCGCCATATTTCCGTAACGGTGCCAGATGGATGCATGGTCACTATGGACCACCCATAGTAACTCGGTCCCCAGGAGTCGAATGGTCTCGTGACCGTTGACGTCACGTGACCCCAAAAGGTCAAAGTCGTGACCCCATTATTTTTGAGGCGCCATATCTCCGTAACGGTGCCAGATGGACGCATGGTCACCATGGACCACGGATAGGAAGTCGATCCCCGGGAGTCGAATGGTCACGTGACCGATTACGTCACGTGACCCCAAAAGGTCAAACTCGTGACTCCATTATCTTTGAGGCGCCATATCTCCATAACGGTGCAAGATAAACGCATGGTGACGATAAACCATTTATCGAATGGTCTCGTGACTGACAATGTCTATTGTTTAGTTAAAATAATAGAGAAGGATTAAAGGATCGTTGTTGCTGTTCAATTTGAAATTAAACTGTTTAATTTTCTACCAGTCTAAACAGCTCACTGATTATATTTATACGGATATATACTGTAAAATATCGAAATGAATTGGACAGACTCCGTGTTCGTATGAACATTATCCTGTTGTTAACGACGCAGTTGAAGTGTGGTAGAATATTTAGTCACCACTTTATTGCCAATTGTTCACTGAATGCATCAGTAAAAAATTTTGAATATCCGTTAAAATTTTGGCGAAGATATAGACAATAAACAAGCGGCACAGTTTTTGACTCACATGTAGTTGCAATTAATGTGATCTCCTTCGCAACTTGCTCTAATTCATGCCACACAACTTTATTCTTAGTATATTACGTAATTGGCCTCAATTCTCGTTGACGGTCTCCGTATGTAAATTTTTAAATGGCATAATTATTTTGAATTTATAAAAGTTATCAACTTCGCGAAATCCCGCTTCAAGATGCGATTGAACGATGTTATTCCTATGCTAAAGTCAAGATTCGGCAAGAGGCGATGATGTATGCTCACTTTGGCTATCAGCGCGTTGTGACTTTTTGCGACAGCGTTTTTTATGATAATTTTATTTCACGACTGAAGAATTTGTTTGGCATTTTTGTGCATTCGTTGGCGTTAGTTGAGTAGTCTGCTGGCGTTGTACATATACCTGTTGTAAATGGTTATTGTATTTTACGATTTTTGCACATTTTGCTTGCATAATTTTAACCTGTATAAATGTATATACTCACCGTTATGTCTTGTTTGTTGTTATCATTATTACACGGTTGTCTTTATAAGCATAGACCATTAGGACTCGTAAGAGAAAAAAAGCCAAAAAAAATATAGCCCCAGCCGAAAACTTATTTGGTTCATTTTATTTGTTAAGCTTATAGAAACCTTCTGGTAAAATGTACAGATCAAACATGTTAAATCGATAACGATAAGCGGAAAATGAAAGTGTGCAACTGATCATTCATCTAGACAATATTAGACTTAAATTCGTCAAGTTTACGTTCTTCGGTGCCGTAAGTGTATTTCATTCTTAATAACTACATGTATTTTTGCCTCAGTGCTGATAATACATTATTGATAAAATGTGATAACACAAGTTAGTATAATTTTACCTTTTATACACAGATGTCATTGACGTGTCTTAGGCCTATGCTATAAGTGTGAGTGATGACGCCAAAAATTTTCTGATCGCTTTGAGTCTAGCCTACGATGACACACGACGCTTTTAACCTTTAGGCCTACTGCTATCAAGCAATTAACAGCCAGTAGACGAAAGTAAAACCTGTTGCACAGTACATGCGAGGTTACCAGAATTCAGCAATTTTACAGACAAAAAGGTAGCATAAAAATGTCAGTGACGCAGGCTGCGGCATGGATGTATCTCCAATGTGCATTGTGTAAGCCAAGTTACATTTTTCAACAGCTTGTGAATCTTTTACAGTAGGCTAACTAATGCACTTTTTGCGGGACGTAGACAACCCTGCAGCCACTAGACGCCTGAAACCCCGTTGGGGACGCTTATAACGTTCCCCATATTTCTTAGCTCTTGTCCTTAGTCGAATTTCAGCTCTGCCTAACGCAGCGCATTGCATATGGCCATCCAGTGTCCGCAACAACACTCATCATTATCTACACTGTTAGAAATTCACAGCTGCATTTCGAAAAAAAATCAGCTTCATGTCTCAAGCATTCAACAGAGAACACAGTTTGCCTGATCTTGTCACTTCCGCACCGTTCATAGCTGTCTGTCTTCCAGTCCCGGCTCAAAACTCCTCTTTAACATTTCATGCCCTTTTCTTTTTTAACCGTACAGCACCTGCGCTGCAGTGACGCTCAACCTAGTTGCTTCTAGACCCTATAATCGCTCTTGCTTACTTACTCACTATTTACAGGCTTACAGCTTAGCCGAACGGAGTCAGAAACAAGTAAAATAAGTAAGTAGTGAGTAGCGAGCAGGCCTATGCGATAAACATGACAAAATAACTCGCCACGTGGTTCAAACTATTTATTAGCAAACATACACGACGAACAGATGTACAACATTTTGCGTTCTTATCACAATGCTGAGAATGGCCGCCCAAACTTCACCAGTTCGATCTTTTGCGGCTTTGTGGGATAACAAGTCGTAGAACGAGTTGTGCGATGTCTTGATGTCCACGGTAAATTTTGTTGACTTGGTTGTAAGCTTTCGATTTTTTGTGGCGTGGAGAAGGGGGGGGCAGTTGCACACCTCAAATTTTTGGTTGTCGGAAAATTATCGGAGGATCTTCTTGTCCGAATAGACCAAATTTCGTTTTAAAATGCAAATTGTAAGGCTGGAAACACCCCCACTTAAAAATTAAAGGCATTAAGCCTATTGGAATTTTGGGCAATCATAATAATTTTCTTCAGTCGAAAATTGCAGTGCGTGTCGGACAATTGCAACTTCCTGCTCTGCCTCTAGAGGTTTGCTTTTCACCAGGAACGCCGCTGTCGATTCCTGCGGGGACTGATTGTAAGCCTACAAGTTACAACTTGTTGAGGATTTGTCGCAGAGGTTGTTGCGCCGCATGTTGTGGCACAATACAGTAACAAATCTCAGAAAGTGGAGTTTGAGCGGCGCGGCGCGGCGAGTACTGTATGTTATGTACAAACTGCGGCACGGATTCACTGATTCGGGCAAATGGACGGCACTGTCAGGAAGAACGTTGTTCGCGACAGCAGTGTCTAATCTAATGAATTTATACGACTTTATTAGCTACACTGTTTCAATAAGTGTTTAAAGGTAAAGGTAAAGGTCGTCAATTTGTATAGCGCATAGTCGCGAGAATGCGCACGCTTCTAATGCGCTTTCGTCACTAACCCGAGCCGCCTGCCGCACGGCCACCGTGTGCAGCCTGCAGACACAGGCTGGCGCAGCGGCTGGCTAAGCAACCCCAGTCAGCTGTACCAAGGTCCCCACCTTCCGTAACCCATGTAAATGACGGAAGACAATAGGACCATCGTATACTTTGTGCGTGGCAGCTCGTCGCCTACATTGCAATGATGGCGCCATCTAGTTTACAATATTACAGGTAGGCCCTATAATCACATTTTCTTGTGTTGCACTTTGCAACGTAAGTTCTCTTACTGTCCGTCGATACAGTTTGAAATTCAAATGGATCAAAGGGGAGGCCAAACGTAGAGTGAAACAATAGCATTCCAAGCCACCCGTTGTCTCCGCTGGTGGTGTTCCAAGATTGTTCAGCTGTTTTAGCCCTATCAAGCTGCGTAATTTGTCCCGTGGACGTCTGAAAACATAGGAGCGAATGCGTTTGAAAAGACACTGTTTCTTCCCTAGCATAAACGTGGCCGTCAACAATACTCATCCGGTCCAAACACGGAGTAATGGCTAGGCTGTGTTAGGCCCTAGCCTGTAAGGCTGGTTTTACCGCAAACGGTCACCCATCTTGGCACCAACCCGGTTCAACGTAGTGCAACTTTGTTGATGTGAGATAGGCCCTACTCTGCCACCACTGAAAGCGGGTACGGAGCGACGTAACTAAACTGAACTGAACTAACGTGGTTTAGTTTTTGACGAACTGACCAATGGGCAAGCAGTACTGCATTAGCCTACAGTAGGCATCGTTCAACGGCGTTGGTTGTCTACACGTACGTGTCGGTGACTACGAGAACGTATGCGTCAATCATTGATCAGTTCGTCAAAAACTAAACCGTGTCAGTTCAGTTCAGTTCAGTTACGTCGCTCTGTAGGACGTGTCTCAACACACGGAACCGATTCACAAAAGTGTCGACACAATTAACTGTGCCGACACTAGACACACCAACCAGCACAACAATGCATGTCCTATCACTACTGAGTCTCCAGGGGCCGCGCCGTTTGCTACTTCTTCCGGTTTCATCGACTTCCGGTTCGTTTGCGACCACGAGCCGTAGACGGTGTTGACGTCTTGCGACCAGACAAGGCCGTGCCGACCTGATTCTCTCGCCGCTGATTGGTGCGTCGCTGCCGGCGTCGGCACGGCAACGGACAGGTGTCCGCTGTACTCGCCAATGACGTCGTCATCGTCGTCGTCGTTGTCATGGCGACGCGTCGTGACGTCATGCTGCGGCCGTCTACAGCTTTCTGCATCCGTTTCATACACGCCGCCATCGTCTTGTCATAATTATTAGTATTGTAACAATGAAGAAATTAACAGTTAACTTTACATAAATTAAAGACTAACTAATAGTTGATACGACGTAGAAACTGAATGACAATAATCGTCCAAAACATTTTAGTGGTTTGTCAGTTATTTAGCTAATGTCTCTCACAAATGCATTCGGAGTTCGGACACATTTGGTGAACGTTTTATCTACACTTGTGTAGGCCTAGATGTAAAAACTAAAATGTTCATGTCCCCAAGAAAAAAATAATAATCATTGTCTGTTAATACATTTAGCCAAGCTGAAAGGTCATTCACATGGAGCTAATGGTTAATAAGAATTCGCCAATTTAATATGCTTTCAGGTTTTTTATTGTCATATTTTTAGTCGCAAGATTAATGGTTAAATTTTGCAGCCCTTGCAATAACGCTTGCAATGCATGCTACAGGTAACTAATGCACTGGTTTACTGTTCAAACGATGGAAAACATTGGAGACAAATATACAGTCTATACAAGCGCATGGCTGCCATATGCGTACATGCGAAGTAAACTGCAGAAAGATGGTTATAAATAACTAAAGATACACTGTGAGTATAACCGTGCAACTGCACATAGTTGGTAAAAGCCGCAGATTTTGGCATTTTCGTTGTAATTCGTAATTCGTATTATACCTCGGCGAAGCAGTGTGTAACGGAAATGTGCGGACGCCGTGTTTGTGACGTCATCAGAACACGTGACGTCAGCGCCGAAAACGACGACTTCTCCCACTCTTCTGTAACTCTATAGCGAACATCATATGTTCGGGCTTCAAACGGAATACAAGCTCACCAACGGAAAATTAAGCTGGTATAGAATATATTGCGTCACACCACATAATTACGCTTAGTGAGTAACACTTAAAAATTGGCAGTAAGATTACTATTTCAAAAGTTGGAAGCAATACATAGGAAGATAGGCCTAAAAGGATGTGCAGGCCTAGAGCTCTTCTAGGAAATTCAGTTCAGAGCTACGGAGTGTCGCCTGCAACATGCGATCACACACTGGTACTTGACAGTGACACCCGACAAAATTAAAAAAGTAAACGTGCTCTGCAATTAACCCCCCCCCTGCAGCCAAACAGGCTGCGATTCGATTTATCTTTTATCGCTGAGGGTGGAAATTGTTTTAGCTTACACGTCTGCTAGTGTGCAATATTACTGGGAAAAACAGTAAAAAAGTATCAAATGCCGCTTAACCTATCTAAGCAGGTATAAACAAGTAATAAATGAAAAAGTAAAATATTGCGTTAAAATTTCAAGCGATTGCTGAAAACATAGCAATCGGCTTTAGAAGATGTTTTCCGCACTCTGTAAAGTACAGCAGTATAGGATAGAGAATAGAAGTAAAGCTGACGTACAAGACAGATAAGTGACGTGTCGTCGTGTCTCGACTGTTGTTGTCGTTGTTGGCGTTGTCGTTGTCGTACAACGACAAACGATTTGTCGTAGTTGTTCCACGACGTCACACATTCGTAGACGTCACCTGTACGTCGTAAGTTAATTTCGTTACCGTTTGCAAGACGGTGTCAGCAAAGCAAACAATCATGGCTCCCTAGCCTTTCAAAGATTATTCAAAGTCGTCACAAATACAGGGTGCGCCAAAAAATTTTACCCCCTGAGGTTTTCTGATAATTTTTTCAAAACGGCTGAGAATTTTTAAACAAAATTTTACACGCCTATTATCCATTCAGATTTACGCTAACCTACAATTTTTTTTTCAATTAACTTCAACTTTGACAAAGTTATGCCGTATTAAGCGCGACCTCCCACCGAATTTTTACATTTCACAACACGTCCATCATGAGTTTTACTTACTGATGATAAACAACAGATTTAAAACCGAAATAATTGACATTTTATGAACCAGCACACAGTTCAGTTAACATATTTCAGTACGAAGTTCACAACGTATGGTCAAAATGTCGGCCACCGGCCAAAACGCATGAGTTCAGACGTTTGCGAAAGTCGCTGATAGCTTTATTGACCGTTGTCTGTGGCAAGTCGTCCCAGATCTGCTGCAATGCACTTTTTAGCTCTGGAATGGTCTTTGGCTTTGGTTGAATGCGGCATATTACGCCGGAAGTCTGCTGCCAATGCTCGTTGAGGACTGCAAACGGTTGCTTCCATTTGGATTCGTATTTCAGCAAGACGGCGCTCCTGCGCACACGGCCCGTCAGACGCAGGACTGGTTGACGGCAAACTGTGCCGACTTCATCGCAAAGGACCAATGGCCACCAAATTCACCCGACCTCAACCCACTTGACTACCATGTGTGGGGCGCAATGCTTCAGGCATTTTACGGATTCATAAAATGTCAATTATTTCTGTTTTAAACCTGTTGTTTATCGTCAATTAGTAAAACTCGTGATTGACGTGTTGTGAAATGTAAAAATTCGGTGGGTGGTCGCGCTTAATACAGAATAACTTTGTTAAAGTTGGAGATAGTTGAATAAAATTTTGCAGGTTAGCATAAATCTGAATAAATAATAAACGTGTAAAATTTTGTTTAAAAATTTTAGCCGTTTCGGAAAAATTATCAGAAAACCTCAGGGGGTAAAATTTTTTGGCGCACCCTGTAGTGCCTTTTGATAGAACAGTCATCTGGTTTGAAGGAATAGACTTCCCACCGATAATATCCTTGCTAAGAACCTTGCTGTTATGAAAAACAAAAATAGGCCCAGTATGATTTTCTGAAGAAATAGTTTTTTTTTCTCGACAGAATCGTCAGAATGACTAAGACGACAGACAGCACGTGACCGGCGCCTAAACATGACCCAAACGGGGTGTTTACACGATCCAGCAAACGTCCGGCAAACGTCCAGCATTAGCACGTGTATTTTGAATACATTTGCTGGAAGTTTGCTGGACGTTTGCTGGATCGTGTAAACACCCCCATAAGATTTCGTGTTGCTCCCTTACCTCAAATTTCACGTGGGGCTTACGGTAGATATTTGGCGATTAAAAATACCGCATTCTACAATGACACTGAAGCGCCAGTGGTGTTGTCCTTGGTCATTTTATTTCTTCAAAAAACAACATTTGTTTACCTTGCATTGTTTCTGGTGTTCAGCACTCAGCTACTGTTAATGCAAAAAATCAGTCTTTTCAATAACTAGCCTAAGCGAACCAACAAGTGACTAACTAGAAAGCAGTCAGAGCCAACAGACCTCCGCCAAGACCATGTTGTTCGCCAGGTGGCAGCACCACATTAGGTTTGGCAGCGGTTTCCCTTATGCCCCATTAAAAGCAATGTCAAAGAAAAATTCAAAGTGATCCAGAATCCAGGATTCCTTCCGGATCACCCCCAAAATTGAACCACAGGTAGTCTTGGCCATTCCCGACATTCCCAGAAAATTTCAGATTCGTGCATAACTTTTTGAGTTATCTTGCTGACACACAGACAGACAGACAGACAAACAAACAAAGTCTGGCAAAAACATAACCTCCTTGGCGGAGGTAATTAGTAGACTGTAAACACTTACGCTGATGGGTGCAGCTGTTGTCGACTAGGACGGCTGTAGTCGTGTTACAGGCGACATTGAGTCTGTGTAGACATCCGTCGGATGTCGTAGTGCTGTGATGTATACCGGGATTAGGACACGCAGTCGCGCTCGCGTTATCGACTGTACAGACACCGCACAGCATGGGACATAGGATAAACTTCGTCAAATATTAACCGATTTTCAAAATTCTTTCACTGTCTGAATCAGGAAAAAAATTGCAATAACAGTATCAGACCTAACCGCATTTCAGATGTGTCGCTACACTACATTGTGTCTTGCAAAAGCACCACAACGCGGCGTTTCGTTGATCGCGCCATTGCTCAGTGGCGTCGCCGGATTGAGTGCGTCGTCTAGCAGCAAGGCGGACACATTGAAATTATTTTGATGTAAAAACCGCATAACGTGACAGTTACTTTAGACATAACTGAGACGAAAAAGTTTTTTTGTTGTTGTCATTTTTTCAAAATGTGTTGTTGTTACATTTTTTGTTTAAGCCTACAGACGTCGCTTTTACGACACCGTAACCATGTATAGCACTGAACGGTCTATTTTGTGCTGATGTGCCGTTAAGAAACTACTCACTCACTTTTACGACACCGACATTGTCACAAGGTAGTGTAGCGACAAAACATGTGCTAGTTTGTGCCCACCCTGTAGTTGTCACCCAACGCATCGGACGCAGAGGATGCAACCGCCAAAACGTAAGGATAGCAGCGGTGTTTATTCGCCTGTTGCTTGCGTTGCGTTTAGCGATACCAGGCTTACTAGTGTAAGGATGGAGGCCAAATATGCCCTATGAAGTAGAAACTACTTAAATACAACATACTTGGATAGTGAAATACCTGCGAACAAGTAAACCATGCATAATCAACAACCAAGGTCAACTCAGCCTTCCGTCCCTCTAGGGTAAGTAAAATAAGCACTGATCTGCTTGGCTGGGTTAACGTGGAGCAAGTTCATCTGCGTCGGATAACATTGTAATCTCATACGACAGGTGACGCTCCGTAGTCGCTATTTTAAATTATGGCTGTGAGATCCCATAACGAAATACACCCGCTTTTCACTTTTTCAACCTTTTACAACCTATATAGAAGACTCACCGATAAACAGTTGCCTATGTGAATAGTTGTCAGTGAAACAGCTTTGACTGTTGTCGGCGTCTGTCAGTCGGCCTGCATAAACGTGCACACGTTAATACAACGCACTTCGATATAACGCAAGGTGTTCAGATATAAGCCGCTGCAGATTTCATAGCTATAACAACTTAAACATTATCCAGTAAGGCCAAAAACTTATCGGTTATTTTAGATATTCATAAAAATATAAAAAAAATTCTGCTAAACAACATTACTCAGTAGCCAAAACAGATTGGTTGATCGTGTGTAATGCTAAATAAACAATTGTTGTTTTTTTCTTATTTTTTTTCTTTTGCACATCTTATACACACTAAAAGTTTTTCTAGCGTTATGCGGCATTATAAATTTACGTGTAATTGGTTAATTACTTATCTGTAATATGCCCGCTAACCAAAACCTGAAAGTGCGATAATCTGCGACGTTAAACGACATTGCATCAATGGACATTACTAGAATATTTCTACACTTTAACACAGCTAATAAAGTTTTTTTTACAATATCTTAGCAGGTTAGTTAGGCTACCTGTCATCAATTGCACAGCACCGGTTGACAGTCGACGTAGTTTGATGCATTGTCGATGAACGCTGCTGTAAAGGACATAATTATACAAACGCCGTTTAGTACTTATTTAAATAAATTATCAGTATAATTAAACAATATTTACCTCCGCCAAGGAGATAATGTTTTTGCCAGACTTTGTTTGTCTGTTTGTCTGTCTGTCTGTTAGCAAGATAACTCAAAAAGTTATGGACGGATCTTTCTGAAATTTTGAGGGTATGTCCATTTGGCAGGCACGCTCTTGTGCAGTCTAGTGGATTCTTGTGTTAGATGACGTGCCATGTGCATCTGTTGAACGGTTTTTAGCAGGGCGAACGAATGTGTCAGACGACAGACAAACAGACAGACAGACAGACAGACCACGCTATAGCCTACAATACGATACGAAAGAGATTTGTGCTAAAATCTATCAAGAAAGCTGCCAGTTTAATCTAGTACCATTAAAACATGTGTCGAAAATAGAAATAGGCGGAGGCAAAAACGATTTAGGCTGTGGAAACTAACCAGTTGTGATGGGCTAAGGTGAGCATAGCAACATGTTCGGCTGCTGCTGCTGCTGGTGATGATGATGATGATGATGATGATGACGTATCTTCTAGATTCCACACAGCCAAACAGCGATACTCGGCCACCAGTGATTGGCTGCGGCGTCGACCACGTGACCGTGACGTCACCGATGACGTCAGCACTTCGCCGTCAGCCGTCAGACGGTATTGGCCGGACAGGTCGCGCCACGTGACCCCGTTTAGCCAATCAGGAAACTTGCACGTCGGCGACGGCCAGCTGGCTAAATCTGTATAGACAAAGGATCAAACTCTTCAATGAACAAATTTGACGAATTGTTTAAAAACCGGCCAATAATCTGTTGTACAGGGTGGTCCAAAAAACGGCACAAAGTTAATGACATCATAGTTTTGCAACCGCAAACCATAAAGTCATGTGGTTTTCAGCAAAATGTTCTGAAAGTAATTCTGTACATGATCAAAGTCAGTATTTGAATACAGCAATTAAATATTCTTTGTTATTGCCGCTGGCAGTTGAACTATGCAAAACACTATTACCATCGACACAGCGGTCCATAAAAACGTGCCACTTTTATTTTTTTAATAGCTCCGTGAAACATTGGCCGATTTTAATAATTTTTGGCATGCGACATTAAAAATACTTTACATAAATGTTTGCAGTTTTGGCCAACTCGCCCCAAGGTAGTCGCTACACTACCTTGTGAAATGCGAAAGTCGTAGTTTGACCATTGACAACAATGAATTCATACTGGGCAGTGCATGCGTCAGCTCACAAAATTACTGAGACCACAAAATCATTGAAAATCTGTTGCTTTGTCTTCATTTTAAAATTCTAAGTCGACAAACTGAAATCATACATCAACAGCGAGTGCGCCGCTTGAGTCATGCAGTTACTGAACGTGCTGTTGGCAAATGGTGTCAACGTCTATCGCTTGCGTTTGTGCTGCAGGAGGACATTTTGAGCACATGCTAAAATGAAAATAATGTGATGTGACACATGTGAGTGATAATAATTGCTAATTGCGTTTGTCGCTATTCATTGTATAATTTCTGAGCCGACGCATACACTACCCGATAGGAATTCATTGTTGTTAATGACTAAACAGCGACTTCTGCATTTCACACGATAGTGTAGCGACAACGTTAAGGTGAGGTGGTCAAAACTAAAGACCTTTGCGTCAAGTTTCTTCCTAATGTTGCATGCCAAAAATTATTAAAATCGGCCAATGTTTCACGAAGCTATTGCAAAAAATAGTGGCACGTTTTTATGGACCAAGGTACATTGAAGGTAATTCTGTTTTTCAATAGTTTACTTGCCAGCGGCAAAACACGTATCTAAGGTTCAAAGACTTAAAAGCCGCGGTCAGGGTCCATGACCATGCAACACAGACGACGCCAGAAAAGTATGACAGACAGACAAACATACAGACAGAAAGACAAACTATCAGCTCATTAAAGTAGAACAATTATCGTGCCAAATACTTGCGTTGAATGTTCAAGAAAACATTTTGCCAGTATCAAATATCAACAACAAAGCAAGTTCTATTATACGGCATAATAACGGTTGTTTTCCGGTGTAGGCTCTACAAGACATCCAAATATTTGGGCCCCGGGGCTCCAGTGGTGTAGACAAGGAAAGCCCCAAATCTCCCAGATCAGACATAAGCACACGCTTAAACTGCATTAAATTTTAAATATTATTGCTTAATTGATCCTCAGGAAAATAATTTAAAATGTTGCCATAACGCAATAATGCACCAAATTTGATTTCGGTTGGGACTCCGCGCAGACCCCGCTGCGGGAGCTTTTCTAGACCCTCTAGCTAGATTTTAAAATTTATACTTACAAGGAAAGCGAAAAAAAATAGATAGGTAAAAAAAAATAAAAAAGAAAGGAAAGGGGAAAGGGGGAATCCCCTGATTCACAGTTTTGGCTACGCCAAAGTGGACTCCGTCTCCAGGATTGACGTCTGCGGGATATCCCTTACTTCTCATTTAACGACTACATCCCTGGTTGTCAAAACATCTAAAATCTAGGTCTCAGTGAAGGCGAAGAGTCCGACAGACAGACCTCTATGAAACTGTACAAGGAATGGTCCGTCGGTGGCGGTTCGAAGTCCACGGCAGGTAGCGTCAGCGCTCATCGCCAGTGACACACGCTGACCGTACTGCTGCTCGTGCTTCTGTACACGTCGCATATATATATTCGTTTCAGTCGCATCTCGGCAAATGGGAAACACAGGAAAAGACATTTGTGTTTCCTGCGATTGGCCCTCCTGCCGTTGCAATCGCCTTTTTCCCAATTTTAGCCTGTGGGAAAATATTCTTCAAAAATGCAACATTCGGGATCGAAAAAAGACCGTTTGAAGAAATTCAGAGACAGAATTAAAATTGTAAACATCCATAATCTTATTCGTCGGAAAATTACAACTTTCTGTCTCCTACAAACTTTCTGACACACGACGCCGCCAATTTACTCGATCGTAGTTCGCACAGTTTAGCGAAGCCCTCGGTGCAATTTCATGGTAGGCGATTAACGGTGCTAAAACAAAGTGACATCAGTAATGCAGGTCCGATCTCGTGGCTGAGCGCAAAACGGCGAAGAGACATGACAGAGACATGGCAAAAACCGATTGTAACAAAGATGACACGTGGATGAATAAAAAGTAATAAAGACAAAAATTCCAGCTGTCGCTAGAATAGCCGACCGTACTCGTTGTCGTCCGAGGTCAATATCTTCATCTTATCTCAAACAGCGTATGCGATTTCCTTTTAGTGATCAATAGCAAACTTGGCTTTATCTCGCACTGTTTAGCCACAATGGCGCGTACCGACCTTCAAGGTCATCCAAGATCAATGATTTTCATGTAATCTGAAAGGGCTATGCCAATTCCTATTAATGATTAAAAATAAAAATGGCCCTATTTCTCACCGATTCCGAGATATGGACACTTATAGCTTGGAACTTTTCATTGAAAATTGCGGCCAAACCGCTTCAGATGGAGACATGGTTATTACTGACAGCCAATAGAAAGCCGCCAGCGCCCTATCCCATGGTATCATTGCCAATCTTCTACGGTTTACCGTTTAGCCACAATACCGCACGATTGGCATACCATACTGTTCAAGGTCATCCAAGGCGATTTACATGTCACTTGAAAGTCAGTATGCACCTTCCTATTAGTAATCAATAGCAACCTAAACCCAGTCGACCGTTAGGCCTACTTATTGTGCGGTCGGCTAAAAGTGACGTGCAGTAACTTACAAAGCAGCGGAAGCGCTCGTCCCTGCTGCGGAGATGGACTCCCGTCAACCTGGCGTAGAGGTAGGTCTCCGAGCCGTCTTTCCATGTCGCTAGACACTCCAGCTCTATCTCTGACAACATTTCACACGGTCACGCTTAACTTGTGACACGGCGGCGGATTGCGGTAGAAAACACCTAATAGAACAGCGTTAACTGTACTTCTCAGCTTATTTCTGGGTGTCTGCCGACAGATAAACCATTTAAGTTTATTTATATAAAAAAAATGTTCAGTTTATGTACGGTATAAGGGTGACATCGTGGTTGTAGATATAAAACAGCACAAATCACAATTCAAAAATTCAAGCTTTACCATCATACAGTTAGCAAAGTTCTTCTGACATCTGTGCAAATGTTGGTGTGGAAAAAAATAAGGGGTTTGAAAAATACGAGGGGTCAAATTTTGGGCTCTCCCATTAAAATGACTGGTAACCCTTACAACGGTGCTGTGCTACCGCGCAGTCTGTGATAACCAACACCAAGGTCAGCTCAGCCGTCCATCCCTCCGGGACAGGTAAATTGAGTATCGAAGAGTTCGTTAACTTGTGTCGGGTGACGGGTGTGGTCCCATATGTCAGAAGACGCTTTGTAGCTCTGCGACGGGTTTTTATGAAAAGCTATAACACTAGTCTTTTTATCAAGTGATTGATTAATTATTTGATCAATTTATTGACTGATTGATTACCTCAACCAAGGAGGTTATGTTTTTGCCAGACTTTGTTTGTCTGTCTGTTTGTCTGTCTGTGTGTTAGCAAGATAACTCAAAAAGTTACGGACGGATCTTACTGAAATTTTGAGAGTATGTCGGGAATGGCAAAAACTACCAGTGGTTCAATTTTGGGGGTGATCCGAAAGGAATCCTGGATTCTGGATCATTTTGAAATTTTCGCTACCATTGCTTTCAATGTGGCATAAGGGAAACCGCTGCAAAACCGAAGATGGTGCTGCCACCTGGCGAACAACATTGCCTTGGCGGAGGTGTGCGGGCTCTGACTGCTTTCTAGTTGACATACTGTGTCGGTTGAAGACGGCGGAGTCTACACAGTGGTTGAAGGAGAGCTGGTATCGCGAGTGGCCGACACACGGCTGTGCATATGACACAGTGCCGTCACAGAATCCGCTTAACAAGTCGTCGTAACGGAACCGAAACGCGCCGTAGAACGGACAGCGCACCGGTCGAGATCCATCTATGACCATAGCACACACACACACATACACAAACCATCAATCACACTAACATCACGGCCTGGGGAAGAAAAGGGGCGAGACAGAAAAAATGCAATCGATTTTTGCCTCTTGAAAAAGTTTAGGCTACTCTTGTCCGAAAAATGTCCAAAAATGCGAAATTTGGGACTAAAGTTATACATTTTGGAGCAAAACTGTAATCTTGAGCAAAGTGCTCAGTAAATTTTCAGCAGTCTGTTAAAATATTGCAACTTTGTGCTGCATAGGCCTAAAATTTGTCTTGCTGCTGATTGCTATCATCTAGCGTACATAATAACGTGAGGCAAAATGTAAAAGGCAATTTTTTTTCAAAAAACAGCTTCATTATTTGTTAACTTCAATAGTGTGAAAGCATGTTTAACTCTATTAGTTCTATAGCCTGGAAAATGTTCGCACCAATTCTGGTTTTGTATACGCCCTTTAATCTTCGAGTTAGAAACTTGTAAACTATCACTGGACAGATAGAGAAAAGGACCGTCGTGCGACCCATTAGGACGCCTGCATAAAAATGTCAAATAAAATGCGCTCTGCGTGATTACTGGCATACGACAAATCCGAAATTGATTGAGAATTTCAATGGATATCCGACGACTACGACGAACATTGTACAGTAATACGGTAAGCAGGTGAAAATCGCTAATTAATCGTGCACAGGTGTTGCTGACTGTCTGCTGTAGTGGTTAGCAGCATCGCTGCAATGCATCAGTGCCACCCACATTGACCGGTTGCCGGATCGCGCATATGTTGCAGCCGCAGGCGGCGTCTACACCTTTAACATTGGAGAAAATACGACAAAAGTAACAGAAGTTTTTTTTCAGAAGTTTTTATAAGGAGAAGTCGGTAGCTCATTAATAATAGACTAAAGTTCACAAAAAATAGCAACCGTCATCAAAGTATATTTTTGACAAAACGTGATTGCGTAGGCCTATTACTCAGTACATTACGGACATCGTGTGTTTGTAATTGAAAGTATTTTACCTCCGCCAAGGAGGTTATGTTTTTGCCACAGTTTGTCTGTTTGTCTGTCTGTCTGTGTGTTAGCAAGATAACTCAAAAAGTTAGGGAAAGATCTTTCTGAAATTTTCAGGGAATGTCGGGAATGGCAAAAACTACAAGTGATTCAATTTTGGGGGTGATCCGAAAAGAATCCCGAGTTCTGCTTTATTCATGTAATGCCTGCGCAATAATGACACTTGCAATTAAAAGCAACTTACTTACTTACTCACTTACTTGTATAATTTAGATTGCTGTCAGATACGTTTTTGCAGATGCAGAATGTTCCAAAATTAACCAGCGACTGTGGCTTCGAGCCACAGACTCACCTTAGCTCACTGGGAAGCTTACAGCGCTCCCACAAACCGCTTAAGTTACGCGAAAAGTTAAACCCTCGCTGCAAGATCCTGCGTACGCTAGCGGACGTTATAATTGGGTTTGTTCAAGTGCGTCGTGGGTAGGCTACGTTCGAATAGCGAAAGACACAAGAAAAAAACAAGGAATAAAAAAAGGAAAACGAGAAGTGTAAAGAAAAGTGGATGGAAAACTAACCACTGGTTCCAGGGATAGACATAGTGTTGGCGTAATAAACGTTCATGTGGCAAATGCATTACAGCATCAGCTATTAGCGGCGGCATAATAGTTTGACTGACGTCGGCTCGACTTATCGACAAGCACATCTGTCCGTGGGCGGGGTGAGCTATAAGCTTAGACCTATGCTGGCTGCTGCTGCTGCTACTGTCAGAGCTGATGATGAGGTGATGCTAAAGATGATGGCGAAGCTACAGGTGGACGAACTGCGCAGCAACAACTGCTGACCAATCATCATCGTGCAATACTCCGGACCCGGCTAACTACTTGGGTGGGCGAATGGTAAACTATATCACCGGTATCTCGGTACGTAAGCAACAATTCAGGCCAACTCAGCCTTGCATCCCTCCGGGGTAGATACACCGAGTACCAGTTTGGCGGTTGTCTTGCTGGGGTTAGGGTGTGGGGAGTTCATCTATCGTCTGTGGCAGGTAACCAACGTAACATGACATTGTTGTCCAGCTGCCGTGAAACTTCTGTCGCCAACATCGTGACTGGTCCGCGGCACGGCACACGTATGACGTAATAGGGTGTTTACACGATCCAGCAAACGTCCAGCATTAGCACGTGTATTTTAAATACATTTGCTGAAAGTTTGCTAAACGTTTGCTGGATCGTGTAAACCAGTGATTTTCTACCGGGGTTCGGCGGAACCCAAGGGTTCCGCGAGCATCTGCCAAGGGTTCCGCGGCTGCATGGTCAATAAAAAATTAAATTAACTTAGCATGCAAAATTACGTCAGACCAAGCCATAGAAGCAATAAGCACCGAATACCTAGTTCAAAATTTGCGCTTCTAGCCGTCTACTTTGGCATACTGTAAACACTTCATAAAATGTCCGATGACCTGAGATGTGGACGTCACACCTCGGTGACGAGTTGGCAGTCGTCCGATGTGGCTGTGCGTGTCTTTACACGAAATTAATATGTAATTCTGAACATTTATGCACGGCGCCAGTCGTCACAAAAATGTCCCCTAAAGACTCGTTTCGACACGCTGTTCGGAAAAAAAATCAATTTCCGCTAGAACGTGTTGTTCAATGAAAATCTACTGTCAGATAAAACAGCCTGTTCAGTCACACGCTGGATCATTAACACCAATGCAACATAACTAACGCTGATGTGCATTGATGGCCTCTGCAACGAAAGATACATGTTATCTACGATCGTTCAGTGACTGTAATGACATTAATGCTTAAAGCCTTTAGAATGGGTGTTCGCTGTGTGCATGTTTTAATCCGTAACTTTATTACAGTCATAAACTACACTGTGTCTCAAAAAAAAGCATGTGACTACATTTTTTGCAATAACTGGAACAATGAATGTCCGATTATAATAATTTTTGGCACACTTATTAATGAGACTATATGTCATCG
>Ga0056128_1004229_pt1 | contig 17897 bp, 13 predicted proteins | sample WorMetLIZISLAND2_FD_71113 | JGI IMG/M metagenome (GOLD analysis project Ga0056128, IMG submission 71113) | Marine gutless worms symbiont microbial communities from Max Planck institute for Marine Microbiology, Germany - Olavius geniculatus... ... | reverse complement strand
GGCCTATGACATTCTTCCCTGACCTGCAACGCGACACAGAATACATATTATACGAATAAACAACGGCAAGCTATTTATTTAGGCCTAGTTTTGTTACTTTGTGTAAGCGCTGATAGGGTATAAAACTATTATACACACCCCCTAATGTAATTTACTTTTACATTTAATTTGTCATCAGTATCCAGAGTTCCAGAAATAAACGTTTAAACAAGTAGGCCTACTCGTAAATAAAGAGGAAGAGAATGTCTGGCTGTCGCAGAAACGACGGGGGAAACGTCCGGCGGGAAAACAACTTCCAGGGGGACGTTTGAGGGTATATATCGAGGGGCCATCATTCACTGGTCCAGCGCAACCCCGGCCACCTGGCCATGTAGGCTACTCACTCAGTGGTCACTCGTCGCTCCGTGTTATAATGCAGTTGGTGGTCGTGGGTCAGCGAAAGTGCTTCCCCCTTCCCTCCCTTCCCTTCAGCATTCTTTACGATTATCCACTCGCTCGGCCACGTCACGTCATCCGTCTCCCTGATCTGGTCTTGTTTTATCCTGGCGCCAGCTTTCTGGTGGGTACGCATGTCCGCGGTACTGTCGCAAAGACTCGTTTTTTTGTTTCACCCTCTGATTCTCTGTTACCATGTTATACTTATGAACTGCTGCACTTAGATTGATGAAATACGGCATGAGCATTATATACCTTGGTAACCGCAAGAACCCTTTTGAACTTCGAGATCATAGGCCTACTCAGAGTCAGAGGTCAAAGTCACATGTGTTTTTGTGTGCATGCTATGCTGCGGCTACCCGCGGATAGTACTTAGCCTTGCGGAAGGTTTAACGATCTTGTTGAAGTTATTTTTTCATAGATAAAGCAACTGTATTTTAAACTAAATGTGAACTGATTTTCATCATTTTAACACTTTTAAGACAACATTTTTTACCGAGAACACAACAACTATAGGCCTACGGTCAGTTCGTGGTTATGCAGGCTAAAAGATTGGTAACCGGACACTTCGGATCTAAGACACTCCGACCTAACTTTTAGGTCCGAAGTGTCCGGTAAGCAAAAGATTAACGAAATTATTAACGTTTATTGCGAATAGGTCTATGCGTAAAACTAGAAAATGTGCGCATTTGACAACGCAAACGTTTCAGCTAACTGTCGTGAAACTTTCAGTACAATTTTCGAAGAAGATATCGCGATATTTTCTAGCTCCAGAGATTTTCCAATTTCAGCAGGCAACGGAAATGAGCTCACTTCAAACGCGCATGCCACGGCGTGAAATTCAAACGTCGTCGTGTCAGCACGGGGTCAAATATTTATACACACGTTGGCGTGGCCTGGTTTGGCTTGGCGTCTGCGGTTGCCATGGTGATATGTCGGTTGCTATGATGCGGCGCAGGTGCGTCTGACGTCACGGAGAATTAATGGAGCAGGTTTATCATCAGTTCATTCACCATTGTGAATTCTCTGCAGTCAGGACCCAACACTAGTGAGGCGCCGTTCGATATCGATAAATAATATTGACCAATTTGTTAGGTTTTACCCATAACGTCAAAAAACGGCCGAAAAGCGTCAGAAATATGTTTTAGACTAAAAATGGCTTTTAAAAGTTTTTTTTAATTTTAGCACGACTCAGCATGTCTCAAAGATAAGAGGTGGAAAATGTTTATATTGGTATTGTATTTTCGTCTTATACACGCAAGCGAAAATCGTAAGCCTATAAGGTGTGTATAAATTACAGCTAAATGTTTGCCGTGGCTGAACTGAGATTGTATGATTGTCGCCGCGAAATACCGCGGCATATGCTGCCGGTATCGATTTTCCATTGCCCGTAAACAACTCGTTGTCACTGCGCTTCACTATCAGCATGCGGTGAAGGTGTTCGTACGTTAGAACATACATCTGCCCATGTGTAGCTCTTTCTTTCTCTCTCTATAGTAGCTGGCCGGCGGACGTTCAATGGCTGAAACATTAAACCATTGGAGCGTCCAGCCAGCTAAATTCCGACATCCGTTGACCGTGGTCAAGCGGCACTGAACAAACGGTTTTGAGACGATCCGTGCACCTCCTTTGATACCGCAATGGGACGATTCGTGCGCTGTTCTGTTCTGAGGAAGTGTCATCTTTTTCCCAAAATAGGCAAAACGCTAAAAGAAAATAGCGAAGGCCTACGTAGATGACTTAGTTCTCGTCATATATACGTCGCCTGCGAGTTCTAACGCTGTCTGCGCAGGCAAGTTATTATTACTTTTCTTTGCATTTCTAGTCGTCTGTTGGCTGCAAGAAATAACCGTCGGTCGTAAAACAGCACTCGTGGCATTCACTCTCTTGCATTCCCCGCGCGCAGGGCACGAATCGTCCTAATAAAGCCATCAAAGGGACTGCACGAATCGTCCCATAGTCGGACAAGCCGTGATCAGTTGACTGTTCATAACGCTGACTGATGTGACGTCTGCTTCCAGCGCCAGAATGATGACCACTGCCTAGGCTACTACATTGCGGCCAGTTACTCAGCTATAGCTCGATTTAACCCTTGTAATTTAAGCCATCTAATTGTCAGTTACCGCCATCGCTGTTCAAATGGCAGCGGCCGTTACAACCAGCTATTGATCACTAGCACAAGAGCCACGTTTTATAGCAGTTGCTACGACTCAGCTAGTTGTAGGCTTTTGATTAGACTCGAGTGGTGTGGTGGTCGTGGGACTCGAATGGCAATTGCAATCACTCTTCCCCTAAATTTTGGGCTGTCGTAAAATTGTCCGAAAACTCTCTTGTCGGAAATTTTTTGGTTCAACAAGATAATGTTCATATGAACACGGAGTCTGTAAAATGCATTTCGACAGTTTACAATATATGTCCGTATAGGGCCTAAATATAATCAGTGAGCTGTTTAGACCGGTGGAAAAAAACAAACAGTTTAATTTCAAATTGTACAGCAGCAATGATCCTTTCATCCTTCTGTATTTTTTTTAACTAAACAATAAACATTGTCAGTTACGAGACCATTCGATTCGTCACCAGCGCTTTGTTATAAATGGTCCATCGTCACCATGCGTCTATCATCGATGGCGCACCACACCGACGTGTGGTTACGACCGAACAACGCAGCGAAGCCCCTATTCCACGCCTCGTCCGGCCGGTCGTCGCCGTTCAGCGTGGCGACATGCACGTTCCAGGTGGACACCGGGAACAGCGGCGGCAGCGGACGCAGCGTGATGCGTGGAACAGAGGCGCCATCGTCATCGTCGTCGTCAGCCGCTGCATCAGGTCGATCGCTAGCGGCATCTGTAACCTGTCGGCTTCATCCACGTCGGCAACACAGCCGTGCAGCACACTAGTTGCATGCCGTCGACGACGTCAGACTCGGGGAGGAAGGCCACGCACGCGCTCGTCATACATAAGGGGGCGGGAAATGTCCGGGTATGCAAAAAGCAGGGGGGAAACGTCCGGGGGAAAGTGTCCATGGGGAGAAAGGTCCATTTCCCGTATTAGGCGCGCAGACAAAAATTTGATAAATGAGGAAAAAGCTTTTCCCCCAAGCTTGATTCAATAAATTTAGTCAATAAATAAAGTAAAATGAGTGTCAAGCTTTTGCTAAACATGTAAATGCAACAGAAGTGCAAAATTTTTATTTTTCTCGTAAAGCCGAGATCATCGCGTTTCTTTCATATTCCATGTAACTTTCTCGACGTTAATTACAACTATGTATACCTTTGAATAGGCTGTGTGGAAGGTTAGTTATTCTAAGCCTGTAGGCCTCTTTGTGTATGACTTTAAAGCCCGAGAGAAATTCTTTAGCACTTGCCTGCGTGAGACTCACAGTGGGTGATGACGTGTTAGTTTGGGACGCTGGGACATGGTCACGTGACACCCTCAGCGTGTGACACCCTCGGGCCGCTGGACCGACAAAATAACAGACAGCGTCGAGAGCGACTGTGAGTTCAACATTCAGATGGCGGGTGATCGACTATAGAACTCTCTCCAGTGTGTAGTGGACTGTCTGTCATGTCCTGTCATGCACGCCTTGGGTGTATGCAGTTAACTAATTGCGACGGACACGACTGTCGTTGAAAGCCGGCGAGCGCTGTGGGTGATCATGACACTAATCACCGCGCCAGCTAGCCAGCCAGGCTTAATACTAGGCCCCCAAGGCTTGGCTGAATGACTGACCACGGTATCTACGTCACTCCTTGAGGTGGACATAGACTGGACGTCGTCACAAACTCTGTCCACCAACCAGTCCACGCTTTGTAAACAGAATGAACTAGACTGCCAAGCTTTGCTCAATGCTAAGGCTGTCCGCGGTAGTCGCCGTGGCATGCTGCGATATTTGTAGCAATGACGTCAGCGTCGGGCAGTAGCCATCGGCCAAGCTAGCAGCAGCTAATTAGCAACGTCATCCTATCTCGTAACGAAAACTATCAGAAAATCCGGTTTTGTGACCTTGACTTTTGACCTTGAAATTTAGTAGGGTTTGCGAATGTCGAGGTACATTCGTACGTGCCAGATTTCATCAAACTAAACGTAGCGAGGATCGAAAAAGCAATATACAAAAGAGAAAAAAAATAACGAGAACTAAAATCAGGGGAAACTGGAACGTGAACACCCCGCAACCAGGGGGTAACTTCGCTAGCAGTCCAGAGATGCGCAAAGTCGGTCGGGAACGTGTGAGACGCCTGTGGAGTTGGGAGAAGAACATGAAAAAAACTGGCGAGTGAGAAAGTTAGTTGACTGCTGCGTAGCGTGTCATCCTGTATGTCAAACACGTCGATACAGACAGACAGACAAGACAGTCGACAAGACGACCACCCTGCAGTATACAGCCTCGGCTTGACCTGGGGGAGGGGTAGGGAGCAGTGCTGATGTGCTCTGGAGGCAAGCGGCATGTTCACCTGTCATCAGTCCGTCCATCTGCGCCGACTGGACACACTGGACACGGTCAGTGGTGGTCACCTGCAGGCGAATACCTTTCCATCCAACGAACGCTCTGGTACCGATCAGCGCTCGTAGTATGGAACGCCATGAATAAGTAAGTAAGTAAATTTGTAGAGTGAACCATGCCGGCGAAATCTAAAGCAAATGAGTAAAGAAGAAAGTAAGAAAATACATGTTTTCGGACGTTTACACCCCCCCCTCCTCCCGCTCCCGGACGTTCTCCCGCAACCTCTTTTAACGCACGTACTAAGCGACATAACTGAACTGAACTGAACTAAGACGTTGTCATTTCAATTATGTACGTCACTCTGTACGCGACTTTATGTAATACATTATTTTAAATTAATGTCACACGACGGCCCGTAGAACAAAACGGTCAATAATAAGTAAGTAAATAAGTAAGTAATGTGTAAATTTATATAGCACATACTCAAAAAGATCTCTAATGCGCTGGACTATGCTGGTTTCACTGTTTAGTGGGTTACCGTGTTGACCCAATCTCGGTCCCACATACAGTCTCACGTTTTCTGGCTTGGCACGGACTGAAAGGTGATGAGCGTTAATGACAGGTGAGGTCGTTGACCCTAACCTGTTCATCGGATGACCCTATCTACCTGTCCATCCATCCGTCTGTCTGTGTGGCTGGAATCTCCTGGGACCAATCGACCAGGCCCGTCGAGAGGGTGGGGTAGGGGGGGTTAGCTACCCCAGGCCCCGCGACGTTTGGGGGCCCCGCCGTCGACCAGAAATATAAAGCACGCCAGAATGTACCATTTTTTAAAGGAAAATTCAAAAATTTTCTCCCCAGAGGGGCCCTGTGAAAATGTTTGGGGCCCCGCGAGAATGTTTCCCCGGGCACCGCTGTGGCTCTCGACAGGCGTTGAAAATCGACCGATCATGTACAGCGCTCGCTTCCATTAAATGTAAAAATTTCCCTCTGGAAAAGTCCCCCCGAACCATAGATGTAAAAACGTTCCAGGAAAAATTTTAAAAAAAACGTTAAAAACGTAAAAACGTGGCAAGAATAAAAACGTTTTAAAACGTCGAATAAAAAACGTTGGCAATATTTTTTTCAACTTACTTCTTGCCTAATGCTTAATGCTGTGAGTGGAATTATAGTTTGAATAAATAACTTCATTTAATTTCAATTTAATTGAGTGGTCATAAGACCATAGCCTTAAACTAACCAAATATACCAGTTAAAGAAACCTTTTTATTTAGTATATTTGGACTAACTGAGTAAACTACATCACTATGATCTATTAATTCGTTTCTGTGGTGGCAAAAGTGTTTCACGAAGCTTTTGATGGGATTTTTAATGCACGTTTGAAAAATAATAAAAAACGTTGAACAAAATAAAAAAAAAACGTTGAAAACGTAAAAAACGTGGCAAGAATAAGAAACAATAGTAACAACTTGATATCGACCCAACCGGGAGTCAAACCCACGACCTCTTAATTGAAAGTCTAACGTCCTAAGTTTCTAACTATTACGCCACCGTCCTAATACTCCGGTAATGACTTGACGGTCTCCTGGCAAGCTTAGCCCGCAGTATAACAGCGCAGTGTGTAAACTATTTATAACGCCTTGCCGCTGTTGTTTGGGGTCAATCCTGCAGTCATAGTAGTTCAAGAGTAGTCACGGATTAAACAGCTGTTAACTAGAAAAGCACTCGGGAGAGCGCAGACCTCCGCCAAGCATGTTAACCGCGCGTCTCGTGAGCATTAGCTCAAATTTCTGGATCGCCCCCAAAATCGAATCACTTGTAGTTTTTGCCATTCCCGACAATCCCTGGAAATTTCAGAAAGATCCTTCCATAACTTTTTGAGTTGACTTGTTGACACAGACAAACAGACTCTGGCTAAAACATAACCTCCTTGGGGGAGGTTATTATAACCCAGTTTACTGCAAAGTATTAGGACGGCGGCTTGGTGGCGTACTAGTTAGAAGCTTATAGGACGAGACTTCACCAAGACTTAGTTGGCTTTCTGCTAATCGCTTTCGTCATCTGCGACCAACCAATCTCGTTGTCCATCACCTTAACTCAATTACGGAATTAAACGGATAACTTTGGTCTGGGCCTACTTAACCCATTAGTGCCTGAATTATTTTTTAGTTTGCCCTCAAAGTAGATGTCCCATTTTGGGACACTAGGTATGAATGAGTTAACAGGCGTATGTGTCCTTGTAGTATATTATGTTCACTATTTCGTCACATTCTTTTCAAGGCGGCTGAAATGAGCAATTCGCTCAGCCTTCTGTTACTGGTGTTTTCAACTGTTCACGTGTTTACTTTTTACGAGATAAATGCTGCTGTTTTTCTGATAATTTCCGTCAAAAAATGCTAATACTCATTATTTAACGTCATCCAGAACATGAAGAAAATTTTGCCCTGCAGGCTGTCAACAAACACCTATGAATATTCATGTATGTAAATCAGCAGGAATGACTTGTCATAATGCAGAATGTGACAGTGTTATTCAATAAATTCAATAATACAACAAAAGAATATGGAAATGATACTGAGCTAAACTTTTAAATCAAGCTAATTAAACAAAGAAAAACCGAATTTTTTTCTGTCACAAAATGCATCCACGAACAACAAAAATCGGCTATTACACACGTAACAAATGCACGCTTCAGTTTAAAAATTACAGCACAAAATAAGTAAAAAATAACTAAATGAAATTGAATTGTCAGACGCATAATGAATGCTATACAGCAAAATAAATTATAATTAATGCTAAATAAATTATCATTATGAACGTAGTTCAGAACACATATGTGTTAATATAAAATTTTCACAAATTATTCTATTAACTGAATGCAGGCAAACAAGGCACAAAGAAGTTAACTAATATTAAAATATTCACATTATAAACACTAGCTAACAAACAAAAGTTCATTTCAAATGTGCTGTTTAAACAACTACCTTTCTTGATATTTTAGCTTTTGACCAACTAAAATATTTGCAGTTACACGGGGTTAAGGAGAATTTCTTGGAATTGTAATCGACCTTTTATAAGCATACTCTACACACCAAATTTAACAACATTCCGATTAAATTTCACATATGGCACATACTCGCACAATAAAACTGTCCAGTGGTCCACTGAACAAAAAGCTGTATTAAAAATAAACTTGGACATCACACCTCACACGATAATGTGAGTGTTGTAAGGACGACCTTCTAAGTCCATGGGAAAAGGCAAACTTTGACCCTCAGCCAACCCAAAACCCTTGAACCGATCGTCACCAAATTTGAATGGCATGATTACATCGAAAACGCCTACCACCAAAAAATTGGGCTCAATCCGCCCAGAGGTTTTTGCTCCCCATATAGGTGAAATATACACCCCTCCTGTTCGAAATTTACTACACTTTTTTGGTTCTTAAACTCGCCTAGAGACGAGTCCGTTAGACCGATTTTTATGCTTAATTACGTCAAATGACGCAATTCTGTGCAAGGAAGTGTCTTTTTATTGTTATAAAATAAAAATTTTATTTTTCACTTATTTATTCGAAAAACTTGAAACAACTACAATGGCAACTATTAGGAAAATTTAAAAATTCTTTAAACTGTCATAACTTCATTTGTGAGCAAGATAGTCGTAATTTTTGGTTCTAAGATATGGTTTTCAGAGCTAACTAACGGTGACATTTATATTTACCCCCATCGCCATGGCAACGAAATTTGGGACAAAATTGGCTATAACACGGCTTGCATAAAAGATTTTTGCGGAATTTTTGCACTTACAGGGGTGTTTTCGAGGATGGGCCATCGAATGCTGCCAACTGCATTTTCCCCCAACCACCCCCGTTGACATGGCAACGAAATTTAAGACAAAGTTGGCCATAGCTCGCCTTGTGTAAGAGATTTCTGCAAGATTTTTGTGATTTTTGATCGATTAGACTATGTTAGTTATTACCAACAAAAGTCAGCTTGTAAGGACGCCATAAGCATAGCCCCATCTAAGATTACCCAAATGATTTTTGCTGTTTAAGAGGACTGATATCAACACATCGTCCTTACACACAGTTGTAAACTGGTACGTTTTTTTACATACATTATTATTAAGGACAGCAGAGAATCATGGGGATATGGAAACAGCGATTTTTATCAAATGCTGTGATTTTGCCAAAATGTAGCGATTTGTTTTCTACAAAAATATTTTGACTTTAGTCAGCATAATATAAAATTTATTGTGTGAGTTGAACAAAAAAATATTTATATTTACCTCCACTACCAACGTCTGTGTGATTTGTTACTTACTAGCTCAATATGTCATCGTAGAAATATGTATTTCACACACACGGTCTAGAACAATATATTCCTTGAGTTGGAAACCATGAGTTTTAGCCAAAAACTGAACTTCTGTAGACAGAATTTTACAAATAAAAATTTGCACTGCATGTAATTATGATCACTAATGCTAAATGTTGAGTTTTATAACGGTCTTCGAGTCCGTGATTTGATGCCATGATTTTTCCGACTTTCACTGAAGTTTGCCATTTTTACAATTTTTTGCCGTGATCTGCTACTGTCCCTAATTAATTATTTATGCACAAAGTAGAAACTGCTGCTAGTACAAATGCGCAAAAATACCGACTTCATACGATAATACTTTGTGACAAAATAAGGACACTTATAACAACATTTCATACAACTGTTTACAATCATCATACGCATGCATGGTGGGTGGTGCAGAAACAGCTTCACAACTTCTCATTTTTAAAAAATTGCAAAATTGCTAGTACCTTAAATATTCCGCAGATATTCTGCAGAAAATAATATTAATCAATTAAGAGATAACACATATATTTGATTCTGTTTTACAAGCAATCAGTGTTTCACGAAATTCCTTTAAGCTGAGTGAATTAAACAAATAACCGACAGCTGGCAACAATCAAAATTCTCCAGTCAGGAAAATTTAGACTAAAAGGTAAAAACAGAATATTATTGTTTATCAACTGTTAAAATTTTCAGTGAACAATTGCACGGTTAAAGTCAACGTACATCATATACATACATGATGGCAAAAAATTGGCTACTAACAAAACCCCCATGTTTCTGCGCCACCCTGTAGAAGTAACAACAGAGAGATCAATAGAAAGTAAAGGTCATTCAAGGTCAGTCCGGGTGAACTTCGCGAATGTCTGTCGGCGTCGTTGGCAGCGCCACGGCAACGGCGTCGGCCGCCTTGGCAACGAGTGCCGACGCTGCGTACTGATTGGCTGAAAGGTTGAGGGCACCTGCCATTGGCTGCTGCTGCTGGTCTGACTGGTGTAAGCTGATTGCGACGGCTTGCTCGATCTGTTCCTGACAGCAGCGGATGCAGTCCTGAACATCACACAAACATATTATTATCGTCCAACTGCCTTAATACAAATCATGTCTAGTACCCGCAGTTTCCACCTGCCCGGAATTTTGAGCTGAGCCATGAAATTCGCCCATTTTCTGCGGATACTTGATATTTCCACGTATTTTTGCAAAAGTCGAAAAATGACAAGTGATTAGTATGATCATTGGCTTCATGATGCAATTAGGCACCAACTACACCGTGTCTCAAAAAAGCAATTAACCACTTTTATTATTTAGTAGTTCTGTGTAACACTGGGCTATTTTAATAATTTTTAGCGTGCAGCATCAAAACAAAACTTGATGTAAATGTCTACAGTCTTGTTCATCTCAGCCTAATACTGTCCCTACACTACCTTGTGAAATACCAAAGTCATAGCTTGGCCATTTACAACAATGAATTCATACTGGGTAGCACATGTACCGACTCACAAACAGAAGGCCACGGTGGGCTGCAAAATTCTGCAAACTGGCCTGTGAAATTTGGCAAAATTTTCCATGGAAAACTGTGGCCTGTAATCATGTCTGTACACTACATACCCCATTTGTCTGGTTCGCACAGGCTCCTACATTGAAACCCAAAATAAATGGATTAGCAACCAATGTGCCAGATTCTGAATGGAAAAAAAGCAAAGCCATCTGCCCAATGATATGCCTTACGGTTATGCAAGAGAAAATGTCCGACAAAGCAACACATGATAAATGACATCACAAGCAAAAATTATAAGAACATGAGAAAGAAAGCAGCTAAAAACAGGAGCCGCTAGAGAAGAGAGTTGGCATTAACCTGCAATTCTGGCAGAAGACCAAAAGAAATACTGAACTGCATGCTGGCTTAACTGTGTTTAACTGTTGCTGGCTGAGAGGGCACCAGATAGGGCAACAGACATCAAACTATGCATAATTTTTCTTCTTTTGAAAGAACTAAGACATCTGTTTAGATCTGTGATACCTCGTCAATGGCTGTGATGCGATGAAGCTTGTGGACAACCTGTCGGCAGCAAATGTCATCACTGCTCATCAGACCACCAACAGCGGAACATATGCAGGCAGTGGCAATCAGCGACGGAGGACGCATGATGAAACTGTACTCTGAAACATGTCACAAACATCTCCGAACTGTAGCTCAACCACGAGACGCAAATGGTGTAGCTCCTCTGGTGGCGTAGCGTAGTTGGTAACGCGTTTCGGCTGAAACAAAGTTACTCTACACCGGGCCTGGTTAGGACTGCGATGGGTGACTGCCAGTGAGCAGGTAAACCATCTCGGTGTGAAGCCTGCCAGCTAGGTCGACTCAGCCTTCTACCCTCCGTGGGACGGTAAAATGAGCAGTAACTCACTTATATGGGTTACGGAAGGTGGTGACCTTAGTACAGCTGACTGGGGCTGCCTAGCCGACCGCTGCACCAGTCTGTGTCTGCAGGCTGCACGTGGTGGCCGTGCAGCTGGCGGCTTGGGTTAGTGACGAAAAGCACACTAGAGGTGTTGTATGCGAGATGTGCTATACAAATTGACACCTTTTGCTTTACCTTTAATCACCTGCCATACAAGATTGCGCAGTGTTACCTGCCACCAGACAGGTGAATGCACCCCAACTTAACCTGGACAGCCAGGCAGGCTGATACTCGATATCTACCCAAAAAGGACGAAAGGCTGAGTTGACCTTGGTGTGTGTTTATATACCGAAATAATTTACCTGTGCACTGACAGTCAACCATTTAAGGGTTAACCACTTGATAGCGAACCTGCAACCTCGTGATCCAATGTCCTAACCAATAAACTATGTACATTTATCACATTTATTGAATAAACTTGCTCTGTTGGGTTCTTTTAAGAAATTACGGGTTTTCAAACCCCCCAAAAAACAAAAGACCTGTAACAAATGCTGACGCTTCAGAAACATAAGTTGCAGGAGGACAAAACTAGCAACCGACTGCAAACACCCCCAGAACAATCCGTCAACAAATTTCCCAACATTTCCGGTTTTTATTGTCAGTTTTGCTGCAATACATACCGGTAGCACACAGGGCAATGAATGTCTGAGCATGCTGGCGGACAGTAGCGGCGTGCTGACAGCTGATCAAAGGCTGGAGTCGAAACAAGAGCAGATCAATGAAGTCATGTGGAGTAATAGCACAGACGTCATAGCGTAGCACTTGAAGGACCAGCAGCTCCCAGTCCTAACCAAATCCGACACAGCAAACCACGTGCACCGTGATAAAACTATATGATGAAACAGCAGCATTGTGGGCTTCAAAACTGACAGGGCCAGAAATTGGAATCTTCCAACAAACAGAGTTGCAAATTTCCAACAGAGGGTGGGTGCACACTTGCCCCTAAATTTCCCCCAATGTGTTTTCAGCTCTAGATTTTGCATTTGGAACGAAAATCTTCACACAGCCCAAAATTAAGCGTGGAAGCATTTTTAAGGGGAAAGGATGTGGCAATTTTCCCCTGCTATGATGGCAGTAAATATGCAGGTAAAAAGGCAGTTTTCTAGGTCAACATGGTAGTAAAGTGGAGATGAGAAAATGTTTGCAGTAAAAGGAGACACCTCTCCCCATGCAGTGGCACACTCTGCCCCACCTGGCAACTTTGGGATCACCCATCTCACACCTGGACCCCATCTCTTGCTGACCACTTTAAGCACTGGAGGTAATGTCAGGATCAAGATAATTAGTCACAGGGAAAAAGAAAATATAACACATGCAAAAACGCGCAACAGCAGGACAACTCAACAACAGCTGCCATTATATTTTACGGAAAATAAAAAAGCTCAGTGCTACGGTCAGTTCAGTGAATTGAAAGACTGATGACTAAAATTACTAACGTCAGCTCGCCAAACTGAGTCGAAAAAATCAGAATTTACTAAAAGCAGTTTGGCAACCTAAACAGTTCGGCAAACCTATGCGCTGCTATTAATTTAACATCGCCACCAGCTAATACGTACTGCATTACAGATAGTGAACAGATTCACTAATTCTAAATTAACAACTATTAGGAGGACGTTTAACTGTGAACTGTGACTCCTCATTACTGCTGTCTCAGTGCGGCTCGGTAGTCTAACGGTAACGTGTCGGACTTGTAATCCTGCGGTAACTCAAGGTTCGATTCCGCACCAGGACACTGCCGGGTAACGACCTTAGGCAAGTTGTTCACACACGTGCCTCTGTCACCAAGCAGTATAATTTGGTACCGGCTTCACCGCTGGGACGTAAACAGGCACACCGCGTGATACACTGGTCCCGTATCTGTGATCTCGCAGTGTAAAAACTAATGTCTGGCTGAGGGACTTAGGAAATGCAGATCAGCGCCGCCCTATGGGCGTTAAGGCTCGGGAAGGACTTTACGTTTAGCCTACGTTTTTTTTTACATTACCGCTGGCTGCTGAGATGAAATCTGAGCATGTGCAGAGTTACGTGATATCTGATTTGTGCAAGGCAATGTTCTTTCATTATACAAGATGGAATGAAAAAAATGATTAAGTGCCAAAATTCATATTCATATCTATTCAATATACTGACAGATTGAAAAGTAATTCAGTTTACACTTAGCTGGACATTTGCATAATGGCCTGCTTGTAAACTTAAAGCGTGGACCTAAAATCTTACTGAGCAACTTAGGCTTACTTATTTAGGCTTAATTAGTCAGTTAATTAACTTTCTGCTACATTTTAGTCCTACCAGGCCGTCGACTGCTGACGAGTCTGGAAGTATCAGTGCCTGCTGTGGCATGAAACCATGCAGCTGACAGTGATGGCAGCAGGACGTCAGCCATCCGGCGGCATCGGGTGTTATCCGTTTTCCTCTGAACTGAAAGTAGTAAATTTTCCGTTGCTGCTGTCAGTTCGCCGAACTGAAAATAGAATTAACGATAAAAAACTTCTCCAGAAATGTCCCGAAACTCTGAGTGGATCATACCAAAAGGTCGCTGGTAGTGATCGAGAAGTCCGTGTACATGACAAGCTTGTCAGCGGTCAGAGGAACTGTGTCAAGCAGCTTGGATGCTATGAAGAGACAGACACATCCGAGCAGCTGCAGGCGGGTCTTCTTGGTCTGAACTGAGGTGAGGAACCGGTCAAGAAGGTTCACCGACAGTGGGAAGACTTCTTCTTCCTGGTGCTGCTCCTCGCACACCTGCAACCAACGTCCAACAACAACGCTCTAATTTCAAGTGTTCTCGCAGTTTGCAAATTAAACGTCTCCAGCTTTTAATTAAAGCGCACACTTATATTGCAAAAACACTGACAGCACCATTACGTAATCTTGGACCATGACTAATGTGTTAACATTATCAAAGCCAAATTGCACAGGGTAAAAGAGGCCTACATCGAATAACTGCATGTTTTCTTGTTCAGCTAAAATATATGGAACTGCCATGCTTAGGTGCTATCTCCATACCATGAACGCCCCTCGCAACCGTAGCAAGCGATATAACATCTATTGGCAACAATTTTAATTCTTTTCCAAATTTAGTGCAGTTTAAACAATAGCAAACAAAAGTGGCTTACTAGCACCGCAAATTTAAAAGTATGGGAGTAAGTAAGTAAGTAAAGTAAGTAAGTAAGTAAAATGTAAATTTATATAGCGCATATTGTTAAAATTAACCTCTAATGCGCAGTGTACAAGTCTACGAGCAGAAAAAAATGAAGTTGAACACAAACATTCAACTAAGCTTAGTAATGAACAGTTTTGGGACACTTCCCTGACAAGATTTTTTCCCTGACATGTTTCAAATTCCCTGACATTTCCAGGTTTTTTAGACAAGTGGTCACACTGCATGATTAAGAGATCTTTTAATCAAGCTCCGTACGGTACTACATTTTCCTGGTGGAAGATCAAGCATACACAGGTAGGTACGTTAAAGGTTTACGTACATCCAGCATCCACTTGGTGAGTACGGTGCGCATGTAAGGCCGAATTTCTTCCTGGAACACGAAGTAGTTGCCCAACGGCATGTAGGCGTCCTCCTTGGCGAGTAGATTGCGCAGAACACGCTTGTCATTCAGCAGCGCTTCGTGTTTGAACGCTCGCTGCGGCGGTGCAGCTTGCAGACAGTCCACCACTTCCTCAAGGCACAACAGCCGCTCCATTAGATCCCCCGACGCTAGTCTCCAGGAATTTCCCCTTTCTCGCGAGAGTCGAAAATTCACGAAAAATCCACTGAGAAACTGACAAGCGACGCGTTAAATAACGTGTATGGATAATGCTGAAATCTTCACTGCGACAACATGCCCGCACACGCAGAGTTTCGGACGCCGGAGAGATTTCACAACTACAGCAGCCTTCTGACGAGTTTCAGAGACGTTGACACACCAAATCCGGCGCCAAGATCTGAGGTTACTGAGCATGACCTGTGCCTATTGCCCGTTTGCCCGCAGGTGCCCGCTGCTGTGATTGGTCAGAACGGATGATTGACAGGTCCAAGGCACTTGCCAGCGACAATGGTTAGTGAGGCTACGTTGTTTCGATTTTAACCTTGATAATTAATAAGCTTACACGTTTTTACGCGCGACAGCAAATAGCCTATGCAGTGTATGCAGATATACTATTGCGCGTATTAGCCATCGCAATTCTGCTCGTCTGTCTGCCAGTCCGTCACACGGGTGGATCAGTCAAAATCGATGCAAGCTAGAATCACCAATTTATATTGTCTGTCGGTTCCCTAGCCGAAGACTATTTTTATAAGATCCGTAACAGAGCGTCCACCATCCATTCCATTGACAGTTGGAGGCAAATGCCTGCCTCCTGGAAAAAGTTGTGGGAGTAGAAAAATAGAAAACTAGGTAATATTTTTTGGTGACAAATTGTTTAAAAATGCATGGCACGGAATGCGACAATTTTCTTGTTGCATGCCTCGTTTAACGTGCTGTGTGCCGTAACTAGAGCTGGCACTGCTGACGAGCTTTTAAGAATCTAAGAAGTATCAAATTCGATGACCTCGAACGACCTTGAACCTCTATAATAGGGGTTTTAAAAAGTGTTTTTGCGATTTTCGGCTGTGGCGCACACTTCAGGAGTGAATTAGGCCTAATTGCAACGACATGGCTGGAGGCAGAAGACAACCTGCGAACAGAATTAATGAATTAGGCCTACTGCTATGGACTGTCGCGTTTCTCGTAAGCTTTCGACTTTAGTTCAATTTTTTGGTTGTTTGTGTTATATGGCTATTTCTGCTTGAAACTTTAAAATAATATCCAGCGAAAAACGGAAATGGTATGCAGTGACGCACACTGAATCAGATCTCGAAGAGGCATGTCATAGGCCCCTGGGCCTATAAATTGAACATTTTCCTTTTTCCATTTCCATTCTTTTTTCTCTCTTCCCCTTCGATTCTTTCCTCCCACCTTATTCCTCACCATTTTCAGCGGCGTATATAGAGGGGGCGCGTACGACGCCCCCCTAAACTCGGCAAACAGGCTTATAATGCAAATTGCATGGAATACGCAGACAGTTAATGCGACAATTCTGCGTACAACAACTCAATTTTTTTCTGCTCGCTTCGCTCGCTGACACCTACTATTAAATTTGTGGCGCCGTGCACCGCCCTTGTTTGCCTTCACTGTTTAACCTGCACTAAACTTGGTCAGTTTATTTTGTGAAAAATATAATTGTTTCCACCAGATCTTAGGCCTACATATATTATAATGCTCTAAATTTGATTTCAGCTGGGACTCTACAGGGAAGCTCAGAGTGCTACCCCATATCCCCAGACTAAAAATTTTGGGGTTTTACTTTAAAGGAATGGAAGGGAAAGACAGGGAAAAGGCCGCAAAGGGGGAGAAAAAAATGAGAGGGTGCAAAGGGAAAGGGGGAAACGGAAAAGAGAAAGAAAAGTAAGAAAAGAAAAAGGCAAAGAAAAGGAAAGGGAAAAAGAACTCTTTGGATTTGCTTTCTGAAGAAAAAATTTTTTAGTTACGCTGAGACGCAAAAAAATTATGCTCTTACTGTATTTGCAAAAAAGCTTCAGCTTCTGAGGGACTTCGTTCCCCAGACGCCCTACCGGGGCTTTGCCCCTGGACCCTACTGGGGGATTTCCGTCCCCAGACCCTCTGACTTCACGCCCCCTAACTTGAAATCCTGAATACGCCTCTAGTTTTGTCTTTCTTTATTCTTCTACCTTTTTTGTTCAGAGTTTTGGAGGCCCATAATGGCACAAATCGAGGATTTGGTTACGGTTTTTATTGAGGTTTCCGATGTGAGGAGAAAAGAAGGTTTTGAAGTTGGATTGGGTGGTGGGATAGTCTTCCACGCTGTGGAGTGTTTTTTTAGCCTGAACGGTTGCACTGGACTAAAAGCCTATATAGAATATGCAGAATTCGAGTCGCAGTAACAATAAGCTTAATTTAAGCGTTTAGACTTTAGACTATTCATTTGCAGTTTTTAGGCTTCTATTGCTCTCTAATAAACAACGTTATTCACCTCAATGCTGCGGCGTCCCACTGTCTGTTACTGTGAGTCAAGGCGGCGCCACCATAGGAGCTGGGAGGGCATGTCCCCACCACTTTTGCGGGATGTACCACGCAGGGGGTACAACCCAATTTACGTTGTACACCTGCGGGGTACTACAGCCGGCCGCTAAAGTTACGCAATTCACATTCGACTTTAGCA
>Ga0056128_1004228_pt1 | contig 17899 bp, 12 predicted proteins | sample WorMetLIZISLAND2_FD_71113 | JGI IMG/M metagenome (GOLD analysis project Ga0056128, IMG submission 71113) | Marine gutless worms symbiont microbial communities from Max Planck institute for Marine Microbiology, Germany - Olavius geniculatus... ... | reverse complement strand
GTCGTCCGAAATCGGGCTAAATTTTGCATGTTTTTGGCCCCTGAAATTTTTTTGGGGTGCGCCCCCCAAATTTTGGACCGGCATTATAAAATTCGGCCTAGTACTGACCATTGTGCAAAATTTCACACCGGTCGGCCCACGCATCTCGGAGATTTCGCGAGTGGAAAAAAAATAAATAAAAAAAAAACGTCAGAGGTAAAACTTAAGTCCGCTCCGCAAGCTATCGCTTTCGGGCGGACTAATTACCATTAACACCAGAGTATTACAATTATCACTTGTTTTCACTCACTTAGGCAAGTATGGCTCAGTGGATGACTACTATATGAAACAGATGGAACTAATTCCCAGACAGCGAAAGTCCATGATGGTTTCAAAAAAAAGCTAGAAAAACGTCCTTTACCCACAAACTATCACTTTTTGGGCAAGCACAGTAAAGTCCTTAAACACAGCAGTTACACTCAATATTTAGATATAACTTTCAGAAATCTAATAAACATTTTACTTCACGAAAGTCGTTCAGTCTTGCAACTACTGTGCTATGTAACAGAGCAACTCCACCACAAAAATGAGAAAATATGATGCAAAATAAAATGGTTTATGCCTAATTGAGAAATCTAACTCTATTATGTTTTTACACTTTCGAACTGAGAGTTCTTACATGTGACACATGGCCAAACACTCTTTTCAATCACTGAAGCAAAAGCAACTGACACTACCAATAACAATGCAGGATAAAGGCCTGAACCTTCATTAATCACCAAGCTGTCACTACTACTATATAAGGGTTGATCAATAAGTATCGAGAGTTAATGTATTAGATTAAAATTTTTTCACAATCTATATATCAGTAAAAATACATCTTCTATGAACACATTGATCTGTAGCGGATGTGACGTCATGCAGCATCAAACACAAATGATGTGCAGCATCAGTGTAAACAGCACTGAATCATACATTGTCATGCACAGGGGACAACACTAAAATAAAATTTCAGATATCGAGACCAATGATAGTTATTGGGAGTTTGGTCATTACTTAGTGCAGGACGATCTTACTGTATGATGCCAGAGTCACCAACAGTTTGCTGGGCAATCATAGACCTGTGGCTGGACTGTAGTACTAGATTTATGGCAAAGCACGTAGGGCTCACTCTCAGGCCCCCACAGATTGAGAGACTTCGCATAGCAAGTTAAGAAGTTGTTTATCCTCAAATCAACACAACAGATGTCATAAACTGTAAACTTTTAAATAAAATTCTACCAGTATTGTTAAATCTAGACATGACGTCATTATTAGCTCAAGCACTCTTTATTTACAGCCAGTGCAAATTTAGGCTATCGTATATTTATAGTTGTAAATGAGGAATTCATAAGTGCATTTGTTAAGCTTTCAGAGAATTAGACGCCTCTGAGCACCACGTTGCCAAATTCGCCTGCAGACTAGAAAACTGTCATGCAACAGCTAGCCAAATTCTACACTGTTCACATTAACACTCCAAATCATTTCTGTTTAACTTGAGGTGGTACCGGTATCATAAATTACAATGATGTAACGTGCGCAACAAACCCATATGTGTTTGTAGAAAATGTACTTTTTACTGATATACAGACTATGAAAGAACTTCAGTCTAATACACTGATTCTCAGTACTTATTGATCAACCCTCGTATAAATGCTTAAACAGCCAAAAAGGCAATGGGCCACTCAAAGCTAATAACAGTTATAATACTGGCAACAAAGACACCAATGACCAATGTTCTAGAGAGACTGTACAGGTAGACAAGAAATTTGAGCTAATGCTCACGAAACGCGCTAAAGCCTATAGCAGTTTTGGCTCAGTAGTTTAGCTGATAATTTTGTTGTTCATGCTAAGTTAATATACAAATGCCAAATTCTCTGTCCGGATCGCATAACGATAGTTCCATGGCGCCACCCTGTGAATGATATAGACTTGTGTCACAGCCCGAAATCGTCAAAAAAATCCATAAAACCCTATATTTTGGCGTTCAAGGTCATTGAATTTGGCGCCAATCGAGAGCCAGTGTATGACTTCCTATTAGTGATTAATAGTAACCTAGGCCCTATCTTGCACCGTTACTGAGATACAGCGACTTACTGGCCAAAAATAGCAAATTTCGCCAACCCCCCCTCTCATTTAGCACCCTCGTTCAGGGTGACCCCATTCGAGTTTATGGAAAAGCTTTACAGTTCCTGAAACTAGAGTCTTCCAGGCAGCCGATGGTGAAGATTTGGTGATCCTACCTTGCATTTTTTTTGACTGATCCACCCGTGTGACACAGACGGATGGACGGACAGACGGACAGAATTGAGATGGCTAAGACACGCTGAAAGCAGTAGCTGCTTTCGCATGTAAAAATGAGTGCAGTGCACTATGACATATGAAGCACAATGTTAAAAGACATCAAACACTACTCACACGATCTCTATGTGCCATTTCACAACCGCTGTCTGAACGACCATGGCAACCACACACATGACCATGCTGGCTACAATCACGTTCACGACTTGTGGCACAGTGAGACTTATGTCTACCTCTTGATGATGCTTTCTTTCCCCTGATACAACAGCAGCTATCAATTTAAAGACGCTTGCAAGCTGAGAACAGTCAACTCATCATATGAGTAACTCGTCAAGTTACCTTGTCACAACACAATGGAATGTTGTTATGATAGTCAAAACTGCTACAACTGACTAAGTTAACAACAGAGCAAAAGTTGACTAAGCACAAGTCAACATGTCTAGACAATGGTCATCTGGTCATCAATTCTTGGCATTGTTGGGAGCGTTGTTGCTTCACCTGTAGCCTACGAAAACAATGAGAACTTTTAGCACGTGATAACAAGCAAGAATTAACGGCACACCACAGATATTTAGCTCTCCACCACATCTATTATATCTGCCGCAGTGCTAACATAACTGCTTTACTAAAGAATGGACAAACCTAAAAAGTCGTTTAAATCTTTTCTCCAACAATTACACATTCAGATCAGCAATCTAAATATGTATCAATTTTTTCGAATCACCTATCTGAAGGTATCTGTTGATGATTAGGGTTAGTGTTATGGATAGGGTTTAAGGTTAGGATTGGGCATATGGTTAGGGTTAGCGTATTTGACAGAATTACGGGATGACAGATGGACACCCAAATTTAGGGTGTAATGTTAGTCATGTAATGGAGTTGACTAGTCTGAGTGCGCAAACTTGTTCGACTGCAAGTAACCCATCCTGATGGAGTTGAGGTCGTCAGCTGTTCAGCTGCCATGAGAACATGTGTCTGGCTGTACGAGCACCACACCATTACAGACACCATGTCCTCAAGACAGAACACCACTGTCAGCAGACTATAGAGTGATTTCCACCATCACGTTACGCACCCTAACGCAATGCAACGCAACGTTTTGCAAGGATTTTTACACAGGCAAATTGACGATGCGTAAAAAGGTACGTTACACAGTACGCACCGTTCCGTTGGCTTGCAGCACTGTTCCACAACAGATAGAAACTGTTTCTATTTTTCACGCAAAGACCGTTGCGGCCAACCAATCACAGCAAAGCCATAACTATGTAGCCCGCAACAGTAGGCCGCTGCAGCATGCGCGAGTAATGGCGCGCAAAGGCAAAGTGACGAAATTTGAAATAGATGCAGATATAGAGGGCCTACCGATACAGACTTAATTTAATAACTTAAACAAAACAAATTTTTTTTGCATTTTTCTGCTGCTCTTCGCTGCAATGCCCCACCTCCAAATGGAAAGTTACTGTGCCGTTGCGGCGCTAACAGGAAGTATGCGGCACTAAAGTGCTTGCGTACTTTTTTCCGCTCGTGCTTGCGTTGCATTACGGTACGGTGCGGTACGTTGCGTTATGGTACGGAACGTGATGGTGAAAATCAGGCTTATGCCTAGAGTACTCAGAATGGTAATCTGGAGGTACCAATTTTTGTCCAACATTCTCAGATTGCCGATCTAACATATCACCATGCTTTTTGCTTCACTAACTCCTGATGTGTTGGGCGAAACAGCTGACCATATGACCAGTTAACCGACTTGCAATTCCCCCACCCGAACGTTTCCCCACCACTGCTTTTCAAGTGCCTATGACATTTAACCCCTCTAGGCCGGTAACAACATTATTATCAGAGTCAGCGCCAAGCCTGAGCAAAAATTTCTTGCAACACCAAAAGCAGTTCCATCTTTGAAGTCTCGTCACCGTTGGGTATTTTTCAAACACAATGAGTCTTAGTAGGAGACAGTGCGGGATAATTAACAGCAATTAGGGATGATACAAGAGAATTTGATGTTTGCTGCATTCCTTCACCATGCTGACACTGAAAATTATGCCATTATCTAGCGCTCAATCCATTCTCATGTAACAGTATAGGGAGGGGGAAATGTCCGAGTATTGCAAAAACCGGAAGGGGAAAATGTCCGGGATGCCACCGAAGAGGAGGAAAAGTCTGGGGGAGGGGAGGGAGAACATGTCCAGAGAAGGAAATGTTTTACACCCTGATAATTCAAACTCTCGAAAAAAATGCACAGAATTTCTGCTATTTTGACATACAACTTTATCCAATTAACTTACAACTGAGATAAGTAATAACTGTTTTTACAAACACATATTAAAACAGTGATATTACAACTGCACAATTTTTACCATACAGAAGTAGAGGTATGATCAACAAAATCACTATCGTAACTCCCATCAGAGCTTCGATGTCGTTTCATGTTGGAATGTACATTATCCTCATCACCAAGACACTCATAGCGCTTTCTCTTTCTTTCACAGATCATCTGCAGTCACAAACAGGTTTACATACTATGTTATGTCATTAGGTCAGCAATAGTTGTAATCCGGAATTTGCTATTCACTAGCAGCGCCACCGTCGAAGTCACGTGGAGAGGTACATCCAGCACTATTGCAGCAGCTGCCTGACACTGCAATCAGTAGTGTTTTTGCCTATCAGATCATATAATTTTGCTTTGTATTTGTTATAAAATAAATGTCAAGCTCTTTTGCGAGCTCCAGAATATTTCAGGGTCACGTGGTGTTACATTTAGCGGCCAGAAAAAGTTTGATTTTATTTCTTTGTATAGCTGTCGAGTGTCAAAGTAGGCAGTAGGCCTCGTTGAATACCTATTGATTCCGACGAACTTGTAGAACTGTAGGCCCTAGAAGATAGAGAAGAAGTCTTGTTAGGTAAATTAGGCCTAACCCTAGTTGACGGTCTTCTGCTGACAAACGTGCAGCTGTTATCGGGTTTAAAAGATCTCGTCTTAAAAGCTCTCGGCCACGTTGAAAGAGGGTCGCAAGAGCCGATCTTAGTCGATCGGCGGCTTTGTTCTAACTGAGCATCAGTCAACTTTTCCTCCCCTCCTTCTCCCTTAGGCCTACTGTCCTTTTCCTCTTTTTTCCTTCTTTTCTTGTTCTCTTAGAACCATCTAGCAACCTGGGGAGCGACATAAAAAAGCTCCCCAGCGGGACAACGAGGCGTAGCTCTGGCCACAGTCACATTTTGCTGCACTATTAGGCCTAGGCCTATAGTATATGCTGGCAAAACTCAAATGGTTACAACATTCTCCTGGTCCATAAGATTAGGAATGTTAAATTTGTTTCTTTCCAAAATCGAATTTCAACTGCTAAAATTCGGATTAAATTCGAACTTCGGTTATATATTTGTGGAGAAGCTTCCCATAACAGATCATTCAACTTTTATGGGGCTACGTGTAACGACGATGATTAAGGGCCATTTATAGGCCTAGGTGCAAATTTTATACAGGAGCATTTTAGTCGAAAATTTCTAAGTCCGCAATTTTCACTTTGGGAGTAGTTTTCAGGAGTTGGATATTAACTTCGAATTTTCGTTCCCCAAAATGCACACTATTGCGTAAGGCCGTGTCGTGTGAGCCACAGTGTAAAAATCAGTACGGCGGTTTGACAGTCAGACCTGAAAATGTGTCAACAAAAAAGTAGATAGTTATAAACTACAAAAATTTTCGACAGAGGCCTATTTCATCCATTTGCTGAGAAGTTCTCAACAAACGTATTTGCATGAAATTGTGCATAGAGGGTCGACTCGCGGATGTAGGTCTAATCACATTTCAATTTTTTTGTCTATCGGTCAAGGGGTCTCGGATCTGCGATGGGATCAAATCTTGCCATTTTCCCATGTTTTTTGACTTAGCCTGTCACCATAAACACAGGTCTGTGCTACCGCGCGTGCCTGTGAAAAATTTTTAAAAACGTTGAGAAAAAAACGTTAAAACATGGCAAAAACAAACACGCAAAAAAGTTTTAGGCTACATGTAGGCATGTGAGTTAGCGCACGAAATAACGAACGGTGCCATCTAAAATTTGAGTTTTTCTGTGCCCTCACAGCTCCCTGGCTAAGTATTTTACATGCAGAAATAACATGTTACTGTTGATTGCGAGCTCTCTAGCTCGACCGCTGTAAGATGTATAGTCTAGGCCTATTCTAACTCTAAATGCCTATTGGCGCAGCCCCAAAACTGCAGTTGAGGTGGATTAAATTGAAGAGGGGCTTTCGACCGTATCGCCATCTGGTGAATGAAGTCCGGAGTAGGCCTATAGCATAACCAGTGGCGTATTTAGGATTTGACAAAGGGGGGGCCATGGCGAGTGCGCGGAGCGTGAGCCTATAATGGGGGTCTAGCGGCAGAGCCCCCAGCGGGGTCCAGGGGCAGAGCCCCTGGTCGGGGGGTCGGCGGGCGAAGCCCCCCTGAAGCTGAAACACTTTTTGCTTCTGAATGTTCAATGGAAACCGCAAATTTGCCCATTTTTCTAAAATTTGGAAATGCAAAAGACCATCAAACATTGTTGAATTTTGCAATTCTTGCTGAAAAATGACAAAAAACGCACCTTTTCATATAAAGTCGCCTGTAAAAAATTTTCATGGTCGGGCCAAAGGGGGGGGGCCATCGCACCGTGGCCCTCCCCCTAAATACGCCACTGAGCATAACTGCCTTCATGAGCAGCAGATGAATAAAGTCTACCCGGATACACAATAACATCATCAAAGACCAACGTTATGTTAAAACATAAACTCACTTAGAACGACTACAATGTAATGATGTAAGATAGTAAAAGTCTATAATCGAAAGAATCAATCAGGGCAAATATGGCTGCCAACAATGGCTATCACGTGACTGCTTCTACGCAGTAGTACGTAATCAAAATCCTGGAAAATAACCAACTACGCGAAGCGAAATATAATCAAAACATTCATATATTGACCACAATAATTAATACGTTTACCTTTCGTAAATCACATTCTTCAAGATTCTCGTAGAATGGACCCATATCGCGCAAATGCGACACTTAACTAACCTCACCAAGATAACCTTCGAAAACGAATGATGACTCATCACCAGAGACCCCACGCAGGTTGCCACCAAACGTAACGTATTTTACTGCCAAATGGCCTCAAGTAAGTAAGTGAGTAACTGAAGTGTAAATTTTTGTAAAAAAAGTAAACGTATGTGGCGCAAACTCAAAAAAATCTGTAATGCGCTTAATACATTTTGTTTTGTCAGAAATCGTATTGTATCGCAATCTGGTACATATCCGTTAATTCATCCGCACCCGAATTATCTGCTGCAGTTAAGCCCAAGGGTAGGCCTGTATGTTAATAGGGTTAGGGTTAGACCTGGGAGTCGCTGAGGTACAGAAACTTGACCCGACTTGAGGCTAAAATCACCGCGGCTAAAATGACGACAGCGGTCGACTTGAGCACATCCGACTGGACTTGACTTGACTTGACAGCGGCATGTCGACTTGAGTCGACTTCAAACGACTTGAGACTTTCAGAAGTTGTGATAAATTTGTGAACGCTGTACGTATACCGTAGGCTATTCACAAAGTGTTTTATTCTTTCGGCAGACGCCTTTTGTTATTGTCATTTATTGAAGGAAGTTCGTATAGACATTAAAAACTGTATGTTATCTGATTTTTTGACGAGATACAGCTATGCTGTACAGCGTATTGACATCGTTGTCGTCCGTCCGTCTGTACGTCTGTAGGACCTACTGGATGTATTGTGACTAATCGTTAAGGCTTATGGAAAAACTTTTACAGCTCTGTGTCTTAAACCTAGACATGCAAAATTTCAGTGATCAAGTGCAAAAGGAACAACAACATGGAAATTACGTCATTCACACTAGGCTGATTCACACGTCGGCCTCCACATTATTCTAACAATCAACGCTGTGCGAAGGGTTGAACTGGATAATCCCTTCACTTTAATCGGTAAGCTTATACCGTTTTTTAATATACGGTTAGTGAAATATAATTTTTGCAAATTGCCTTATTCGCCAGAACTCATTATAGCCGCATTTGAAAAAACTGCTAGGTGCAAGATTTCCGGTCAAGTCGACTTGAAATGACTTGAAATGAAACCGACGGCGCCAGAAAATTTCGACGGTGACGCTGCTACAGACCGACTTGACCATACCTGGAAGGCCCAAGTCGACTTGAATCGACTTGATCGACCCGACTCACAGGTCTAGTTAGGGTTAGGGTTAGGGTTAGAGGTTAGTGCTAGCGTTAGCCTTAACAATAATAATTCGGGTGCGGGTGAATTAACGGACAAGTACCCGCAATCTTGCTTGCACTCAAATTTGTTCAAATTTTTCTTAAAACTATCAACAGAAAAGCTATTAACGACACACAACGTCACACAAGCTGGCTGCTAGCAATTACAATTCCACAAATGTGCTAAATACATATTTACGTAAACCATATTTGTTCATTTTGCCAGACCGTTAAAGTCGAGTTTTTCGTCGTTGTCTGTCGTCGCGTCTGTCGTCGGCTGTCGTCCAGCTGTAACTCATGCATGTATCGTGGCTAAATGATAAGTCTCCCCGGAATACTTATTACACAATTAGGTCTATAATTAACCTGGTGTGACACCCACAATTTTAGCTACCCATTGCAAGGAAACATTTTCGAATTTGGGGTTGAACAAAAGTGGGGTGGGCAAAATGTGCCCTTTTTAACCGATTAAGTTGCCATAAACGGTGAGAGATTTGTTGATACTAAAGTAGGCCTGGCATACTAATAAGAAGTTGTATATAGCCTATCATCATCATCATCATCAGGTCCAGTGTCTCCTCGGGCAATAGCGCGCCACTCGCACTTGTCCTTTCTCTTTCGAATTGTTTGTCTATCATGCCGTCAGCAGAAATAAACACTATCAGCTAAAACTATTAAAACTATAAAAGTATTGGGTCGACATGCATAAATTAGTGTATTTTTAATATACTTATCTATGACCAAACACGAACGCTTTCAGCATCAATAACGCAGCACAGTCCAACTCGGAAATATTCTGCAGGATACGAAACAATACTTCAATGGAGTCTCCATCCACATAGAGGTACCAGGTAAATACGAAAATGTACACTTTATGTACAGAAAATTTTAATTATGAAATATATACACACCGTCTACGGTTATTTCGTTATACAGAAAAAATAATTTTAGAAATTTTTTTAACGTTTTATTATTTTTTGAAACGTTTATTACAACTATGACGCAAGGTTGCTTCATCTGTAGGCCTAGCGCACTTATTACTCGGCGTGGTCGAGACGAATATGGCACAAGAAACCCTGTGCTTCCAGTCGCAGTTTAGAACGGGAGAAGAAAATATTTTTTTATAATTTTTATTTCTATTTCATGCCGTGCCTTGTAATACCAAACAACAACTGATAAGAACAAATTGGCATCGGCCTACTGAACAGCACCCATAAGAACTAAAAAAAGTAAAGACACTGCACCATAACAGAATAAAACTTTGTGTAAAGCACGCAGAAAAACCACACCGATATTTTTGAGGGTTTAGTGGAATTCTTTTGGAACGGACGGCAACGGGAAGCGCAGAATTTATTCACTCGCAGGGAGTGTCTGTTGGCGGCGGCGCAGGTGCGTGTGGGCTGTGGTGGGAGGCGCCTGTGTAAAGGCGGGCGACGTTGAGGTAGAATCGCGAGTCGTCGTCTGTAGCTGCTGCAGCTGGTCCCCGGGCTCCGCTGATGACGTCATCGAGCCAAGTGACCAGCAGGTCGAACGTCGGACGAGCCGTCGGCTCGACGCTCCAACAGCGACACATTATCTCGAACCTGTGACAGACATTGGCAACACGCGGCTCTATATAATATAGTCCTTCATTCCGATCAGTCAATCGATCATTATATGTTTGCTGAATAAAACATAGCAATCTACATTGCAGTTTGCAACAATAAAATTTTGTCAGAGTCAGCAAAACGTACCTGGCTCATCAGAGCACTGATCGTAACAATTTCTAGTAACAGCTTAACAACTGACAGAACAATTTCACTTGACGTCATTCAATCAATCAAAACCGGTCAGTGTCAGCGATGTCAATCAGACATAAAGTTGTACGATATAAGCTAAACGATGCAGTTTTAGCCTATACTCGCAATATGTCAGGACATAGCTACAGCGGTCGTGGTGGTCAACGGAGCGTGCAAATCTGATGCTTTAGAATCATGGAGTCAATAGACGAGTCAACGAATCAATGACTTACACGACGTCAGGACAATAATTCGGCTGCGTAAGACGTCTGCCGGACTGCACGTAGCTGGATATCTGCCAGTTCTCGACCTCGGAGTACGGCACTGCGCCGCGCGTCATCAGCTCCCACAGAAGCACGCCAAACGACCACTACAACGTCACTGGGACATGTACCACTAGACTCTCAATCAGCCCGGGCGTCATTTAGGAGAGGAGTGAGGAGGGTAGGGGGCTCAAAGGATTTATGATTTTAATTTTTTCCCTGTAAATCGTACTTTTGAAACAGTATTGCTGCAAAACAATACGTTACGTAAACTAAAATACCCCCAATGATTTACTGAAATGACGCTAATGTCTCAATGGTTTCGGTGACAACAGTACTGCACGACAACTGCGCGTACACAACTGCGCGCGGCGACATTATTGCTCGGCCGATAATTGCTCGCGAGTCAATAGCGGAGTCAGTAGTGAGCTGAATGTGATTTATTAAGTTTATAAAAAAGTTTATGAAATGTACATCTTGCATATACACGATGTTTCATAAAAGGACCTCTTTTTCTTTCTTTCATAATTCACTCAAATGATGATCAATTTACACGAAATTTTTACCACACTGTTGTAGCTGAAGAAATACTAACTCAAAATATTTCAACAATATGTGGCAGTTGATTAAACATTCTTTGCTAGTCGTGACGTAACGCTGACGTCATAATGTGTCACGGGTACAAACATGCTAGTCTCAACTGGTGCTGTCACTTGCTACCCTGTTCTGACGGTAAAAAAAATTGTTTCTTTATGACAAATTCTTGAAGTTTTACAGTTGCAGCCACAAAAACATGCAAAACAATCACATATGCGTGTCTGTGGGAATAGTTGGACTTTCACATGTTCGAGCAAGACAGTGCACTAGCACACCGAGCTTGCAAAATGGTTGCGTTTTTGAATCACAAGACGCCTGATTTCATGACACCATGTTGCTTAGTGCTGACACGATAAACATTCTTCATCAGCGAACCAGATTAAGTTCACCATTGAAGCAGGGTAGCAACTGACAGCGCCAGTTGAGACTAGCAAGTTTGTACCCCTGACACATTATGACGTCAGTGTTACGTCACAACTAGCAAAAAATATTTAATTAACTGCCATATTTTGTTGCAATATTTTGAATTAATATTTCTTCAGCTACAACTGATAAAAATTTTGTGTAAATTGATTATCATTTGAGTGAATTATGAAAAAAACAAAAATGGGTCCTTTTATGAAACACCGTGTATATCAGCATAATTTAATGTACAAGCTATCAACTGTTTAAAACTAAAGCCACTCACACTGAAATTTTAAAAAATATAGTCGATTTTGTGCAAAATAGTGAGAGTCAGCTGTTCGCAAAAAATCACGCAACCGGACCAGAGCGAGTGTTTAAATGGCGGCTACAACACTGACACGCGTGCAATTGTCGCGCGATCAATTTCCTGCCGCGCAGTTGTCTGCGCGCGCATTGTCTGCGAGCAATGGTCACCGCGCGCAGTTATGTATGGGCAATTGTCGCGCGTGCAGTTGTCGTCCGAGAAATTGTCCGTACACTTCTCAATGTACATAATCAACGCTACACACACGTAATGCAAACTGCTTTGTGTGAGACTAGTATAACGAACGACTCAAGTCATGAGAGGTCCAATCAAAATGAGCCTACCGGTATTCAAACTTACTCTGAAAAAACTAAAATGCTGCGAAAAAATAACAAAGCGCAGCTCCTATGCACAATTAGGTTTAGTGCAGCTAAGTTTAGGTTATTCGTAAGAAAATCAAAGTAAAAAAGGCATTTGAAAATATTTGCGCAGACAGCCAAGTTTGGCCTCAAATTTGTTAGCAATATATTAACACACACATATTTCTCGCATTACTCAACAGCCTCGGTCACGACATTAGGCCTACCATACAAATTGTTATTAACAGGATACTATTGCTGCTCTGACGCTGATGCTGTCTTTGATATTATCATTTAGCCTGGATGACTGGATGTCCGCTAATCGACTGAAGCTCAACGCAGACAAGACAGAGCTCGAGTGGACTGGTACAAAGCACAGTCTGTCACTACTTGATGGCTGCGGTCCAAGTCTGTGTCTTGGAGAGGACACCATCATTCCCAGCGAGCATGTTCTTGGTGCCGCCATCTCTTCCGACCACAGTCTGGACAAGCATGTCAGCAATGTTTGTGCAACGGGATTTTTCAGGCTTCGACAACTCCGTCGTATTCGAAAGTCACTTGATTCTGACTCGGCTGCGACACTCGTCCAGACCGAGTGAAGTACAAGCTGGGTATGCTGATGTACCGATGCCAGCACAACCCAACCAAGCACCTCGGTACCTGATGGACCACTGCTCGCCAGTCTCTCTGACTAGTCGTTTTCGACAGCGTCTGCATTCGGCCAGCAGTCACCAACTTTCCGTGCCACGTCATCGTATCGGCAGTCACTTATGGTCGTCGGGCGTTTTCTGTTGCCAGACAAACTGTCTGGAGCTCACTGCCCGATAACCTACGTGATCCGGAATGTTCTGGAGACATTTTCAGACAGTCGCTAAAGACGTTTTTGTTTTCACAGTACTAGTGTGCACAGCGCGTTAGAGGTTTTTAACGATAATGAGCTATATAAATTTACATTTGACAGTGACATTGACATTGACATTTAGCCATGATAAACCGTCCGTTTGTCTGTCCCGTAGGGGCTCTCAAGTGGAAATAGGTGCAGAAAACCCAAAATTATCGTCAACATTTCACCATCCAGAATGACCGACATGCCAGTTTTTATCTCAAACTCAAAGGGTCAAAAGTCAGCCGCACAATATGTCGGCCCAGTGCCGATATATTTCCAGTTTGACGACATACCACGTCAGACATTGTTGTGAAGACGCTCGCTTCCAAACTCTCGGGTGCCAGCCAGCGCACTGGCACTGGTGTCATGCCACTGCCGTCTGAACGATAATAGTCTCGTAACAACAGCTCGCGTGACAGACCGAAGTCAGCCACTTTTACCGTACCTCTCTCGTTCACCCTGCATTCATTGATCAACAGAGTTCACCCACAAACAGCTGGTGTGTTGCGTAGTGTAATGGGGTATTTGCATGATCCAGCAAACGTCCAGCAAACTTCCAGCAAATGTATTCAAAATACACGTGTTAATGCTGGACGTTTGCTGGACGTTTGCTGGATCGTGTTAACACCCTATAATTGAGCGAAATAAGCATACATATAAATAACTTTTTACCACGGCGGAGGTCAAGACTCAAGAAAACGCACAAATCGCCGTGAATATAAAAGTCTGTGTTTTCTAAATTGATATTCAAAAGCGTGATAGCAAGTCCATAATTTGACCATACGCGCAAAGAAAAGAAACAGGCTGCTACAAATTGGCTGCGCGTCTAAAATATCAATCATTTTTGCGTGAAAAGAAAACGACAACAACGAAGCAGGGAGTAGGCTAAGCTCGATCAAAAAACGCAGTGCATCTCACATGCAGTTTCTTGCAGCAAGATCTCGATGGATGAAACGCAAGTTCGACAAATAGAGCATGCCACGGGCGACCTGTCCTCCCATCCTGAGCAGTTCCAGTATTGTCACGTCCTGCAGATATTGTGTTTATAGATCACATTGTTATTTTTAGACCATCGACAGACAAGTAGTATAATATTAAGCTAATGTCGGACAAGACGTTTGCCGTGACGTGATTGGACGACTTACGACAAAATGAAAATAAATCACACCAAAACAGTGACGTCGTAAGTTGAAATACAAAAGAGGCATATTTTTGAAAACAGCTGCAAATTGCCGACAAAAAACATTATGAGTGTTTAAAAATTTAATTTTGCTTTTGAATTTCCGGTTGAGGAATTTTAGCCCCATTTTTTGTAATTTTTTTGGGCAAAAATTATTTGATTCACGCCGCGAAATACATTTTTGCATTGGGTTAAGCCGTAGGCCCAAATTATACCTCTCCAGTTTTCTTGTCGTGTGGACTTTTTAGACACTGACCCAGCTTTCTGTTGCATTTTCTTTTTACTTCTTTCATTTAGAGATTGCACTGCTACCTGTAAATTGAAATACATTGTATGTTTTGCATACAGATAAGTGTTTTAAGTTCAAAATACTGCGAGCTTTACTAACCAGACTGGGATTCAGAATATACTGCCTTAGATCTGCGTTGGCCATGTACGGCAGCACGACCATCGGGCTTCCGTCCGCTTCGAAACTGACGCCAACGATTCGCAGCACGTTGACATGGTCAAAGTCCTTCATGATGATTGCCTCGCGCAAGAACAATTCCACCATGTCGCTTTCATCCGGTTTGACTGCAGCACCACACCGCAGAACTATGATCGGCGCGGTAGGCTAAATATCAAAATATGACAAATGGATAATGAAAATGATTCAATTTATGCCAGCCGTCTAGCAAACATCTAAGAAAAACTATAGCTCTGCGGCTTTCATTTGGTTTCGTTTTATTTTAGTTCAGTTCAGGTCTTGACGGCTACTTAGGTGGTTTACCTGTGGGCAGCCAGCAATTAGTCCAGGTACTAGGCTATCCAAAACCGGCGTAGAGTAGCTTAACTACACGTTTATTAGGCACGTTTTATACCGCTAGAGCCTAGGTTATGCTACTATACCAAAGATAAAGTCTAAACCATTAAAAAATAAAATGCCGATGCATATACGCACACTTCATGGTCTTGACGGCTACAGGTTGTCTCAGGGTGCCGCGTGCACATTCGAGTTCTGCGTACAAGACGCGCCCAAACTGACCTACAACGCCAGACAAGTGAATTAGCATCATTCAGCGTCTCATGCAGTTTATAACCTCTTAGTATAGGTTATCTGTCGACAGGAAGACTTAAAAGAAGATCAGTACCCGGTACATCACATTATTACGATAAATGACGAATTCAGCCAATCTTCGTGCCAAATGGTCGTCAACACTTATATTGAGTCATTATGTTATATAATTCGTAGATAATCTCTATAATATTTCTCACAATAATATGATAATTATCATAATACTATACTTGCAAAGCTAATTGTGAAACGTGCGTCAAGTTAGGTCCCACATTCGACATTCGACATTCAACATTCGCAAAAATTGCACACACAAAAAAGTAGAAGTTCGTACTAAAGCGGCACACCTTAATGTACATCTCCAGACACGACACGCCCGACCGCATTGAAAACGGATTCTAATTCCACTTCCGGTATATCGAAAAATGGTGCCAAACGCGTGCAAAAGGCACCCAGCATATTCAAAAGGCAAAAATTACGTAGCGTTTCTTGAAAAACCTTTGGCCCAGTTTTTTTAGTTTCGTGAATAAGCGTGCACTTCCAGACACGACACGCCAGCGCCAATTTTCGACATACCGGAAGTGGAATTAAAGTCCGTTTACAATGCAGTCGGATGTGTGGTGTCTGGAGATGCACGCTTATTCACGGAACTAAGAAAACTGGGCCAAAGTTTTTTCAAGAAACGCGGCGCAATTTTTGCCCTTGTTGGGCACATTTTGCACGCGTTTGGCGCCATTTTTCGACATACCGAAAGTGGAATTAGAGTCCGTTTTCAATGCGGTTGGGCGTGTCGTGTCTGGAGATGTACACTTAAGATGTGCCGCTTTAGTACGAACTTCTACTTTTTTGTGTGCAATTTTTGCGAATGTTGAATGTCGAATGTCGAATGTGGGACCTAACTTAACGCACGTAATTGTGGACGATGACGTGATTAAAGGTGACTAGGAAAATATTCACTGTTTTTGTTTATTTTACTTACGTTGTTTCTCGTCATCTTTGATGTATGGCAAAATTAACATTAATATTGCATCATACTAAAATAGCATAATGTCGTAATGTTATTTTCGTAAACGAGTACTGTAAAATTGCACGTGCGTTATTAATCGACCTGTTTAATGGATAAAATACATGTAGGCTACCTTTGCCAATCGCCCGGTTTAGGAACAAGCGTTCTCGCGGAAGCAGCATATCAGCCAAGGCTGATCTCAGTTCATTGTTTAACGTCAATAATGCAGGTACGTTACACCAGCCGTTCTCATACGCCAAGCCTGTCAAACATAATCCAGTTTCGTTTCTCATTACGAAAAAAACAAAACAAAGCTCATGAAATCTGTGCTTTGGGAGAACTAACAACATGCAAGCATCAATTAACTTATCTCCGTTAACTCTTTCCAGTAGGCATTATCCATTATCCATTAACCATTATTTTGAGTCCCACTGTCTATCTCTGCGTCTTTTGGTTTGTGACAGCTTTAAAGCTTACATTTAAATTTGAACGAAATTTGTTTGAAGCTACAAAACAACTGCATTAAATGTTATTACACATCAAGACTGTTGTACAGCGTCCAAGCGTGCCAAAACATTTTCACTGAGAGATCATCAACAACAATCTGTTCGTCACGACAAACCAATCAATTAAATTAAAAACGATTAAAGATTATAAAACTCTGCCAAGAATGGTGCTGCCATTTGGTAAATAATAATAATAATAATAATAAAGCGGATTTATACACGGCGCCTAGAAGCAGAAGTCATTAGGCGCCGCAGTTTCAATCAGTCAAACAAATGTGTCTTTAGTTGCAAACAGATAATTGGCAAACAGCTACGAAAAACTTAATACAGCCATAGTATCTGCTATTAATATAAAAATAATTCCGAATAGTATTTTTATGAATCTACAAAAAATTTGGATCACCAGCAAACGTGGGCCATGTCCAGGTCCTCAGCACGATTCCACCGATATTCAATCGTATTTTGGCTAATGCAGCTGACAAATATGAATTGACTCCGAAACATGACATCCTTCATTCGTTGCTGCTCTGCAATGGAGGTAGCAATAGATAGGTAGGTAAGCTTGGCTGTGTAAGAGATTATAACATGCTGCTTACAATCGTTGGAGTCGGACGTGGAGTTGCTGGGTGAAGTGAACGCAGTCCTACGCATCGACGAGGACGATCTCAACGTTCCACAACTGACGCTGGAACTTGCAGTCACTGACAGCTGGGTGCAGAGTGTAGCGTGCGACGTCTGGCTGCACTGACGCTGAACCGCCGCCCGTGATGAGGCGTGTCTCGTTCTCTGACACCGACGAACCACGACCACGACGACGACGACAACGACGACGACCAGTCCAATGGACAGCGTCCACAGCGCCCAAGCACCGACTATCATCATCATCATCATCATCATCATCATCATCATCGACAACCGTGGGCTCAATGCCCGTTGGTGTCTGACGCCATTCTTACTATCGCTGCCCACCGCTGCCTATCTAGGGCAGCGTGGC
>Ga0056128_1004226_pt1 | contig 17902 bp, 13 predicted proteins | sample WorMetLIZISLAND2_FD_71113 | JGI IMG/M metagenome (GOLD analysis project Ga0056128, IMG submission 71113) | Marine gutless worms symbiont microbial communities from Max Planck institute for Marine Microbiology, Germany - Olavius geniculatus... ... | reverse complement strand
TCATCAGCATATATCAAAATGTTAATACAAATCCATTTAATATGACATCCCACATTACTTGCAGCTACTTTCATGATAACACTATCTATGTACATGGCAAAAAGATACGGTGAGAGCACATCTCCTTGTCAGATGCCGGAGGATAAAACCAAAAAATCGGAAATTTGAAATAAACTGGTCATTACATCCACCGCATCTCAGCAGTGTCACTACAATACCTTGTGATTACGAGGGTTGTTCGATAAATAAGTTACAAAACAGCATCATTATGTTAGTTTTCCAAATATCAAAAATCCGAAATATACGATTTTTAGGCAATTTTATTCGGAGTAGCAGCTGTGAATTTTATGATGATGATGTCACTGTGACGTCATTTATTAACACTGAAATACTCTCATAATGAACAGTGTGCTGCTATTGTATTTTTGTGGGCAAAAAAATTTAATGCAAATCAGATTCGTTCTCAGATGCATCCAGTATATGGCGGCAAGTGCTTTTTAAAATGAACAGTTCGCGCATGGTGTAAGAAAATGCTAAGTGGGCAGAAATTTGTATCATATACCGAGGTACAACCAGTCGTTCTTTAGGGGCATGAACAGCAGCCAGCATTGGTTTTTTGCAACTAGCATTTAAAAGTTTGCTGACAGATAGGACAAATAGCGAACTCGGACGATATGTTGAAAAATGAAAGATTAGTCTTTAGCATTTAAGAAGATGGCATTAACATGTTAAGTTTATTCATTATGTTCATTCCTATGCTGTTTGTCACTTGCGAGTTATGATAGATTACTGGAGGGGAAAATAATACATGTGTAGACTGTGTTCTGTGAACAAATGATGTCGCAATAATGACATCATCATCCAAAAAATTCTGGACGTGTTCAGAATAAAATTCCATTCAAAACTTACATTTCGGATTTCTTAGATTTGAAAAACTAACAAAAATGACGCTGTTTGTAACTTATTTATCGAACGACCCTCGTATATTAGTTTTCATGCAGGTGCAGTATGTGTTTCATCAGCTGTACTTTTAGTTATCTTTATTTTCACATTTTTTGTACGTGTAATAATTTTGCGCATAATTGATTAGAGTAATTTTTACTGTCATGATGAGAAAACATTCATGTCTTTGTGTGTATAGTGTAAAGTTTTGTTCAATAAATGTAAATATTGTTAATACAGCTATGATAGTGTTGCAGAATTGTTTTTATCTATTTTAATGTTGCACTTTTTCATGAACTTATTAGACAGGCAAGATGATTAGATTTAGGAGTGAGAGGAAAACACAGATTCCACTAGGTCTTTAGTAGCGAATAACTCAGATGAAACAAAAAAACTTTATGATAATTTCTGACAGCTAGTGCTATTGCCTCATACTATGATTTGTTTTGTGTGCTTATTACTTCTAGAAAACTCAACTACCTGTTTCTACAAGATTTGCCAGAAGTTCGTAACAAGACGAAATGCTTCAGTGGCCTGCAAGCAGCACTGCCGAACTGCAACATTGACTACATGGATTTGACTCAAGAGTCTTAGATAATTCATTGCACAAATCAGTACTAATTGATTATTAAGATTTATTAAACAGTTTCTGCAAGAATCATTACTGAACAGCAGCAACATTGACTTAAACATTTAACTCACAACCCTGAGTAATTTCTCTTCTCGTGTGTCCGTACAGTGGCAGTATTGCTGCCTCCGCCAAAGCGAAGTGCATAAGGAGGTTTTATTTTTAGGTCCAGCTGTTTATCCAGTGGTTTACTAAGAAATTATGAATGGATTTGATGAAAGCTAGATGTTTGAAGACAAACTCCGAAGTTTATTTTTCGATGCAACTTTATTAAAAACTACCAGCTTAGCTTATGTTTCTACCACAGTACAGCATCATGATCGGCAAAGCCAGAGGCATGAAAAGTGCTAAAACAGGGTTGCCAGCAGTCCGGTTAATGGCCGGATTATAGGCACAAAGTCCACATTACAATTTTAGTCGCAGCCGAGTTGAAGTATTGAACTGACTAGCAACTTCACCATTGCTTTGGAACCTTATCCCATTCTGCTTCCGAGGTCTGGATCTCTCTCCTGGCTTGTCTGGCAACCCTGTTCAACACTGTAGGCTGCAGGCAATGAAATGAGGTATTATTGCAGAGTTGCAGACTGTCTTGTAGATTTTGCAGTGGTATATTTTTATTAGTCCAAGTCCAAAGAATAGATCCATTTGTTGTATTAAGACGTTTATACCTGAAGTGATACTGACGACAGACGATATTTTCCTGTGTGCGCCATGCATGAAGCACAATTATTTCCACTTCCATGCAGTCAAAAACTGTCCGACGTATTCGGGGAAAGTTTCATTTTTTCTTTTCCGTGTGCAGAATCGGCTGATGTGTATTTCTTAGCACAAAAAAATATCTGACAAATTGGGGGCCCACCCGTGTTTTGCTTCGTTCTGAGGTCCTTTTTCATTACGTAAATGTCAGAATTCCGTTGACACTATGACCTAGCTGTTTGCGTGCATGGCGTGCTGCGCCAAGGCTTAGCGATCTGCCGACTGACGATGTCTGTCTGTCTGTAAGCGCAATGCTGCTGCGGTTAAGCGTCTGATGATTGTACGATGCGTTGCTGACGGACTGAGGAATAGATGTATCTTTACTGCCACATCATGAGCTTCTGTTGCAGCTTGTCGACTGCGTCCGCCAGCTCCTCCCGCTGTTGTTGCTGCTGCTGCTGCTGCTCAACTTGCAGTGACTTGTCTTGGTCGTCCGAGTCCCACGCGTAGCGCCACGAACTCCTCAGACTGCACGTCGGGCCACCCGCCGGTGCTCCCTCTGCACGCAGAGCAACTTTTTACATGTAAACTAGGTGGGCGTAAACCCACCCTCTCGGGCAAATTGCCCACCCACTCCAGGCATTTCGCCAAATGGATTAACTGACTATTTAACGAAAAATCAATTTTAAATATCTCAGGATGCGCTGAAACTCACACACGGCAATGCAGAATTTCGACCGTTTTCTCGAGGACGACAAACGGGACCCCACTTCAGGGACGGGGAAAGGGGACCGCAAGGGTGATGACAGGAGAAAGAGAAGGAAGGGAGAAGGAAAAAGGGAAAGGGAAGAATAATGGGGATAGCCCGCTCACTAGTTTTCATCTTAAACGTTGTACTGTCTGCTCGTAAACGCTTGAAATGTCGAAGTTGTCTGTAGCTCTTCAACTTTTCATGTGAATCCATCTCAGAGCTACACGGAGCTTCACCTGCCGAATGGGATGACACAGTGTTACCTGATACCCAACGCAGGTGAACACGCTCGGCTAATCCCAGACAGGAGGCCGATACTTGACTTATCCTAATATCTAGCCCAGAGAAATCGAAGGCTGAGTTGAACTGAATGGTTGATTAGCCTCTCCCCCATATATGCCGAAGTGGTTTAGCTGTCCGCAGTCAGCCTTGCAAATAGTAGGCTTAGTCGGGCCCATTTTTGAGCAACTTTATTGTAGTTTATTTATCGACAAATAGACCATTTGGTATTCGATATCTGCGCGTCTCGCGTTACAGATTATGAGAAGACAAGGAGCATTAAAGCCTAGGCTATACAATAGTTAAAGGTTCGTACGGAGTCACAGAAATGAAATTAAATGAAAGCCGGAGTTCATTTAATTTCATTTCTGTCGCTCCGTACGCACCCTTACACATGTCACTTCGGTTACTGACCGCACAGTTTGCAGAGTTTGGGACATTTGTCGAGGACAAACTGATGTTTGCTGTCACACCATGAGCTCGGCCAGCCAGGATTTCCGCCGCAGTTCTTGTGCGTGTCGCGACATTCCTCTACAATGTTTTTGAATAACGCGATATATATCTAAAAAGTCGATGTTTTTTTTCGGCGATACGATACGAAACGATATATCGAGGTCGAAAACGATTATTTATCGATATTTTTGATACATCGAGTGATCACTAGTACACGCGTGCAGCATACATTTATGGCCAAGTTCCAACTTACAACGCTATGATTACAGCGGTGATAACGATTGGTCTTTACTAGTAATTACCATCGGTACTATAGGCCTATGCCACATTCGTCAGATGCTTTTTACTCATTACAAATGCATGCCCCTCTCCATATAACAATAAACGCTACTCGCTAGGAAAGATTTAACAACATAAAACGCGTTTTATAAAAAAGTTCACTGGTTAATTGCAAACGCCAAACAAAAATTACACGACTTAAGTCTATTGAAAAAGAATTACTTCAGCACACAACGTTTCTAATGCCGTCAGTTTTTACAGTGACCATTCAAACACTTAAAAAGTCCGAAAATTTAAAAAAGCATTTAAACTGAAACATAGCTGGTAACCTAGGGATTAAAAAGAAATAATTAATTTTTATGTAAATATCGACTGATTAATTGCTAAATTTGATTAAAATAAACTGTGCAAGAAAAAATGCATGTTTTATCAAAGCGTGCTAGGTCGTTAATTTCCGCAGCTAAAAGGACAAACCTTTACAAAGTTCGTTCATGGCCAGTTCACACGCCGACGCGACTTAACTGTTCAGTCGGTATATGAATTGGCTATAAGGTGCGTATAGAGGTACAGAAAAGAAATGAAATGAAAGCCTTTTATTTTAATTCATTCATGTCGCGCGATCCATACGCACCCCTACAAAAAAGGCCTCTATGATAACCTAACCATCAACCACTTATAACTCATTTTGTGCATTTGCCGTTAAACACAAACAAATAAGATGGTCACCAAACCTACAAAAATAGCCAGCGAACTTATAATAGGCCTACTATCTTCCACATTATGCGTGTCGATTGATTATACTGACTGTTGCATGCGACTCCGGTCCAGCCTGGTTTGCACTTGCACTTGCAGTCGTCTGTTTGTGTTCCACATTTTCCACACTGAGCCTGACATTCTGCAATACAGCAAAACGACTAGAGATCACACCACGTTGTTTCATCCAACCCCGAAACAAAAAGAGCAAAAAAGAGTCCAAAGCCCGAGATCCGAAAGACTATATGTCGAGGCCAAGAACGAGGTAATATTGGTAGTAGAAGCAGCCAGCTCCTTCTCACCAGCAAGAGGTTTTTATTGGAGCTTCCCCATGGGAAAGTTTGGTTCCAGAGTTCCGGCTGGTAGAAGAGTTTCGTAGTAACATTAGCACTCGCATCTCCCGACACTGGTTAATTTCGGATCATGAAAAATCTGTTTATCAAGTTACCAGTTTACTTTAGAGGAACCGGATACATTGGATGAAAATCCCTTATCGAAGATATTTCTGGATAACAGTGGTGTCATTTCAGTAAATTATTGGGGGTCTCAGTCTACGTAACGTATTGTTCTTGCAGCAGTAAACACTATTTCAAAGGCACGATTTGCAGGAGAAAAAAAATTAAAATCATAAACCCTTGGGGATCCGTAACCCCCCCAGCCTTTTCCTTAAATGACGCCTCTGCTGGATAAAACACTACACAGTGCAGTTGAAACTTTAACTTAACTCGTTCAGTATTCTGTTTAACGAGTATTAACAGTCAATCTGAGCTGCTGCGGTTGCTCGTTCAAAGGCTCAACCGACAACAGCGACTACCGTACCATAGACCTACCACGTGCTCGTCCTTGTCAGTGTCGAGAATGGTCGCCATGACTGTGCCTAGTTAGGCTAGTACTGAACGCGGTCAAGCGTGGCGGTTGACGCCAGTACTGTAGCAGAACTAGGCCTAACCAGAACGACCGATTTCAAGCATCGTACCGTGCTCCGCACGCAGCATCAGCAGCCCAGACAGGAACTGACACTTCCGAGCATCGTCAACTGACTTATTGCCGTCATCATCATCATTAAGCCTATTATAGGGCAGGAATTTTTTTTTAGCCAAAAGGCCCGTAAAACTGATCTTTAAAACGCACCTCAGCTGTGTTGACAATATTTTAAAAGTGTTTGTCAGGTAGTTAAGAAGTCGCCCGTGTTTGTTTTTTTTTCTATCAGCACTCTGCAGGATTAACTCATTTTTATAGAGATACTGTTGCATTTTAACAACATTCTAAAAATCATAGCATCATTGTGTTACTCGAAAACGGGTCGAAAAGGGTTTTGCTGATTATAATCCCCATCGCACCGACGGTGGTTTTCTTTCACTAATATTAAGACGTGTTTATTCATTAGGTAAAACTTACTGCATGTTGATCCTTTTCCGGGCGATGAACACGAAGCTGCAGACATAATTATACACAATATAATAGCCTAACGCCACCATTTTCTATCACATAGCTCGTATTAGTGCTATTTAATTAGCTTTTTAGTTAAACGGTTTAATACAAACACGACCAATAATATTGTTGTTGCTGGCTGACCATTTATCACATAGGAAATGTATCAATATCTCGAGATGACACAGACGGATGTTAGGCTTTTACTTACTTGCTTACAGTTACGCCGAAAATGATAGAAAACTTTTAAAAATTATTGTTATCAGATCAGTGAATGGTAGGGCGCATATTCCATAAGTGTAAAGGTGTTATGTGTGAAACAGTGATGATGCACTTATTTAATAGTTATTGCAAACCCATTTTACTGTATGGAGTTGACAGCGTGTGTTTGTGTAGAAAAAAATCTGAGTTCATTATCTCACAGTTGGCATGCTATTTTCTGGAAACTGTTTAGTGTAAGTGATGATAGCTGTAAAAATGACATTTTCATTTTATGGGCTATCGACCGTTAGCCACAGAAACTGATGATCGGAGAATTGTTTTTTTTTGCGAATGCGGTCAACGAGTGATGCTTTTCTATATGATGCATTTGGTTCTGACGAACTATTATCTAAAGATTTTTCGTTGTGACTAGTTTGTAGTTTTTTTGTACACACATTTGCTATTGTTATTACTATTTTCATTGTGTGCTTATGTTTTGTTTTGTGTTCTTTGTGTTTGCTTTTGTATGTATGTTTTGTGTTGCTGCCGCCATGGCGAAATAAAAGTTTTCAAAAGTTTTCAATATGTGCATTTTCAGCAAGTGGCTATTAGCAAAATAGCGCTGCGTATTGATTTGCCCTTGTTATCTTGCGACCTTGAAAACGTCACTAGATAATATACACTGTGTCCGGTAAAAAAAAACTGACCCCCTGGACATCGTGCAATAAATAAAATGGTCGGGCCAAGGGGGGGGGCATCGCACCGTGCCCCCTTAAATATGCCACTGATTGTTGACGTAAAATTTTGCCAAAATCAAATGTTGTTTGTTAAAGTTACGCAAATGGGCCATTGAACGATCATTCCGTTTTTCACCTCACCCAGCGTTTGTTTCTGCACTACCTGGGGAAAACACAACCAGCGAAATATCACTTTTTACCAATGCGATATGATTGCTTTATTAACATAACGCGTAAAACACATTTTGTTCACATTTCTAACACTTTGGCTGACATTTCATCCAGTTGTCTATTTTTCAACTGCCTACAGTAAAATTGCTTGAAGTGTTGGCCCACTATGCGAACACAGGCAAGGAGACGCTTTCTCCATTCATTGGCAGCAGTATCGATAAAGTTCTGCTCCAGACCAATCCAGGCTGTACCAGTCGCTTCTTGACTTCACAAACATTCTTAAATTTCATCTGGTAGACACACTGCTGCATGAGAGTCAAACCTTATAATAGACCGCCTGTTGCGGCCCACAGATTAGGATAGATGGAATTTATCGACAGTTTTTCATTCATTTTAACACATATTATGCTTGGTCTGCTTTCCCCAGGTAGTGCAAAAGCAGACGCTGAGTGAAGTATTAACTAAAACACTTATTTTATAGTTAGTTGTATGAAAAATATTTCTGCCAAAAATTATTAAAATTTGCTAATCTTTCTTCAAGTTACGATCGATAATGTTTGGGATGTTTTTTCTGTTTATTTCAACACATATTTCACTTTATCTGCTTTCCTAGGTAATGCAGAAGCATACATTGGGTGAGGTGAGAAACTGAACAATCGTTTGATGGCAAGTTGTGTCAGTAATATTCTTCCCAAAAATTATCAAAATGCGATGATTGGTTTTCAAGTTACAGTCAAAAATGACGGGGATGTTTTTTGAGACAGAGTGTATTTGTATACGTACAGTCGCAGAGGTCGTTGGTGCAGTACATTTTTCCACTGCCGCACTCGGAACAAGTGGCACCCTTCTTGAACGGCTTTTCTTTGTTCCAGTTTCCACTACAGCATCAACGTTCAGCTACACATACGAAGCTACAGCTAATGTCATTATGATTACTATCATCATCATCATCATCATCATCGTTTTGTACATCTGTATTGTAGCTACTAAGCGTATGTCTCTATTTAAAAGATGTACTACAAAAAATTGCCGACAGAGGTGAATCGAGGAAAACAGTCCAACGCAGCCAACCTCATAGACCTGGCCAATCCTTAAACCAAAAAAAAGCCAAATAGCAGAAATATTCACAAAAAGTATATCCGTGTTTCAATATTTGACGCGTTATAGCTGTGCTGTATATATATGCGTCTATGGCACGATTGTCGTCGGGTCTGTCTGTCCTTCTGTCCGTCCGTATCATGTATTGTAACTAAGCTTTAAGCCTTAAAACTTTTTACACGAATAATAATTTTAGCGCTGTGTAAAGGCTTTCTGCGTACAAAATTTAGGGATGTGGTGCAAGGAAAACATTTTCAAATTTTGGGTTGAATGGAGGGGGTAAGAAAATGTGCGTTTTTTGAGGGAAAACTGGCCATATCTCGGAAACGGTGAGAGTTTGGGCCGAGGTTTTCTATTAATCACTATGAAGTAACATACACCCTTTCAGATGACATGAAAATCATTGACCTCAAATGACCTTGAAGGTTAGTATTGCAACAGGAAGTGTATGGGCTGCAGCGCGTCTTCCCTAGCGACAGCTGGGCTTCTTGTATCGTAGGCGATCAGTATTTTGAATCCCTGCGAGCACCGGGATACTAAATAGCACATACCGTATACCAGACGATTCTGCTAAACGGTATGCACGGTCAGCGAAAAGTCACATACACACATCTTGGGAACTCTCTTCGACAGATAATTAAGCATATAAGGCTAGCCTTCTACTTCTCTTTATTGTGGATTTGCTAGACAACAAGTCGTAGGCCTACAACACGCTTGACAGTATACAAATTGTGACCGAAGTTCGTAAAATGTTGCCCGAGATCGAAGATCGAGAGATACATTTTACGAACTGAGGGAAATAATTTTCAATACTGACCGACACGCTAGTTACTATTTGTTTTGTTATACCTTAAAACCAAACAATTTTACAAGTCAACAAGTAAACAATTACAAAAAACTGTTACGACTTTAATGTTGCCCGGTCAACAGTGCGAAGGCAACAGTGCGTATTTGTTAACGTCATGTGACGCGATTTCGACCAATCGTGTGCAGGTATTTTGCGCTGAGGTATAACAATATTAAATTTAAGATATTGTGGATATGCACATAGTAAGTACGCTTTCGATTTTTACGGACGTGCGTGTGTCGTAAAACTTGTGGATTTGCTGTAGACAACCGATATGTCGAGCATCTGTTGCATAACTTGTTGTTCTGCAGATGCATGACAAATTTCATCAAGTGGAGTTTGAATGATAGATCTATACTCACGGCGGTCCGTAGTTGCAGACGAGATAGTTGGCGTTTTTGATGCCACCGACGGACGCGCATTTCGTCATGCCGCAGCCCACCTCCTTCGATGAACTCCATACGACCTGACAGTCCACACCCACAGTACTGTATCTTGCTATTACCGCGTGGCCGGCCGTTCCATAGGCCCCATTACGCGTCTTATCCGTCGGTCGGTCTGCCCGTCTGTCTCGTACGAAGAACGGACATTCGCTCATAAGGACAATTGCCGTACGGGCGACTGTCCGACACCCGGGCTTGAGAGAGAACCGGTATGCCAAATTGCCGGATGTAAAAAACCTCAACAAAATGGCGCACACTTTGCATAATCACGCATCTTGCTCAGTGACTGACTTTAATTACTCTCAACGCCTGAGACGCTTGGCAACTAGTGGCATATGATGTCGACGTTTGTTTCCAACGTTTTCTCTTAACCGTTCGGTTTTTTACAACTCAACAGTAACAGTAACACAGTATTTATTAATAACATTTTACAGGCGCACATTAGCAGACTAGTGACATAAGCATTACACAAATAACCAAGAAAACAAAATATTGTTTTTTAAATAAAAGAGAAAAAAGAGAAGAAAAAACAGAATAATTTGGGCAATGAAAAAGAAAGTACAATATGCCCTACTGATAACGAAAACGAGAAAATAACGCGACGTAGCACGCGAGCTACTTGAATGTCGCTTATCATGAGTGACGCGTCTGCATCATTTAAGCGGGTATAGTTATCGGTGAGACAGTTAGCCAAGCGACGTCACCTGTGTGTAGTGTCCGCACGCTTTGCCCGGTGCGCAAGTCAGTGTATCGTAGTTGTAGTCTTTCTTCTCGTCGAACCAGGCTTGGACGCCGGCTCGCACCCCGGCACTCATGTCACTGTTGATGTACAGATTCTGACCGAGCTTCTCGTAGCCGACGGAAGCCGCACTGAACGGCGGTTGACCGTGCTCGAACTCACAGCCGTCCGCCCACTGCTGAGCCAGTTCCGCCAACTTGTCGTTCCAACGCTATGTATTTTATACAGATACACACGTTCAGAGTGCGTTTACACTTATACAAGTAGGCCTACGAGTCAGATTATGTACACGGACCCAAGTATCTATATTATACTCTCCAAAAGCACCTCACCGCAGATTAACTTAAATCCCCAAAATCGCTTATGTTATAGTGACCGCAGATCGGTCTGTGGCACTGTAGATCACGAACTTAGACTATATGTGTGGGTTAGGGCTATAGTTAGGTTAAGGTTGCGCGTCTGTATAGGCGGACGGCCGCATAATATATCGGCACTGGGCACTGGGCGTTGGTCGCATCAACTAAGTTAATGAACGCCAGGCTGGTTAGTACCATGGTTGACCATCGGCAGACGGCAGACGGGTAACTGCAGCCACTCATGTCAACTCAGCCTGGCCATCCTCTCGTGGGTAGAAACAATGAGTATTAGTAAAGGCTAGGACGTAAAAAGAACACCGCGCGATGCATTAGCTTCGTATCTATGGTCTGGCAGTGTAAACTGGTGTCTTCCTGAGCACTGAAAAATGAAACTATCATCGCTAACCTATGGTATTTAGGTTCGTGAAGAATTTTTACGTTTTACGTCTGTGCTGCAGCTAAACGCAAACTGCAGTCGAGTCACTGACGTACCATGATCTCCATGTCGGACGCTCCCTCATTGGCGCGGTGTCCGTTGTGCTGGTCGAGAATCTCTTTGATCTGTTGACTCGTCAGTCCAGCGCCACGGCTCGACGTGCCTCCATCATCACTGTCCGGCATCAGTCTCACGTACAGGTCGTGGTACAACATCGGACCATCTCTGTCCACCTAACACCCACAGAGAGCCAAGTGATTTGAACCATTAATGAACCATTAAAGGAATTCTGATTAATGAACACTATGACCTTCGAGAAAGTACAACACCAAGTTCGATCGATAACTTTGTCAGTTCTAAACAGATTTTTAAATTTTTTTATTGGCAGTCTAACGGACTCTCTGCAAAATTTGCGTTAAAACTATCCCATCACACCCAACACGTGTCGCTAAACTGTTTAGTAAAAAAAACGAATGCTGTATAGAGCATGTTTTGTGCTAAGTTTGACGTGTCGGGTCCATCCACGGATTGGGTTCGGTCAGGTGAGTTGGGTCCAAATTTTTCCTTATTTAGTGGGTCGGGTCCAGTTGTGTGCATCTGCATGGAACGACCCCAGTTTTAATCGAAATTGATTTTTAATGAGTCGTTAGTTTTGAATGGTTTTTCTGAATCATTACGAGCTCTATGAGTACTAATAATTATTGTATAATCGCTGCTCTGGCACAGATCGGCCGTGCGAGGCGAATCCAATATTGGCTGCTAATTAGTTTGCATGACAAAAAAACACAAATCGATCAGCGAAGCACCTACTAGTTGCAACCTGCGACGTAGCCTAATTACAGCGTATTGGCTAATGATAATAACAAGAAAATGTTTGGTCCCGATAGCTGAAATGACAGGCGCCCATCTTTGCAACTGCAACTTTACAAGTAATTTGAGCAAAGCTCACGTGACGCACGATAGCAGCGGTCCTGCCACTTTGGCAATCAATGTAGGCCTACAGCAATAAAATATTAATGCATCTTGAAAGAGTAGTTAAATTTGAAGCCTCCGTACGAAAGACTCCTTGAATTTAAGAGATCGAAACTCAGATTTTAAAAATGTACGTTCTATGCTAAAAATGTCATACGCAGGTTGTCCAGGTCCATCTTCAGGCATTTCGGCGCAATTTACTCTTAAAATGTGTGTCGCAGCCGGAAATCGCAAACAATCACTAAAAACCCTCTATTTGGGGGTTCAAGGTAATTCAAGATAATCGAAGTTGACATTAATAAAAAACTTGTCACCAGTGCTTGTTATGATAAGCAGCATGTCTGTACCTATCTGCAACCGTTTCCACACTACACGAGATAATTGCGGTAAGATAACCACTTTTTGGAGGCGGGGGGTAGCCGTCTTTGACGCCCGCCTGCACCGGCCTCTTTGAACCTTGGAGGTCGGAACTTGGACTGCTAAAATCTACGTTTAGTGCTGAAAATTTTACATGCAAGTTGTCTTGGTTTATCTTCAGCCATTTCGCCGCAATTTAATGTTAAAATCTGCGCTGAATCCAAAAATTGCGAGAAATTCACTAAACACCTTTTTTGAAATTTTAAGGTAGTTCAAGGTAATCGATGTTGATCCTAGCTTGCACCGTTTTGATACAGATCACGAGTGTGACGGACAGACGGACGGACGGACAGACGGACGCCTAGACGATGGCTAAGACGCGCGATGCATTCTGCTATCGGGCGTAAAAACCATGTCCATTTGTTGGAATTTATCTACTTTGACCTTGTGATTTTTATCACTGGGTTTTGTAGTGCATGACGTTAGTATGTTTACGAAATCTGCAGTTTGCGTGTTACAGCAGTCTGCCAACTAATCAAGCCTATTGGCAAATTTTGCACCTCTGATCTTGCGGCAAGGACATGCAGAATGACACGTGTACCAATTCTTTGTTCCGGTATATACTATTGGTCATATTTCGGTTTTACACCAAATTTCAACGTCCTTTCTTAAAGTTATAATATGTTTTAGGCCGCCTAAGCTCAAAAAGGCTTCGTGACCTTGATCATAATTTTTTGACCCCGAAACGTTCTACCCGTCTTTGTTTTGGTTTGTTTCATAGCTGTAGCGCTGTACATTCAGTTATGCTGTAAGGAATTAAGAATCGAGTCACGGATCGATTGCTGAGGTTACTGAGTACTATTTACACCGTATATATAATTGCCAAGAGAAGTTGCAGTTGATTAACCGTATCTTGTAGCGGGCCATAGTATTTTGTTACAAGGCATATTAGCTACATTGGCATAGGTCATCTTTTTGTGCTGCTCAAAACAGCTGGTCCTGGTCGAATGCACGGAGAAAGAGATCTGAATTTTAAAATCTAAGTATTGACCGGGAATGAGTGAGTGCATGAACAAAATGGTTCGAAAAAGAATGACGTCAGAAGAAAAAATCACGTGTTTCTCTGCAAACGAAATCTTGCAGCTAACCACGTGTATCTGTGCATCCGAACAAAATGCAGAGAACCAAAAAAAATAAAACGAATGAAAGCATAATGCATGTAAACACTAAAAACGTTGAAATCGAGCAGCATGTAAACTGTAAAAGTTACGAAATGCCATGCAAAATGAGAAATGCGATTGAAAAACTGGACGTCCGACTGCATGCGTGCATGACGTGAGTATAAAGGTGTGTACAGAGTGACCGAAATAGAATGAAATGTAATAAAGTGAAAGCGGAAGCTGAAGTTGACTTACCATAGCGCGAGCATCAGTGCGTGGTGATGTCACCAGCAGCAGCAGCAGCATCAGCAACAGCGTGGAAGTCATCGTCATCATCATCGGCGTTGAACCGCAGTCAGCAATGAATGCTGCAATTCAACATTAGCGTACTCATCGTGGCCGCCGTGCCGCTTATATAAACGCCAACCATGTGCGTGATTACACACCATTGGCCCGACCAGGCTACCTGGATGCTTACCTGGATTGATTAGGGGTCGATCGAAGTGACGCTCGTAAGTGTTTCGAGATCCACTTCAACATGCTTCAGTAGCAGCAGGACTCCATTAAAACATCACGATTCAATAATTTACGATCGACCTAATTATACCTGTACAGTGTAGTAAAACTGTACAGGCAACGCTTCAGGCATGACGATAAAAGATAATCTGTTGATGGCATTCCAAATAAATCTCCACAACTGCAGGGTCTGCGCGTCAGTATCACCGAAAACGTCGCAGAATGTAGGTAATTGAACCACGCAAATGGGACGATATTTTGGTCGTCACAGTTCCTTATTTAACTGTTATTTCCCGTATAGTTCCAGTTATGCGCAGATTAGCAACAAGCAGGGACGTCGAGAGCCACAGCGGGGCCTGGGAAAACATTCTCAGGGAGGCCCGTCTGGGGAGAAAATTTTTGAATTTAGCTTTTTAAAATGGCACATTCTGGTGTAAACGTTGGGGGCCGGGGAAAACTTCCTCCCCTCGACAAGCCTGGCAACAAGTTTAGTTTCGCGACCAGAAAGAAATCGTTTACACACAGAAGAAACGCAGATCGTCGACAACAAAAATACGTCAACTAGAGCTATACTGAATAGGCTAGTCTCCTGTTTTGACTAGATATATAGCGTTATCGGTGTTATTGCAGTAACCATTTCTGTAGCTACATTAGGTCTATGAATAGTTTTAAGTCGTTTATTCTACGGATTTCTATCTCGATGGAAATTGGCGTCCTGTAGTTCTCCTCTTTACGACAGTCCTGCTACAGTTCATTCATTAGGCCTTACCACATGGATATATAGCTACTGTAGTGTCATGACTATAGATGATGTCCATACGCACACAGCATACAGATAGTTTTAATTTTGGCTTTTTGACGCGCTACAGCTATGCTGTAGGCGTATATGGCACGATGTGTCTGTCGTCCGTCTCTATGTGACGCATGTATTGCGGCTAAACGGTAAGAGATAGGGCCAAGGGTGTTATTGATTACCAATATAGAAAATCGCATACGCCCTTTCAGATCCGATGAAAATCATCGACCTTGGACGACCTTGAAGGTCAGTACTGCAACAAGAACTGTATAGGCCATAGCGCGTCTTCCCTAGCGACAGCTGGGCTTTTTGTTTTAAAATAACGTAGGCCCTACGAGTAGCCTAACTTTGCAGCGGGATTTTATCCTCCAGCACGTCTGCAAACTGTTGCCATATACTTTAGCTCTTATATCGCTTTAGCACATTTGCGTTCTTTACGGCGTGTGGTGTTCGAGTGTTGCCAATCAAACTCTATCGATCGAATAATTACTCGACGACGCTGGTGAATGCCTACAACCGTCTGTTAGCATAGCCTGTGTGTGTATACAGTTCAGCCGCGGAATCATTTCGAAATATTTGCGTTAATAGGACTCCAAAGATTGTCACATATAGCCTATACCACTGCAGTGCGGCACACAATTGACTCGTAGCTTACCGTCGTAACCGTAGACCTTCTGGCCATCATGATGTCGTTGGCTTTTGACCGCAACCGAGTCTGGGCGTAAGGTAAGTGGACGCGATCGCCAGGCGCAATTATCTGTAAATTGGGAAATAAAAACGAACGACGCCCGTGCGCGCGTGAGCGGCGTATCGTATCGATGTGTGCGGCCGGATTAATTTATCTACAATGATTGTGATCGGTCGAATCAGGTCGACTCGACACGGAGCGTTATGAAACGCATGTGTGCATGTTAGTGACAATACGGTCCGTAATAATTATGTCCACGTTGCGTGTTTTGTTAGGCCTAACAGTAAGCCATCCACGCAGCAGGGCTCGGTGGATAGGCAGAGAAAATGATGCTGGCTTATTGTTCTCCGACACTTCAAGTCGTCACTTTCGAATAACGCACGTACGAGCTTTGAAAAGATAAGAGTTAGATGTGTTGCTTATTGCAAACGACGAACCTGAAATTGGCGGGGCTTAAAAGCCTTAAGCAGTCAGACAGACTTTAATTCAAGCAACAAACGCAGCTACAAGGCTCCGTACAAGTATTGTCGTTAGAGCCTTAGACGCTTATAAAGCTATCCATAATCACAGCTGGCGAGAAAATTATTTTCCTGGTAAAATAAGTAAATTACAATAGCCGGATCCCAACTTGAATTTGATTAATTTGTGCAATCATTTACTATCATTAACCAAAAATACAAAAAAATACAAAAAATGTGGCATGAACAGAATTATTAGCGTATTCTACGCCAGCCATGTCCGTGTCCTCCATCATAACCAATTTACAGCATGGTCTATGCAAACTGTACCACACTGCTTATAAAACGAAAGCTTTATAAAACATAGTAAAAGTTCTATTCACTCTAAAGTAGCACCTACGTATCAACTAGCTACGAGCATCAAAGTTAAACCTACAATTGCAAAGTCAGAAAAACACAGAAAATACAGACTGTTCCAAACAAAAAGAGGCATCTAATAGTTTCACGCCAGCGTTAATATATATGAACAAAACAAATATTTTTAACATAATGGAATTGCACTTTATTGAAACTTGTGCACACTGAATAAGTAAAAATTTATCTACTGCAGTTTTCTATTCAGAGAAGCTAAAATTACAGTGTGAACTAATTTTTAAATTTAAATTTCTTTGACAAAGTTAGTGTGGTGTGCATTTTTACAAACAGCTTCAGCGTTGCTTTGGTTATATCTTCTGACTGACTTCTGCCTCCAGAATCATTAAATTATTCTTAATGTTGCCAAAGTCAGAGAGTAAGACCGGATGCCTCTTTTTAACTTATGCAACAAATGAAAGTGCTTAAACGAAAGTTCAAAACCCTTGAAAGTAAAATGCACAACTTAATGGAGACATTGCAAACATAACGAAGCGGCGTCAGTAAAGGCTGCCAAAAGTCGGTTTAGCTCAGAAATAAGCATCCAGAAGACTCGCTGCATGGTGCATACAGTTGAAAACCCGTTATCGACTTGTTACAAAATAATTTTTTTCATGCGTTCAGCATCAGGAGATATGCCGGCTGCCCAAGGAACGTTACGGGTGGTCTCTGATGTTGATGTACTTGATGAGGTCAGTGACGCGCGTGCTGTAGCCGTACTCATTGTCATACCTGCATTCGCAGACCACACACAGACTGACTGACACAAAAAAACAAGCCGATAGGCGACATGACTCGCCACTGCCGAGAGACGTGTTGTCTGACAGTAAGGGTCACTTAGAGAAGTCGAGACTCAAAAACCAAGATACAAGCACAGATCCTGCAATGAAAACTTCACACGTTATTAGAAAATGGCAAACGACCACGTCTGTATTTATTATATGGCCGTTCTAATTAGCCGCATTACGGATCTCGCCCGACCTTTTCTCTGTTCGTCCGTCTGTTTAGATCTTTCTCTCCCTTAAGAGCTCGTAACTCGAAAACATAAAGGCGTAGATCAACCAACATTGGCATTGCAACTTATAAGCCATAATTAACGGATGGGCAGTTGCGTCATTGCCGGGGGGAAGAGGGAAGACAATTGCCCCCCCGCCTAAATTTTACTGTTGAAGCATTTTCGAAAATTTTTTCTTGTCTTGTCGAAAAATTTTTGGTCTAAAAATGCAAAATTCGGGGCTAAAAACTTTCATTTGGTTAAAATTTAGGAGCTTAACTAAAAGCCTGACTGTAAAAACGCATAATTT
>Ga0056128_1004225_pt1 | contig 17902 bp, 10 predicted proteins | sample WorMetLIZISLAND2_FD_71113 | JGI IMG/M metagenome (GOLD analysis project Ga0056128, IMG submission 71113) | Marine gutless worms symbiont microbial communities from Max Planck institute for Marine Microbiology, Germany - Olavius geniculatus... ... | reverse complement strand
ATCTGTACACAATACGCAGCAATACGCCCTGTATAACAGTATTGGCTAGTGCAAAAATGTCAATTCATAAAAATTCCCGGGAATTCCCGCGGGAATTTTGCGAACGGCGAATTCCCGGTGGCCTCGAGCATCTGCTATTTGGTTCGGTCCATCTCTACGGCAGTGCACTGTGTCTTATCTGTACTCTGCATCGCAGTGAAGTGAGTCGTTGTCTGACTTCGGCGATGGACTGACGGCGCTCCGTTAATCATAATGTTCATGCTAAGTCACTCGCCTATCCACTGTTTTTGTTTCAAAAATTCAAGTTCGCGCATGGAATTACACTTACACGATGATTATATTAAGAAAATTACACTAAACTTCTGAACTTCTGAACTTCGAAGTCCGAACTTCCGAAGATTAAGTACTAACGAGTAACGAAATTAGCGAAATCGAAGAATTGTATCACCTCTAATTAATATTTTTACATACGCGATGATATAAATATTCTTTGCCTGTTTTCTTTGGCTGGTTTTATTTGTATAAATTGAGAAGTCGATATAAGATGTCTCTTGCTAGCCCTTCGCAGCTTTTGCCTCTTGGTAATAGTCTTCATTTATTTAAAAAAATATTTACTTAGCGAAACTAGGAGAAATATATCTTTTGATTAATTTTGTTAGTGCACCAGCCAGATGTCGGTGTGATGCCCCAGTCCTGGAGCCCTGCCGACTAACTATCCAGATCCAGATGTGACGCCGGCGTATTTTTCAGTCCCAGGAACTCCTAGGTATATAAATGATTTCTGTTCATTCTCCGTTGCTGCGACAAAATGGTTGGAACTGTCACATTTGTAGCTGGCGTAAAAATGAGTTGCAGCAGTTGTTGCCAAATTCTTATGTCACACCTGGCCGTTTTTAGCAGTCATATGACTTAGACCTCAGTTTACAGGCGCAGGTGTGACCGTATGCTGTAGGACTGTTTGCGTTTTCATTCCAGAGTGCAGTAACAAGCAGCGTGAAACGCGTAAAATATTGATTGTCATCGTTATCAGCAATTAGTATTGTTATTGTCCCATTAATATTATTTTGTACTGTCATCATCATTGCAGATGCAATTTGCTGTAATGAAACAGTGCACATTGACACTGTGAATGATAGTAATTATGTACATAAATTGTAACTGTTCTTTTTGCTGTTGCAGAAATAGTTGACAAATGCATCGGTTCAAAAATCCATATCATAATGAAGAACGACAAAGAAATTGTTGGCACACTATTGGGTTTTGATGATTTTGTCAGTATCCTTAGCACATCTGTGGTTGTACAGTATTTCTATCATTAACTTATACACTGTGGGCCATAAAAAACATGGCACAAGTTTTGTTTTTGTCCATCGTTGCCAGTTATTGACCAATTTTCAAAATTCTTTCACTGGCATACTCTGCGGACAATTCACAATAACGTGATTATATAATCCCACCACCTAAATTCATCTCTACACTACCTTGTAAAATATGAATGTAAGAAAAAACAAACGATAATGACAAACATTTCAGTAAATAAAAAAACACTTCAGACCAACACTGCGGACCTTTATGCGGTGAATGATCCATATGACACTAAACTGCGTTAGACCCACACAGTCTAGTTTCATACAGATCATTTACCACAATGTTGGGTCTGAAATGTTTGTTAAATTTTACCAGAATGTTTGTTTGCTATTATCGTTATACATGCATAATTAGTCCACCCGGAAACGGTAGTTTCCAAAGCAGACTTACGTTTTACTATTGTTTTAAAAAATTTTTCTTCTTTTTAACGCAAGATCTCTGAGATGCGTTGGCTGATTGGCTTGAAATTTTGCACCATGATCGGAAGTAGGTTGCATTTTATAATGCAGGTCCAAAAGTTCAGGGGGCCATCCCCCCAAATTTTTAGGGGCCAAAACATTTGAAATTTGGTGTAATTTCAAACAACTTCAAACTTCGACTGTGAATGTCTCCGGAACGGATAAACATATTGAAAATTAAATACGTGTTTGATCTACCACGATTTCTCCTGCGTTAGGCAAAAAAGTCTGGTGATCTTTGGTCCACTAACTTCAGAGATCTAGAGGTGGAATCATACCTAAATCGACTTTAAAAACACCATATTTCAGCCCCTAAGGGGTGCTGCGCTGCTGAATTTTTACACACACTAGAGAATGACCAAGTCTTACTAGTGCACCCCACTAGGGATGGGGTCCCCCTTACAATTTTTTTCTCACAAAAGTTTGTCACCTGAAGTCCCCCTGAGTGTGGGGTAATAACGCTGGTACAACTTTTTTTTGGGGGGGCACCACTCCCTTAAAATTTGGGAGGGTAAAAAACATCTAAAATTCAGTGTGATTTAGAACAGCTTTCGAATTTGACTTCCAATATCTCTGGAGTGGATTGAGATATTGACAAGCAGTAAACGGCATTATCAACCCCTGCCGCTTTGCGGTTCAACAAAAAATTGGTAAACTATGGTCCGTTAACAAAAAAAGTTACAGGTGCACATGCTGACCCACCATATATCGACAATGCACGTTCTGCATATGCTACTAGGCATTTAAGTTTGGGCCACGTGACTTTACTACAAGGCCAATTTTAACCCCATAAATTTTCCCCCAATCAGACTTCGGCACCAGGTGGACTCACGTGGGGCTTTGCCCCAAATTTATAGTTCATTTATGGTGCGGTGGGATATATAATAAACGCATTATTGCAATTGTCCGCAGAGTGTGCCAGTGAAAAAATGTTGACAGTCGGTCAATAACTGGCAAAGATATGGACAAAAGTAAAGTGCCATGTTTTTTGCCCACCCCGTAGATTAGTGCCAGTCTCTATGCAGTCTGCACTGTACAGTGTACACTTTGCAGTGAGTCGCTCTCTGACTCAGTGAAATGACAGTGATGGGCTGATGGCAGTGATGGGTAGTTTACACGTAGCATACCGTTCATCACACCTATATCCATCGTTCTTGTTTTTTAAATTTTAGATTACATTTAACTGCAACCGACCACATAAAATCACACTCACAAGATGCATGATTACATTCAGAAAATTATTTTGAACATCTGAAGTCCAAACTCCAAAGAAAATGTAGCAAAATGCGATTCTGATGGTGTTCTAGCAGAAAATTATGCATTGTATACACATTGCACCACATGTATAAAGCATTATGCAGCACACATCAGTTGGATACTTCTGAAAATAGAATATTTGTATGTAATGTATTATGCTCTGCTGTTGTATTTGAAATAAGAAGTTGGTTCATACAGAAACTTTTCTTAACCAATGGTGATAGACATGGTGCTAGAAGATGTCACCGAATTGTACGTATTTTTTGGGCCTCATTTCTTGCTCTTTCTGTAACAAACACGTAGTGCCTTCTTCACCCTTCGGTCCGTTTTTGTTACATTTTAAAAAAAATTTTTGTACTTTAATGTAGCACTTAGTCAGTGTTTAAATTTTGATACTAGCAAAAGTAATAATGTAATAAAGTAAAAATATAGGAATTCTGCATTTGTATATTAATACTTATAGTTCAACTAGACACTGTTGTATAGTGATATTGTTTCTGTTCTAAAATGCAAACTTTTTATCATTATATTATGGTATGGCTAGCTACTACTACTTTCAAATTTTGTTAACTGATGAACTTTGCATCATACCATAAAACTGCTAAATCTCTTCTTCTATTAGTACATCTGACTTAGACACCTGGCTTGTATTGGAGACCCAACTTTACCAGGGTAATAACCTTTTTCTGTAGACTAGATAGTGTGTGCAGTACTATTATTATGATACAATTTAGAACGAGTGTATATTACTACTGCATGTACATCTACTACTACTACTACAACTGCTATTACGCTTACAACAACAACTACTGCTTGAATGTCCAGCTTATATTGGAGACTCCGCTTATGTTGTATACCCGGCTTTTATTTGAGACCCTGCTTCTATTAAGACATCCGACTTAGATCGCCGGCTTGTATTAGAGACCCGACTACTATATGAGACCAGGCTTGTATTAGAAGTTTTACGATATTTGTGCAGTACTTTCACAGGCCTAATGCATTTCCTGTATGTTAACAGCATCAAACGCTGAATAGTTTTTGTTACAAAGTAAATATTGTGGCCTTGATGCAAATTAATGTGACATTTCATCACTGGTTTGTTTGTTGTTGCACAACAGCGAGAGTACAGCAGAAGGACGACGAATAACAAGACTGGATCGGATTCTTCTCAATGGAAACAATATCACAATGGTTAGAGTTTGCAACCTAGCAGCTTAATAATGTTGATGCTGCCTCAGTTGGAATAAACATACAAGCGTATAGGAAGATTTTAACTAATTAGTGCAAGGCAAAATAGGTGCAAGACTCCGTACCACTTGTTCTGCACAGACTACATTTTCTTGGTGCTTTTTCTTGGCAACTTTCTGCCATTTGCGGCTCTTTTTTTGTACAAGCGTGCACCCTTTTGAATACACTTTTCATCAGACAGGGTTTCTACAGGTTTTCTGTACAAAATTCCCCAACTTTCCCTGACTTTTCCAGTCATGGAATGACAATTTCCCTGACATTATCAAAACAATAACCCCATAGTACAAATGTCATAAATGGTATTAAGTAATGAAATGGTATTATTAGAGCAATATGCAAACGACAAAGGCCCTGGTCAGGAGTCAGGGGTCAAAAACCCCCTGAAGCTGAAGCACGTCAAGCTTGAGGACATTCAAGGGAAGCTGCAAATTTGCCCACGTTTTAATATTTGGAGATACAAAAAATCACAGTTATCTGCAGTCTGCATGATCCAAGATCATTTTCCCTGACTTTTTAAAAATATTTTCCCCTGACGTTTCCCTGACAACACAGATTCCCTGAAATTTTCCAGTTTTCCCTGACCTGTAGGAACCCTGAGGAGAATAGCCTTCTTGGTACATGCCATAATTTCTCATAGCCTTCTGATCCTCCTCAGTGGTAATCCCGAGCGTTATTCGGGGCGGTCATTATATACTGAAAACTGTAACCCCGAGTGAGAGTTGGAGCGCAGCTATAGCAGTCTCCCTGCCATCTGTGCTCCAAGGTGCCATGGTGCATGTCCAGGACCTTCAACGGACCATGTCTGTTGTGCTGTTAATTAGTCACTGTCATTGGTCAGTTGCAACTGATAAAATTCTTTTCCCTTCCATCCGACTGCCAGATGTCATCTGTGTTGAGCTAGTTTATCAACATCACAAGTTGCAGCGCATCCAGCTACATCGGCTGACAGCTGCCGTCGGCGCCACGGCTGTACTGTGAGTGCAGGTCCAGTGGGAATATACAGTCGAACGCTCAAGTGTACATTTGAATGTCATTAGACGAATGTCGCAGTGAACTCGCCACAACAGATATATGTACCGCTTTCAGACAGAAACTCGGTTCAAATTCATACCGCCAAGGAGGTTAACGTATTGAGACCAAAGTCTTACTTGTACTTGTACACAGTCTGTTTTCATTGGCATAGGCTACATGTCTAGTTACTACAAATCTACCATATAACTATCGCTTAACTTGTTTTGTGTTGCATGTTGTTTTTAGCTTGTTCCTGGAGGTGAAGGACCCGAAGTATAGCTCCATTGGAGCATGTTACAGCTGTGAGGACAGTTGCTTACACAAATTAGCAAAATTACTAGGTTTAATAAGTTGCTGAAGTTATTTTGTGGACATAGTGTATTTTATACAAATGTTACTTTGGACAAATGCAGGACTTGGGCATAACTATGCTATGAGACTAGTACGGTTTTCTGTCAAAACCTGGACCATCAAAACTAGCCCACTACACGAACCCTAACCTTAACCTTAACCCTTACTGAACCCTATCCCTAACCCTAATTCCTATCCTTAACCCTAACCCTATCCTTAAAAACCTTATTTTCTTAACCTAAACCTACATCACTGTGTCCAGGTTTTGTCAGAACACCCACCAGTATTTTGTCACTGCACACTGCACTAGTGACTGCAATCCTGAATCCCAGGATCCCAGCCATTTTAGCTAATCCTGAATCCTGGTATTGGCGGCATTCCAATCCCGGGATTTCAGGATTACAAAAATTGCTAAAATAGTACTTTTTCGAGTGCTAGATGATAAAATAAAAATTTTAGCAGTCTTATGATGAAAATTACTTGTGCATACAAGAATGCTTTCCGTCTAGTGTAAAGTTGCATTTTGGCAGTCATTCCCCAAAACTAGTAGTGGGGGCCTATTGCATCCCGTAGATGAAGTAAATCTAGTAAGGCTAGGTATACTAAATAACGACCAATTCATAATCCTAATCCCAAAAAAATGGGATCTAGGGATCACAAATTTCTTAATCCCGGATTGCGATCACTACACTGCACAGTGTGTACAGAATGTGTGAATTACAAATATCTGTTGAGAACGACTGTAATTGTGTTTGAATATTCAAAATAAACCATCACACGAAGTACTGAAACAAGCATTCAGCAGGACTCAAGAATGACTCAAACGGCGGTTGTTTATTTGGTCACACAACAACATCATTTCGGTTAAAGCAGCGATGTTATCAAGGACTTTGTGATCAAGGTCAAGGACATTGGACTTGAGGATGAGGAGAAGGATACAAAGACTTACAAAAAAAGTAAAGATGAGGTCAAGGATGAAGACTTGGAGCCGAGGACAAAAACCAGGACTTGGGACTGAGGACGAGGACACAGCTCTTTGTCCTCTAGGTGCCTCGAGGACACATCACTCGGTTAAAGATCTTTGGGATTGGAGCCGAGGACAAAAACCAGGACTTGGGACTGAGGACGAGGACACAGCTCTTTGTCCTCTAGGTGCCTCGAGAACACATCACTCGGTTAAAGATCTTTGGGAGATGGAAATAAACCACACGAGTTATGTACAGTACCATGAATATATATACAAGCAAATGAAAGCTCTTCAAAGCAAGAAGTGTCATCATTCAGCTTCTTCATCAATAGCTGCAATAGGCATTTGATTATGATTCCCAGCAACTTGGACATTGGCATTATTCAAAACAATAGCACAAGCTTAACCACAAACAGACACATGACTGCATGATTTCTGCTAACATAACCCCAAAGTACTGTGGCATAAGGCGATAATAAAAAAAATAGGCTGAAGCATATGTTAAAAACCATAAAAGGCTGTGAAAGCAGGTAAAAGCAACTGCTATAAACTGTCAGCAAACGCAACCTGCGTGTCTAATTTAAATCAGCTGTAAATGCTATCAAACGTTTGTCCGTCTTTTTGTACACCAATATATGCACCATAATTATTCCGGTCTACCCAATGCTGATATATGTGTCCAGTACGCCAGTTAGTTTCGCAATTTCATTGTTTACCTCGTAGAACAAAATTACAAATATTAGACAGCAATACGAGGAAAGTGGTGGGCACGGTGGACAGAAATGATATTTAAAGCATGAAAACTTCGACTTGCGGACAACTTCAATAGTGACTTGAATATTACACCGAATGTTTCAAAATTTTACATCCTGACTCAGTCTCACAACGGTAATAATTTACTGTAATCTTCGAATGTATCACATGCATTAGACTTGAACTTGCGTGGAGCTGTGAGAGAGCAGATGGTCGGTCTCTCTACCGCCAGCTGCTGCAGCTGTTGTTGCACCGGTCTCCTCATCCTCACTGCCTTCCTGTATGTTCGGCATATGGTGGGTAACTGACATGGTGTCGAGCGCGGTCGGCGAGTCAGTCTGCCACAGCTGCCGGGCACGTTCGTCGTCGGCATGCTGCACACGTCCCAGGTGGTTCAGTCGCCAGTTGTGAATGTCGTGCATGTACAGTGCACTGAAGTTCATCTCGGCTGAGAGGAACTCCAGAGTCCCTTCGTCATACGTCCCACCACCGAGTGATGGGACCGGTCTACTGGGACACAGCAGTGATGTCGGCCTCAGGCTGGTAAATGACGGCTGCGGAAATTCCACGCTGTGCATGCCGCCAACGAGACGGTTAGGTGGCGAACCAGAACCGCTACCATGTGCGACTGCCTGCTGATATGTGTACTCAGACGGAGTCTGCATACTCTGCTGAATCGTGCTCATCATGTAGCTGTTGTACTGCAACGAAACGCCACAACTACACTGTGTAAACTGGATTATTATTATGATTATTATTATTGTTATGCATCAAAAGATTAACGTGGCATTTAGTCTAGTCAAATAGACTTCAAGGACACGTAACATAATTGCACTGAAAGTCGACATGTTCGACAAGCAGAAAAAGGAGAACTGGAATCAGTGTCACTAGTAGGATGTTGCGAACAAATACGTCTTCAAATGACGCTTAAATGTCAACAGTGACGACAATAACGTGACAAACGACGGTATGCTGTTCCATGCACGGGCAGCAGCAACCAGGAAAGCGTGATCCCCGATCGTGCTGCAACGACATGACAGCTTGAAGGTGATCCTCTCCGGAATCCGAAGCCAATGGAGTTCACGAAGTAGTGGCGTCATGTGATCAAACTTCCAGGCACTGAATACAATCTGAGCAGCGACATGAAGGACTGACTGCAGCCAACAGAGTAGGCGAGCAGGTGACCCCGCAAGCATTGCATAATCAACATGCGACAGAACAAGTGCTGTGACAAGTGATAGTAAATATGAAGCAAGTCTTTATAGCTACAGTGATAAAAGGTAGCACAAAGACAAAAATACAGGAAAAATACGTGAAGACCAAAGTTACAGCAAGACCACAAAAGCAAGACAATCTACACGTTCGTTTTAAGTGTAGAGTTGCTCCAGATTAGGATGGCAGCAAAAAGTAAAACTCGTGGGAATTGTTGCACTCGATCAACAATCCTGCTTCACGCACAACTCTGAATTCTTGCTTCTACTTCGGTACATTTCCTTGAAGCTTCATATTCATCATGCATCTGATCATCTAGTATTTTTTGGCAAATCATGTACCGGAGATGTGGTAACTGTGACTCAGATAACAAATTTGAGCTAATGCTCACGAGATGCGCGAAAGCCTACAGCAGTTCCGGTTCAGTAGTTTAGCTGAAAATTGGGGTGTTCACGCTAAGTTAATATACAAATACCAAATTCTCTATCTGGATCGCATAACCATAGTTCCATGGTGCCACCTTGTGAATGATATAGACTTGTTGCAGCCCAAAATCGCCAAAAAAATCCACAAAACCCCCTATTTTGGCGTTCAAGGTCATTCACAGTCGATGAATTCGGCGACAATCAAGAGCCAGTGTACGACTTCCTATTAGTGATTAATAGTAACCTAGGCCCTATCTCGCACCGTTACTGAGATACAGCGACTTATTGGTCATTAATCACAAATTTTGTCCACCCCCCTCTCATTTAGCACACTCGTTCGGGATGAACCCCTTCGAATTTATGGAAAAGCTTTACGGTTGCTGAAACTGCAGCCGATTGTGAAGATTTGGTGATCCTATTCTGCACCACTTCTGACTCATCCACCCGTATGACGGACGGACAGAATTGCGATGGCTAAGACACGCTGAAAGCAGTAGCTGCTTTCGCACGTAATAACCGAAACAAATCATTTAGAGCAATCAGAAGACAAGATTCTGGATACATACGCCTGGCCCCATCAGTGACATTGAGTGTGAAGATGTCAGTAACGGATTGTCTGCAGGCAACATGCTGATGTTCGCCATGTCACGCTGAGCTGTAGCACAAAGCGTTCAATAAACATCAGTTATATTTAGGGACAGTAGAAAATCACGTCGAAAAATAGCAAAAAACATGGCAATCTTTTATGAAAATCACAAAAATCATGGCAAAATCACGGCATAAAATTATGAATCTAAAAACCATTATAAAGTCTATAAAACTCAACCTCTAGCATTGACGACCATCGTTGCATGTAGTGCAAAGTTTTCATCTGGAAAATTTTGTCACTGCAGAGTACTGAAATATATATTTTACGGTTGCATATTAAGCCAGTAAGTAGCAAAAAAATACAGACTGGTAGCAGTAGCAAAAGTAAATATTTTTGAGTTAAAATCACACAATAAACTTCAATTTATGCTGATATGAAATGAAAAAATTCTTGTAAAAATGTAAAATCATGGCATTTTGCATAAAAACATGGCATTTTGGCAAAATCATGGCATTTGACAAAAATCACGGTTTTCGTTATTTCTGTGTTTCCGTGATTTTCTACTATCCGTAATTATATTCATATATTTATTTACACAAGACTGCATGCATGACAACATCTTCTACATCCGTCATTCAGCAAAGCAGCCACAAGAAGCGCTTTCATCATCCCACTGAATTATGTCATAAACAGTGAATGATGAACGTGAATTAAAACAGAACGGGTTCTAAACTCCTTGCTTGCTACAAGCTGTGACTAAAATGAAGAAAAAATTAGCAATTTGACAAGATTTTAAAATGTCCAGCCATGATTTAATGCTACTGGCAGCAGTAATTATTTGTCGCCCCGGCACTACAAATTATGCTAATTAATACCCAGCAAGCCATGGAATCGCCCTGCTGGCAGACCACGGACTACATGGATGAGTCAGATTGTGCGGGACACCGAACTCACTGCTGCCGACGCATGGGCTCTTGCTGACGACCGGTCAACGTGGAGGGCGCTACGACCCACAGCCGGTTACACGCAGCAGTGAGTGAGTGAGTGAGGCCATGTCACGAAACAGTTAAAAAATCAAACTTGAGTTGTCTGCTAAAACACGGCTAAGTGTGAACCTTGGGTCTTGAGAATGCTGATAAATGCCGATTCGTTGTGCTGTGGTCGCCACTCGGGATTTGTTACCTGCGACAAGCAAACGCACAGAATAGTTTACAAGAAAGACAGCAGAAAACAACACGGTTGCTCCACGAAATTCATGGTTAGTTCTTGTACTGTACAAATCATATTTTATCTCTGAATTTCATTTTTGTGCATTGCACAATCTGTAGAACACAAAGCTATTCTCTCCTAAAAGACCATTATCAGTATATGATATTTTTCTGCGTAAAAATTTGAGTCTGGTAAATTAGACTACCGTAAAACTTCTAACAAATGCCTGCGGTGTTTATTTGTGCACTTGAACGTCTCCCACCACAGCGTTTGATACAGACCTGGCGTTTATTTGTATCTTATACAAATGGCAAAATACTAGTACCCATCAGTCAGGGAAATTAATGCTTACATGACCTCTCCGAATGGTCCCGACATCTATTTGGGACCGACATTTATTGGAGACCCAGCAATTGTTTGAGATCCGACGTTTATTTGTACATTTGACAAAAGCCCTCGGCGTTTATTAGGGAGCCGGCCTTTGTTAGAAGTTTTATGGAATACAAAATTCCTAAACTCAATGACTAAACTTGATGACTAAGGAGTAATTTCTTAACTGCACATCAACAATGTTAACAAAAATGATTACAGGATCAAAACTCGTGTTCAGAATCACTGTCACTAGTATTGAGCTACGGTAAAATAAACGGTGGAAACTATAAACAAACTAAACAGTATGAATGTCATCAATAGCTTGGTTGCGTAATGGCGAAGACGTTCAACTTACGAACAAGAGGTCCCGAGTTCGACTCCCAGTTGGGTCGCTATCAAGGGGGTGACTGTATGTGCACAGGTAAACCATCTCGGTATATAACCAACGGCCAAGGTCAACTCAGCCTTCCATCCCTCCAGGGTAGATGAATCGAGTACACCGGCCTGTCTGGCTGTGGTTAAGGTGGTGCATGCTCACCCGTGTCCGATGGCAGGAACACACTGATAGCATATGGCAGGTGACGCTCAGTCCGTCCTTCTGAGATGGGTTACCATTAAGATACAACCCTCAACCACTTTTTGATGTTTTTTTTTTACCAAAAAAAGCCATGAGGCATAAAGCAGCAGACCGCGAAGTGCATGAGTGAGAGTTCGGTCTTGCCGTACTCTGCTGGCTGAATCGGACTTGCACCGCCAGCATCAGCATACAGTTGGTCTGCACGATCCATCGTTGGCGCCCACTGAAAAAAAACAGCCACCTCACCTGCTCTATTCAACAGCGCTTAGACCCCCAGGCAGATATCCCAAAACTGGGGGGGAAACCCACCTAAAAACCGCTAAAACCCACCCCAAACTCAATCCAGTTTCAGTTTCATGTTCATGTTTGTGGAAAGCAAACAGAAACTCAACCAGCAGACTTTTCAGCTATGGTTTTAAACGGTGCTCACTCTAATAACAGAAAACCCATAGACATCCCAAAACCTATTAAGTTGGGCCTTTTACAAACACTGGTTTAACTTAGAAAAATCAAAAACCCAATCAAACACAACAAGTAAATTGAGCAAAGCTCATGTGACGCGCGATAGCAGCGGTCCCGCCACTCAGCAATCAGTGTACAGCAATAAGACATTAATGCATCTTGAAAGTGTACTTAAATTTAAGGTCTCGTTAAGGAAGACTCCTTAAATTGAAGAGTTCGAAACTTAGATTCAAAAAATGTACGTTCTATGCTAAAAATGTCATACGCAGGTTGCCCAGGTCCATCTCCAGCCATTTCGGCGCAATTCACTCTTAAAATGTGTATCGCAGTCAAAAATCACAAAAAAATTCACTAAAACCCCTATTTTGGGGGTTCAAGGTCATTCAAGGTCATCGACACTGACACCAATAAAAAGCTTGTCACTATTGCTGGTTATAATAAGCAGCATGTCTGTGCCTATCTGCAACCATTTTCACGCTACACCAGATAATTGAGCTAAAATAATCACTTTTTAGGGAGGTAGTCGTCTTTGACGCCTGCCTGCACCGGCCTCCTTAAACTTAGGGGGTCGGGACTCGGACTGCTAAAATCTACGTTGAATGCTGAAAATTTCATACGCAGGTTGTCTTGGTCTATCTCCAGCCATTTCATCGTAATTCAGTGTTGAAATGTGCGCTGCATCCAAAAATTGCAAAAAATTCACTAAAAACGCCTTTTTGCGGGTTCAAGGTCGTTCAAGATCATCGATGTTGATAAATCCCAAAAGCCTGTCACCAGTGCTTGTTATGATAAGCAGCATGTCTGTACCTATCTGCAACCGTTTTCACACTATACGAGCCAATACCGGCAAAATAACATCTTTTTAGGTGGGTCCCCTCATTGATGCCCTCGTTCGAGGGGAACCCCCGCACCCAAAGGCACGAAATTTTATCACGAAAAACTAGAGACCTTGAGGCAGCCAACAGTGAAGATTTCATGATTCTAGGTGTCGCCGTTTTAATACAGTGACAGGGTGTGACGGACGGACTGACAGACGCCCAGGCCATATTTAAGACGTGCGAAGCATTTTGTTATTGCGCGTAAAAACCACTGGGTTAGGTTTTGAAAACCCCAGACTTCTGCAACAACTCACAGGCTGTGATTTTTATTAGTGTGCTGACAACGAGAATAACTGAATTAATTATAAAATATGCAAAACTGATACAACAATTGCTGCAACTAATTTGCTGAAAATGACTTCAGACCCCCACGCAGAATTCATCAATGCAACTACAACTTCCGAAACACGCCACTGACACTGCACCAAGCATCAGAAATTTCGACTAAATTATCCTTGTGTGGTAGGCGTCAACAGATGAATGTCCAAGCAGGTTAGCTCAGATTTCTGCCGTTCCGTAGCTTCTATCCCAACACCTGGTGGGCACAGCTTGCGCCCAGTGAAAAATAGGGGGGGAAGTTTTGTTAAGGGTATAGACCAAAACTCCCCCCATTTTTCACTGAGCAATCTACGTCCATAATAAGGAGCCTGAAAAGGGGGGATTGAGCCCAAAAATGGGGAAAACTTGCACCCGAATTCAACTTTAGATCTAGGTGGGACAGAAGCCACTGATGCTGTGGGAAAAATTTGGCTCCAATCTGCAAGCTCATAGAGCAGACCACGATCTTGTTATCCTTTGCTTTGTCGAACAGCTGCTGGCAAAGGTTAAATGTCTTACTGACACACCAAATTATGGGACAAGAAAAAGGAGATTGATGGCATTACAGTTCTTCACAAATATCTATGTCCGTATTAACTTAATTTTCACAGATACCTGCGGATTTCCGTGTTTCTGGACATCCATCTGTGCAAATGAGCAGACGTCTCCCACACCGGTGACGTCAACGGTAAACTTGTGGTAGAAGTCGATGATGTCTGCAGCTTTGTGCCGGAGTCGAAAACACAATATGAACGGAGTGACGATCGGACTCAGCAGTTCCTCTATCAGAAATGTCTACAGAATGCACAAAATATGCCAGTGTCACAGACGACGGCATTCGGAAAAAAACGAAATGTCAATTAAGTGCAATGCACAAATGCAAATGTCCCACTTTTTTGCAAATGCAGCATAATCTCATGCATGGAACACAGACAGCCTATGAACGATGGCAAAAGAAACTGTAAGCATCAAATTCCAGACGAGCGAGCGGCATACAAACAAACGCCATTTAAACGGCCGTGAGCCAAACGTGTTCCATCCTTGACATCTAATAACTAATAAATAGAGCTGTCAAAACGTTAATTTTTTTAACACATTAATTAACACGTTATTAATGTACCAAGACCTGACAAGAGAGAGAGTAGGGGGGTAAGTTACCCCGGGCCCTGTGACGTTTAAGAGCCCGCCTGTAGAATATAGAAAGTTAGAAACACAATTTTAAACGTATAATCAAGAACAACTGATGTCATAGCCAGCATAGAAATCTATTAGCTTGTCGTCGGAATAATTATTTATTTACAGTTGTGATGGAATGGCAACTACAGTTTAGTTACTTGAATTTATTCGATTGTCAAATAACCACAGTTAACGGAATATTGGAACGTTTGCTTCACAGAATCTAGTAAATTAACATAAATTTACATATGTGCATTAATTTTTTTAATGCGTGTTAATTTATTAATGCATTAATTAATGCATTAATTTTACAGCTCTAGTAATAAGTTATACAAGTCAAACTTCAAACAGAAAGTCTCGGCTTCTATAAGTACAAGTTGCCTTGATCCGGGGAAACCTGGCCTGTATCCGAGATCCAGCCATTAAATGGAACCTGGCTAAAATTCTACCAGCACTCTATACCTACAATACTACTATTGCTACTACATATTCACGTGGCCTGTATCTGAGACCCAGCTTCTATTAGTGCAAGTTATTTTGACCCCAACCTTTATCCAGGACCCAGTACTTATTAGGGACTCGCCTTCAGTTTGAAGTTTTACAGTAATTGACGCTGTGAACAATAATGAACAAGAAGCCCAGCTGTTGCTAGGATAGCCTGCTAGTTACTGGTTGTCAGTGACCTTTAAGATCATCCAAGGTCGATGATTTTCATCTCATCTGAAAGGGCATATGCCACTTCCTATTAGTGATTAATAGTAACCTTAGCCCTATTTCACCATTTCCGAGATACGGCCACTCAAAGCTTGAAACTTTCCATTAAAAACTTCGGTCAGACCGCTGCAGACAGAGACATAGTTACTACTGACAGCTTGTAGAAAGTCGCCAGTACCCTATTCGACGATACCATCGCCAACCCTCTACGACTTACTGTTTAGCCACAATACCACACAATGCGTTAAGACCCATCAAAGTCATCCAAGGTCATTTGAAAGCCAATGTGCAACTTCCTATTAGTGACGTATAGCAACCTAAGCCCTATCTCACATTGTTTAGTGACAATACATTCGTCGAATTAGTCTGTTGACGTTTGTGCAAGTGCTGCTGCCTTCCACCTGGCAGAATGTTACTCCGACGAAGGCAGCTGCAGTTGCCGAAATGTCAACAAACAAATCAGTGAAGTTTTACTTTCGTGAATTCACGAAGCTTATTAATTAATTTGCACGTTCTTGTCAAAAGCAGTGTGAAGCTATTTCCACACAACACTCGGACGGTTTACCACTTTGTACTGGAAGAGATGCGTAAACTCATCTCGAACTTTGTACGTATGCGCGTTGCCCTTCCATGAATCCGGTATGTAGTGGATCTGCGCCAGTATTGCTCGCATCAGTAGCTCCGGGCAACTCACCAAATGCTACATCATTACCATGCGCAGATCCAATACAATACAATGTACACGGTGGGCCATAAAAACATGGCACTTTACTTTTGTCCATATCTTTGCCAATTAATGACCGATTTTCAAAATTCTTGCACAGACACACTCTGAGGACAATTGGCAATAATGTGATTATTATATATCCCACCACACTGTAAATACGTCTCTACACTACCTGAAATATGCATGTATAACGATAATTACAAACAAGCATTTTGGTAAAATTAAAAAAAACACTTCAGATCAACATTGCAGTGAATGACCTGTATAACACTAGACTGTGTGGGGCTAACACATATTTAGACACATATACAAGCACGTGCTTCCATTTGTGTTTCACCATTGTGATATAATACAGTTGGGGTGCTTTGATTCTATCGTATTATTTGTTAATAACATTTTGACATACATACTCATTATGTTTTGATATCAATATGTGCAGAACAAACTAGCAATTTATATGATGCGTCATTTTGTGCATATAAGCAAAATAATGCAGTAGCATTTTTAATGGAATAATATAAGGAACGGTTTTTATGACCCACTCTGTACAAACAACGTCTAACCTCGTTTGGTATGAGAACCCTGCAGACAGTTATGACCAGACCAAGAACGGTCATCAATGCAAGCACATGCTCCACTGACAAGACATCCTCATCAATCACCGTCAGAATAATCAGCACGGCTAGCAGTGACCCAGCAAAGAACGCCATGTGCCTAACAGCAAAACACTGAAAAAGCCCAAAGTCCATTATGCCGACTTTCACCGAAACTTCGCAAAGTCACAAACATAAACAACGACAAATAATAAAATCATGAAGTTTCAGTGAAAGTCGCGGACACAAATCATGAAAGCTGCAGATACAACCAACTCGACACATCGAGACGTTTGCGACAAAGTCTGTGAAAACTCCGAGACAAATGTGTTTGTGTTGTTTTAGTCCGTTACAATGCACGAAGAAAGTAGGTGACAAAGTTCACGACTTTGACGCGGACTTTGACGTAGACACAAATCACAAAAATTGGCAACATGATTTGTGTCGCAGACTTTCATGATTTGTGTCTGCAACAAAGTTGCGAACTTTGTCGCAAAGTCAGCATAATGGAATTCAAGCTTAAGTAGGCTAGTATAATAACCACTGCCTTGGCAGTTTATCAGTTTATCATTCACATAAAATTCTCATCTTAAAAGATAAATTCATAAAAAAGCAGCATAACCACTTTGCCAAGACAACACCACCATAAAGTTTATCAAGTTTTGCAGAAATAGTAGGCTGGTACCAAATAGCAGATTTTAATTTTTGGCAAATAAGAATAATATACAATATTATTTGACCGGATACAAATAAAGCATGAATAGCTGATGCAAGTTTGAACATCCCGGTTTTAACGCAGTGCGATGAAAAATTTTGAAACCAAGCATTCTGTATGGTATCCATGTTAAACAAATGATAGTAACACTAAGACAACTGACACTAACAAAATATGACAGCAATTTTACACCCACGCGTTACAGCATTCACTTACTTTGCTAGAACAGTTAAGATTGGTGTCATGAAAATATTCACATATTTGTCAGCCAAGCTGTATGCACGATTTAATCTACAAATAAATGCATATTGCATATCTAAAATACATATTTCAGCTATTCACTTAAGAATCCAGTCATAATTAAGGAAGTAAGTAAGTAAAATGTGAATTTATATAGCGCAAAACGTTAAATTAACCTTTAATGCGCTCGTCACACTAGTGCTAACTAAACAGGATTGTTTTAAAGAATTGTTTGAAACTGTCAATATCACACATTGGTGATATCTGAGTTCATCTGGCAGT
>Ga0056128_1004222_pt1 | contig 17907 bp, 9 predicted proteins | sample WorMetLIZISLAND2_FD_71113 | JGI IMG/M metagenome (GOLD analysis project Ga0056128, IMG submission 71113) | Marine gutless worms symbiont microbial communities from Max Planck institute for Marine Microbiology, Germany - Olavius geniculatus... ... | reverse complement strand
AACAAGTACACTTACGTTTTGCAGTTTTTATGGTTTTTTGCATTAACTACAAAATTGAAAAATTGTTCGAAATTAATCGATTAATCGCGATTAATTTTTGGTGATTAATCGATTAAAAAATTTTTAATCAGTACCAGCCCTAGTTTAGTGTGTTGTTTTGTTGATGTAGGGAGTAAAGATGTTGTGGAAGTTCAAGCAGCTTCTGAACCCAGCTCAAGTATTTGACCTCATCTCCGGTGGTCCTAAGATCGGGTAAACAAACACTTTTTACTTTTGTACTCGTCTTAGTGACTTTCACTGACATGTAGCACAGATGATCTATGGTATAGCAGTGTAGTGCAGTCAGGAGGTCGTGAGTTTGACTTCCGGCCAGTTTGCTAACATGTGACAACTCTGGGCCAGTTGTGCACGTGCATGTGACTGTCACATGTGGAAGGATCGGCGTCTTTCACTGACCACAAAACCCGTATTTATCAGGCCTTAGTGCTGTCCGTATTACTGTATGCAGCCGAAACCTGGACTCTTCTCGATGCCGATTCCAGAGCCCTCGAGGCATTCCATATGAAATGCCAGAGGCAGCTTCTGCAAATCAAATGGCACCAGTTCGTTCGGAACGACAAGATAACTGAGTCCACTGTCAATCTCAGAGTCGGTTAGCCATCGCTGCAACTCTTTTTGGTCACGTCGCCAGGTTGCAAGAGGACGTTCTAGCGCATTCTATCACTTGCACGTCCACCAAGTAGCCAATGAAGTCGTCGCCCAGGCCGTCCTTGCAACAGGTGGGTTGACCAGATTCGGTGGGACAACAACCTTTCGCCCGCTGACTTCTGGAGGTGTGCCATCAGTCGTGGTCACCGCGGGTCGACACTACGGCCTCTACCAGCAAGTGTTAAGACGACGATGACGATGCGACTGACAGCAAGCAGTATAATTAGGCCGCTCATATATTAGTAACGGGAGACTTTATGTTTCACTTCGCTCAGAACAGAGCACATAGCTTTGCTTTTTTTAAAAACTTTCCTTTCTATTACCTACTTCTCCGAAACTGGACAGTGGCCCAAGACCAAAATTGAGGGGAAGTTACAACTCTTATCTGCAAGGATTTGAGGCCAAATTTCGGGGAGATTTGTTGAGGGGTTTTGGAGGTAGGAACATTTTACTACATTTGTAATCGATGGCTTGGCAAATCAGCAGCACCAAGACCAAGAGTCCCCCAATTGGATTTACGGAACTGGGCAGCTTCACGTTGGGTTCTGCCCCAAGTTTCTAGTTTCTACTGGTCGCATTCACTTGTGTCAGTTGGCAGGTAACACCATCTGATCCCATATTGCATGTGACCTCCAGAACTCTAAGATGGTTGAACTATGAGGAGCTATAGACACCCTTTAACGTCTTCTTATTTTTCGTATATTGTCCATTGTGTGCAGACTGCGACTGTTCCAGAACTTTGAGTCATTCCGAGTTTTAGTTTGTGGAGGTGACGGCAGCGTCAGTTGGGTCCTTTCTGAGATTGATAAACTTGGTCTTCATAAACAGGTATTCGACCTTTATCATAATTGGACTATATCTTTGATGCATTACACTTTATTACCTACTCAAACTGTGATCTTTCATGCCTTGTATTTCCACATTTCTCCATGTAGTGTAACCTTGTCTTTTACATCTCGACTTTTAAAATCTAATCTGTTTGTGTCAGGTCTCTGCTGCCTCATTAACCAATTTTGCATTCGGTTTTAAGATATCGTGCTAACAAACTTTTCAAAACACATGGATGGACAAAAATATTTGCTTTGGCCGACAACATAGGCTCAAATTTTATTTACTACGGGAGGATCTGTGGAATAATTTAGTCTTAAGAAAAATTTAAAGGTTTTGACAAAATGTTTTCAGAAAAACTCAAGCGACCAAAGTTACGTACTTAGTAAAATTGTTGGGAAGTTTCAAGATTGTGGATCAAGATTTCCAGTCGGTGTATATAAAGAGCATGTGATATATACTGTACGTCTGTTAGTGTCAGATCGGCATACTTCCATTGGGCACCGGGAATGACTTGTCGAGAGTTATGGGCTGGGGAGCGAAGTTTGATGACGAGTCGCAATTATCAACGGTGATGGACCAGCTGGAACATTCGCAGATCAAGATGCTCGACAGGTATACTATTACTGCTGCTGCTGTTATTACTATTAGTTCGTGATGACCTGGTATCATTTTGCTCAATTAAGCCCAAATTCCATTACGCGACTTTCATCGGAACTTCCCTGAGGGGAAGTCATGGGCACAAATCACGAAAGTCCATAACACAAATCATGTTGCCGACTTTCGTGATTTGTGTTGCGGACTTTCATGATCTGTGTACACGACAAAGTTCGCAGACTTTATCGCCGACTTTCCTCATGCATTGTAACAGACTAAATTCCATTAGAGCGACACAAACGTGTTTGGCACGGACTTGTCACAGACTTTATCACAAATATCTCGACATGTCAAGATGGTTTGTGTTCGCGACTTGCATGATTTGTGTCCGCGACTTTCCCCACGGGTAAGTTTTGGTGAAAGTCGGTGTAATGGAATTTGGGCTTTATGATGGTAATGAAAATTTTCATTGTCCATAACATGGTAAAAACACAAAACAGGAGAATGGATAGCTTAACTAAATGTTAACTAATAGGAGCAGTTACTACAGTGGATTATGAACGTATGAATGTCTTTCTTTGTGTCTCGAACTTCATGAAAAGTCAGCTGGTGATAAAAATCCTGTGGTTGAAACTCATATACAGATGATTTAATTTATTATGAAGCTATCTTAATAGGTTGCATTATAGGTCTTGCACATCCGTCTATTCATTCGTCCGTCTGTCTAAGAAAGAGAAATTGGTGTGTCAACTTTTAGTTGAAAAGGTGAAAGGTCAGAATAAGGGGAGTCGAACCGACTACCTCTTATTGATAAGTCTAACATCTTAACTGTTATGTCCCGAAGCTATTTAGGGTTGCATAGTGTAGTGTCAGTGGACAGCCACAGCTGCATAGCGATGTTGGCACTCGGCTTTTTCGTTGCGGTTGTAATGCTTAACTTTGATTTGGCAGTGAGTGATGCCAACTGCAATTGGAATGTAGAAATGATGACGGAATCGATTGGGGCATGTGCGTGGTTTAGGTGGAGCATTTACACCTACGAAACTTCACAGGTTGGATCAAGACTGCTGTCAGCAGCTGTAAGTGTGCTGTCATGTGATTTCTTGGTAAAAAATCTCTTTTCTTAGAAGTGCAAACTACATGCTAAAACGTTAAGGCTGAAGGTACGTGAACCCATCTTGGAGCTACAGAGCATCACCTGCCATGTGGATCACACTGCATTATCTGCCACCAGACACAGGTGAGCATACTTTACCATAATCTCAGCCATTCAGGTTGGTACTCGATTTGCCTATACTGGAGGGATTGAAGGCTGAGTTGCCCTTGGTTGTTGTTTATACGCTGAAATGGCAGTCACCCATTCTAGTAGTAATCATTTGATGGTGACTCGACCAGGATTGAAGCCCACAAACTTACGTTATGCCACTAAGTCATCTTTTGGCAATTAATGGAATAAAGTTGTTGAACCATTTAACAGACAATGATGCTTAAAATGATGAGGTTTTAAGCTGTATTACACATTTTCCATCATGCTGCGGGTAGGAGGCTGAGTTGACTTTAGCATGCAATAGTTAGCAACTTGCTTTAGATTGTAAGCTTACTGTCAGGCCAGCAAGTCAGCTGCTAATGTTATGCTGTGGTTGTCAGTGCGATCCAATGTCTGAATATGAAGACAGCGTGGCAAGTCATTTATCAAGGATACTTCACTCCGATAGCTACAATGTCGTCATATCATCCGCTGCGTATGTACACACTAACACAGGGACAGACACACAGACAAATGGACAGGCAGACAGATTTGCAGATGCACAGACAGATGCATTGACACACATTAAGTTGAATGGTGTTTTGAGATAAAAAAAAACAAGAAAAGCCCAGCTAACGCAAAGGGGAACGAACGCGCGACAGCAATGCATGTGTGAAGGCCCGGTGCAAATGAAATCTAAGCTCACAATGATGTTTCATTTAGACTCGATGGCGGATGATGACTAGCACCATATCCAGTGCACGAATTTTAGCACTGGCTGAAAATCGCAAATTTTTCTTACCCCCTCTTTTATTTAACACCCTTGATTGGGGTGATCCCTTTCAAATTTATGGGAAAGCTTTACTGATCTTGAAACTAAAGTTTTTCAGGCAGCGGACGGTGAAGATTTGGTGATCCTAGCTTGCACCGTTTTTGACTGATCCACGCGTGTGACAGATGGACGGATAGACAGACAGACAGACAGAATTTCAATGGCTAAGACGCGTTACAGCAGTACTTGCTGTCATGCGTAAAAATGCTAAGGACAATAAAAGTGAACAGTGGCATATTTTATTTGCCGTTACTGTAAACAAGAGATTTTAGTAGGAGTAATGCTGGTAGTTGTTGTTGTTTTTATGTTCGTATGTTTGCTTTTTGTTGTTGTAGTTGTAATGGTGTATTAGTTGTCTGCGTGTGTTGTAGTGTTCTGTGCAGTACGGTGAAGGAACTGGTAGCAAAGCTGGCTGCCAGCACAGACATCAATGATGACCTGTCTAGTGAATCGGTGTCCAGCAAATGTTCGGTGCTCAATCAAAAGTTGGATGCGCTCATCATAACTCTTCATGAAGAATCGCAGGCTGCTGCCGAACAACAGAACGAGGTCAGCTCTGATTTTATTTTGTTGCCAGGTTTTTGGGGCATTTTACTGCACTTATTATTGACAGCTTGGTAAACCAACAGTTGTGGACCAAGAAGGACAATTGGACTTACGGCGCCGGCCCGCAGGCGGGCTCACACTACTCCCTATTCAAATTTTTTTTCTCTTTTTTTGATGGTCTTGGACAGTTTTAGCTCTTACGGTTCAAATGGTGGTTGTGTTGTCTACAGTTCGAAACAATAGAATCAGCTGGTCAACATCCACAGGTGCTGGAAAAGCCATTGCCATCATCGGAAATTCCAGCAACAGCAACATCGTCTGATGCTAGGGAAATTCAACCTATTAGTGCTGAGGGATTTTCGGATCTTACAGTGTCAGATGCTAAACGTCGACAGCAGCAGCAGCAGTTGAGACGACGACAGCATCCTGTAAGCATTGCGATGTAGTTGTAGTTGTTGTAGTAGTATTTGTGGCATGCTGAAGATTGTAAGAAAATCCTGTGCTTTTTGTGCTGACTTTTGCAGATGCATAGCAATCTCAGCAAGCGAAAATGTCAGCCCAGTGTTGACATAATATACAGCCGTCCATCAGTCATTTCTGCTCTTGAGTACTTTTGCATTTTTATGTTTTTTACTTAGGAGCATGAGTGGGAGACATACTGATGGCATTACCTGTAGTATGGCCTATATGTATGTCTGTTTAATAATTCTTTCCCTGTTGCATTCTGATGTGAACTGCATAAGAAGCATAAGAAGCAATCTGCCACTTTACCTTACTGTTTTGCCACCACACTACCTTGTGAAATTTGAATGTTTGGTCATGAAACTTTTATCACATTCCGCCCTGGGGGTTGATGTGTAGTTTCGTAAAACTTTGCAGCGAAGTCATCTAGATTCAAAAGTTGTAATCGTTTCAAATGTGCTGTTGTTAAACTTCACAACAAGGTAATTAAATGTAAGACTTGTTTCCGTCTGTATGTCTGTGCCAGTGGATACTTTGTCATCGTTATCAGCTATTGAGGTAGGCTAATAGCTTGTCTGTCTGTACGTCTGTATGTTGTTGGCAGCGTATATTTCGTCGTCGTGATCAGCTGATGTCACGTGCTAACAGTTTGAAAAAGGCAATCAGACGCATTATTGAACATACTGAACATGGTCTGTACTCCGGCTTTGATTTGTTACATACTTTTCTGGTTTTAGGAGTACTGGTTAGCACGAATGGAGTCCTTCGTTTTTGCTGTCTTGTCTTCCCTTTTTCTGTTCTTTAGTTTCTTTCTTTTTTATTTTTTTACTCCTCGTGCGCTGCGTTCCTAACGTAGCGAAGAGGAGTATATAAGATCAGTGTAATATTGAGGACCGACCGACCGACGACTGACCAACGACCGACCTCTGTTCCTGGAAGAGCCTTCTTGGAAGAACTTCAAATGCCATATCTCTATAACGGTGCTAGATAGACGCGTGGTCACTATAGACCACCCATAGAAAGTCGACCCCAGGGATTCAAATGGTTATGTGACTGATGACGTCACGTGACCCCAAAAGATCAAACTCGTGACTCCATTATCTTTGAGGCGCCATATCTCCGTAACGGTGCTAGATAGACGCATGGTCTTGTCCATATTGACCAAGCGTCTATCTAGCACTGTTATGGAGATATGGCACTTCAAAGATAATAGGGTCACGAGTTTGACCTTTTGGGGTCACGTGACATGATGACGTCAGTTGCACGGTTGATGCTGTCGGCACCGCTATTTGCGGTGTGAAAACAAAGGAACTAAAAAGCAGTTTAAAGATTACAAAAGAAAATAATTCACGCAAGGAGTACATTAGATTGGTTACAATCTAAAATATTTCTTGTTTCTTTTTTATGACATAGTCAGGGGTCTGTAGAAGCTTTGAAGGAGCCCCGGGCTACAAACATATGTAGAGCTCATGAAAAAAAATGCAATGGCTTTCAGATGGCATGTCCCATTGTGCTGAGTGCATTTTTTTACACGTATTTTGTTTTAAGATACTTACTGTTGAATTATTGTGGCATTTTTTCTCTCAGTTGTTTCAATTTTAATAAACATTTGATTTTGATCTCATTTTATCTGCCTGTGTGTTGCTGTGTTATTTCTTTCACCTGTGGATTGTCCTGTGCATTGGAACGGTTGCCAACTGGAATTTTATTTTAAAATGCTAATAAATATGTTAAGTTTGGCATTTGTAAGAACTTGGCTGTAAAAATTTTGGTTTGGCTGTTTGACACTTTTTGGCATTATTGTTGAGTTTGGCAGTAACAGTAAATTTTGGCATCAATTTGGCATTAATTTGGTACTAATGAATGACTGCAGTATAGATAGTATTCTTGGCATCATTTGTTGCTGGTGAAATACGTTCTTCTTTCGGCAGTTTGTAATTTACATTGCCGTTGCCTGAAATACATTGTATTGGGTATTTTCAGCCAGGAAGCGTTGGAAACTCGATGTCATAGTGAATAAAACGTGGCGGCTAGGTAGTGTAATGGTAAGGACACTGGACTTGCTGTCTCGAGGTCGTTGGTTGAACTTTTGGTCAGGTCGCTGTCGAGTGATGGGTCACTGTCTGCGGAGCGGTAAACCATCCAGGTATATAACCAACACTGAGGTCAACTCAGCCTTTCATCTCACCAGGATAGGTAAATTGAGTACTGACCTGTCTGTCTAGGGTTAAAGCAGGGTGTGTTGAGTTCCCCTGTCTCAGGTGGCAGGTAACAATGTGTGATCCCGTGTGGATGGTGACACTCCATAGCTCTGAGAGAGTTTCCCTGTGAGGAGCAAAACCATTCGACCTTAATGGACTTAGCAATGTAAGGTGTCCGTCCGTATGTTTGTTTTCAGCTGTCGATGAGCAAAACAATCAAACGCTGACCTTTGAGTTGGAAAACACTCGACACCACAACTACGATGTTGAGAGTGATGACGATGACGACGATGTTCTCATTATGCCTGCTAGCTTACTATTGTCCGAGATCCCCGTCACATGTTCCGGCGATGTTTCGCTCTCTCCCGCTTTATCATCCGGGCCGGAAATATCTGTCAGTGTTACTACATCTCCGGCACATATTCCAAGCTCTTCCAGCGGGTATGCTTCCACTGCCTGCGGCGGTCTCTTCTTGTCGGAAGAATTTTCTGATATTACCACTGCTGCTTCACAGGGCGACGGTTCGGGTATTTCCACAGATCCTGGTGGTATTTCTGTGGGTGTCTGTGGTATTTCCACAGAGCTTGTTGGTACTTCCATGGGTATCTTTGGTAGTACGGCCAGTGTTGTTAAGGACACGGATCTTTCTGTTGTTGTGTCGCATTCCTTGTCTTCGCAGTCCAACGAAAAAGTGGCACCATTGTCTGTTTGTACAAAAGTTCCAGCGTTAACTTTAACATCATCGTCAGCAGCAACAGCAGTGCCAGCTTCTGTAACCGTGCCTGTTATCACCACTGAATTACTTGAAGATAAAGATGATGATGATGATAATGATGATGTGCCTTTGTCTCTGCCCACGAGTTCGCTGTCGCCATCGCCATTAGCTGCAGGCCGGCCAATGGCATCGCTTGCAGTGCCTCGTCTCCGCCTCCCGCTGGACTCGGCCTCATCCGAGGATGGAGAGAGCAGTTTCTGCTCAACACCAGGGAATTCCACACCGGTGGATGTTTCATCTCCGGGAATTTTCACACCAGAGGGCAGCAAGTCGCCACTGTTTATGCCACGAAGTATGTCACTCTGTCTGCTTGTAAATTATATTATGTCTATTGGAATCAATAATACCGATAACAAAGACATTTTTCTGTTGCAATTATATGATTAGTTCTTCCAAAAATAGAAGTTGTGTTTGCTTGCCTGTTTCTCTAATTTTTTTGTTTGCTGGTTCCTGGATTTTTTGGAAAGTGGTAAATGGAATTTGATGAAATTTTGTTGGATGCTAGGGCAAGTAATTAGATTTTCTTGGTGATCCAAATGTTGAATAACTTTTAAAATTTATGTGTAGCAGATTATATTGAGTTGGTGGTATCAGACTTGGCAGAGGTGTAATATCGGTGATTAGTTTGTAGTATAATTGTTAAGTGAAAATCCTTAGCATATCTGATTGTATTTGGGACACTTTTACCGGAGCTCATGATAGTAAGTAATGAACTAGATGCTTTGGATCTTCAACTGGAATTTCATTTTAGTTGATGGTTTGACTTTTTCCAAATTTTTGGCTCTGAATGTCCATACCACATCAACTCAGCCTGACCATCTTTCTGCGGGTGGGCATGATGAGTACCAGAGAAAGCTGTGGCATAAAGAGCACACTGCAGTGCACTAGCCTCGTATTCGTGGTCTTGCAGTGTAAACCGGCGTCTGGCTGAGGGCTAAGGAAATGGAGATCAGTGGTGCTCTACGAGTCTTATGGTTTTACATTACATTACATGAAAATTTTTTTGACGTGGCTTAAGTATAAACCACAAGGACCACATAAATAAAACCACAAGTTATGACAAACTACATATGACTTTCTGGAAACCCTGACTACAGTGTGTTGCGTGTGATAATGTCTGGTGGCAAACTGTTCCGCAGCTGAGCACCAGCAATGGCCGAGGGAAGGCGAAGGACTTTGCATTTTATTTTGTTGTTGTGTTCAGCCAACGGTTCGACGTCAGCGCAGTCGCTGAAGTCTTCGGAACTGAAAGCTTGTCCGACGCGACAGATCAGTCGACTGAGCACCCTAAGTGACATTAGTGGCGTAACGACTACACCGTTGCCATTGGCAACCGTTGGCAGGCGTCGTAGTAGTCGTATTCGTGGTCGTCGTTGTCGTGGTTACAGCTCCAGACGTCATCTTGGAGATCAGCAGCGATCAAACTCCTTCCCACGGCTTAATCTACCACTGCTACAGTCGATGGAGCATCAGTCATGTTAGTACAATAGTAGTATTAGTGACAGCAGTAGTAGTTTCGGTAGTAGTAGTAGTAGTCCCTGGGAACTTTTTTTCGCCAAATTCGGCTTTCTTACACCTTTCCACTTATGTAGTCGTGTGGGAGTGGGACAGACATGCAGGGAGACAGACAGTTTATACGATGATTGTATAACAACTTCTGTGCGTGCTGTGGGCTGATAAAGATGGCCTATACTGCGCATGTTGTCCTGCAAAAACTGACGTTTAATAAGTCACATCTTAGCATGCCTATGGTTACCAGAAGGCACTTTATCACCGTCAACACTTCTCCTGAGGGGCAGCCAGGGAGCAAGGGCAAGGGCACAGTGAGCAGCTGTTTCCCATGCTCCTCCTCTGGTGCCGTCCATGGATAGGCCCAAGTCTGTACTGTAGGTAATGCAAGCCTTTATGCTGTATCTCGTGTGTTTTTAGGATTTTGCGATCAGAGCGAGTGAAAAAATTGGACCCTAGATTTTCCACTTCCTCTCTTAAAGAATTTTTCAGACCTTTTAACTGAGTTCAGTTTGTGACAGTAATTCATTCCTTAAGCGATGAAAATTAGTTAGATTGATCGATCGATCCATCGTCTGTTGCGGCGACCACCGCCGTAGCGCGGGCCCCTTTGGGGCGCGGGGCCCTTGGCACAGTGCCAAGGTGCCATCCCCCTAAAAACGAGCCTGGGTCACACTGTGTGTAACATATGCTGATGTGTAGTTGGAGGCAGTACGAGGAGTGTCGTTGGTAAAGTTCTGCTGGCGAACGCCGACGCTCTGTGTGCTGCCGCTGCTCCACTTGTTGACAACGATGACATTAATTTGTGAGTGGAACTTATGCATCATTATACATGTGCAGTACTAGTGTGGCTTGCTATTCCAGCTGTTAGTGTGTCAGACTAGTGATCGCGAAATTGAACTCTAACTCGTTCCACTGTTGTTAGGTAACAGTTTGCACATATTATGCCTCTGCCATCAAGCAGTATAATTTGGTACCTGCCGGGAATGTAACTGCAGTATATGGGACAGGTATGGCCCTTGGCCCATAATATATCTGAGCTGTGGCTCACTGCCAGCAAGCTCAGGGCCTTGAAGTGGGGATGAGCATTGACCTTACAGTCACACAGCTGTGGGAGAGCTCCCTCTGGTGACTACGAATGACTTTGCCTTCATCTTCTACATGTGTGGGTGGTAGAAGTAGTTGTTGTTGTTGTAGTAATTGTTGTTTGATAATTTATTGTGATTAATGTTTAATCTGTGAATCAGTATTATTATTAGTTGCTGAGTTGTTAACTGACTGAATGATTGATCGATCAGATTGATTCGTTTTTTACGCGCGATAGCAGAATGCTTCACGCGTCTTAGCCATCGTCTAGGCGTCTGTCTGTCTGTCCGTATGTCTGTCACACTCGTGATCTGTTTTAAAACGGTGCAAGCTAGGATCACAAAATCTTCACCGTGGGCTGCCGCAAGGTCTGTAGTTTTTTTGTGACAAAATTTTGTGCCCCTAGGTTTGGGGGTTCCCCTCGAATGAGGGTGTCAAAGACGGGTACTCCCTAAAAGATGTTCTTTGGCCGTTACTGGCTCGTTTAGTGTGAAAACAGTTGCAGATAGGTACATAGATGCTGCTTATTATAAGCACTGGTGACAGGCTTTTTAGATTTATCAACATCGATGACCTTGAACGACCTTGAACTCCCTAAAAAGGGGTTTTTAGTGAATTTTTCGCAATTTTTGGATGCAGTACACAATTCAACACTGAATTGCAATGAAATGGCTCTAGATAGACCAAGACAACCTGCACATGAAATTTTCAGCACTAAACGTAGATTTCAGCAGTCCAAGTCCCGACCCTCTGGGTTCAAGGAGTCAAGCATAGGCGGGCATCAAAATGGCTACACCCCTAAAAAGTGGTTATTTTACCGCTGTTGGCTCATGTAGCGTGAAAACGGTTGCAGCTAGGTACAGACATGCTGGTTATCATAACAAGTTCTGGTGAGAGATTTTTAAAATTTATCAACATCAATGACTTGAACGACCTTGATCCTTCTCAAAAGGCATTTTTAGTGAATTTTTTGCAATTTTTTGATGCAGCGCACAATTCAACACTGAATTGCGACGAAATGACTGGAGATATACCAAGACAACCTTCGTGTGAAATTTTCAGCATTAAACGTAGATTTTAGCAGTTTAAAGTCCCAACCCCCTAGGTTCAAGGTCAAGGAGGCCAGCGCAGGCAGGCGTCAAAGACAGCTACCCCCCAAAAAGTGGTTATTTTACCGCAATTATTTTGTGTAGCGTGAAAATGGTTGCAGATAGGCACAGACATGCTGCTTATTATAACAAACAGTATTGACAATCATTTTATTGGTGTGAACGTCGTTGACCTTGAATGATTTGAACCCCCGAAATTCGGGTTTTTAGTTAATTTTTTTGCGATTTCCGTCTGCGTCACACATTTTAATAGTGAATTGTGCTGAAATGGCTGGTGATCGATTTGGACAACCTGCATATGACATTTTTAGCATAGAACGTACATTTTTAAGAATCTAAGTTTCGATCTCTCAAATTCAAAGAGTCTTCCATGCGGAGGTTCCAAATTTAAGTACTCTTTCAAGATGCATTAATATCTTACTGCTGTACACTGATTGCCAAAGTGGCAGGACCACTGCTATCGTGCTTCACGTGAGCTTTGCTCAAATTAGTTGTTTTATTTATTGCAGGGAAGACTATGAGGAGAAATGCGTGATGAACAACTATTTCGGTATCGGCCTGGATGCAAAGATTTCTCTCGAGTTTCATCAGAAGCGTGAGGAGCACCCTGAGAAGTGTCGAAGTCGCACAAAGAACCTGATGTGGTTTGGCGTGCTCGGAGGCAAGGAGATTCTTGCGCGAACTTACAGGAACCTCGAGCAGAGGGTTACTCTGGACTGTGATGGCAGACGCATTCCATTGCCCAACCTACAGGGCGTTGTTGTACTCAACATTCCCAGGTCTCTAGTTGTGGTAGTAGTAGTAGTAGTAGTAGTAGTAGTATTAGTAAGTAAGGAAATAAACAAAACGTGAATTTGTGTGTCACATCAATGCTGAAATAGTCTTTAATGCAGTGTAGTGCATGTACCAGTATTAGTGGTATAAGGTAAGGTGCTAGTTGTACTCGTTAGAATCCTGGTCTAACAGTCTTTTGAGAATTTTCTCAACAGATCTTTATGGCTCGGCTTCAGTGGCATTTTTAGCCTGGAGCTGGGGGCGCACTCCCAGATTTCAGTCTAGCACCCCCGGATTAGCACGGAACAATAATTTTCTTGACAGGGATTTACACCCGGCTGGACATTATACATAGTGTGCAGAGCGATATGAGAGTCTGCCAGTTCACTCGTTTGACAACAATTAACCCGCATGGCGTGCTTATTGTACGACATCCGGTCGCTGTGCAAATTCAAAAATATCCATGTACATAGCATCTCTCTGCTTTACACCTGCCCCATTTCACATAGCTAAATATGCCCCTGAATGTGCCAATGGCTTGAGAGTGCAGCAGCCCCAGATTTTGGGGGCCAGAACTGCCACCGCTCAGCTCAGTGTAATGATGAGTATGTCTAGAAGGTGGCACATAAACAAGTAAATAAATGCATGCTTTATGTAGGCCTGCTCAGTAGATAGAGCAGTGAAAGGTGTGCCGGCCTGTACTTTTAAACACACTGTTCAACATGACTGCCCTACACTGCAATGATCAGCGCTAATCTAAAACTGCTTTATCTATCCAAAGCATATAATTTCCACTTATTTATTTGCCATTTTGTACAGTTGGCACGCTTGTCAGATTAGGCTGATGTCTATTATCTCAACTGTGTGCGGTTTTGAGTGTGTATATGTGTGTGGTCTTGTATCTTTGTCTGTACAGCTACATGGGTGGCACTAACTTCTGGGGAGGCACGAAAGAAGATGATGTGAGTTTTACAGCGTTCTAGTTTCTGTACCAATAATGATAATTTAATGCAGGACAGTTTGTAAGCTGCAGTTGTAGTGGTTTGGATAATCTGTGCTGTGTATAAGAATACAGCATATAACAAAGGACTAAAAGGCAATGGATAAAATCTGTTAACCACACTGACAATATTATAAATTTTTTGAATTGCAACATTTATTGTCATACTAGGTACTGTTTTAGTTCAAGTTTATTCAAAAAATTGAAAAATATGAATGCATATACAGGAGTCAGTTTGCTGTTGCTGTAGTGCTTAGCACATAGGCCTTGATCTCAGTGAAGAAGTTGCTCTGCAATGAGCCCGGTTACTACTTGGATGGGTGATTGTCTGTAAACCATCTCTTTTGTAACTATCTACCCAGGTCAGCTCAGCCTTTATCCTTTTGTGTGGGTAAATCGAGTGCCAGCCTGCTGGGCTAGGGTTAAGGGGGGTGTCTAGCATTGCTGGAATTGCTTTTTGCAGTATAAGTGATTCTGCCTGTTTCTACACATTTTTCATAATGTAGTCTGTCATCTTTATGTCAAATTCGTGACCCTGCTTAAACCATTTAATGCATTTCGATGTCGTTTCACAGGGACATTTGTGGGGTCCAGTGACTTTGCTGCCGCCTGGCGAATACAAATGAGGAGCAATTTCGCCTTTTGCCAAATTATTTTGGTCTTTGTTAGCCATTTACTGTCGATGCTGTAGAACTTTGCCGCGACGTCGTTTGATGACAACATTCTGGAAGTGGTTGCAGTGTTCGGAAGTATCCAGCTTGGAATTTCCCGAGTCATCAATCTTCAACGACATCGAATTGCCCAGGTATGTAATGCAGCGTAATGCGGCCATCTTAACAGTTGTGTTAAGCATCTGCCATTACAGTTCTGTTCAGTTTGTTTGCTTTGTACGCTTTTTTAGTCTTGAAGTTTTGCTCTTGATCATGTCACAGATTCAAGCTTTGACTGATGCGCTTAGTGTTTGCATGCTTTTGTTTCTATGATTTGTTAACAGTGGTGCACTTACTTGTGTAGATTGGAGCAGCAGTCACAATAGTAGTAGCAGTTATTGTTGTAGTAGTAGTATTTGTAGCATTAGTTGTAGTTGTTGTTGGCTGTAGTGTCGTACAGTGAAGATCACAGTGAGTGGAACTGAGAGTATCCCAGTACAAGTTGACGGTGAGGCTTGGCTACAACAGCCTGGAGTCATCTACATCACTCATAAGAACCGTGCCCAGATGCTCACCAGACACAAGGTAGTTAACTGCTTATACTAAACTGTTTAAAACGTTCATTTCATTTTATTATACTATGGAATTGAAGATAGAAGGTAAGGTAAATTGCCGATAGTCAACAGCGCTTTCTCACAGCTCTGTGACTGATGTGAGTGGTGCTCATCTTCGTTTCCGCAGCTACGAGCTGGCATTAAGTGCAGACATAGCTCATTTGTATCGGCGGAGGGATATTCATCTCCCATATACTGCTATAACCTTCTTGGCAGTTAGGCCAGTACCAGATTATGCCGCTTGGTGACAGAGACACGTGTGTGAACAACTTGCCCAGAGTTGTTACCTGGCAGTGTACTGGCCATTTTTCTTACTTTTGTTTGTCCCTTTGGTTGGCGTTTGACATGAATTTGTTTTTGACCTTGACCTTGACCTTGACCTGTCCTTGATCTGTGTTTTCAGGTGTTTGAGGAGGCGTTAAAGTCGTGGATTGAGCGACAAAAGATGAGTGAGTCAGTCACGTCTACTAGTAAACAACATGATCTTCTGAGCCCGCTGGAGAATAACATTCTACTGGACTTTGTGGACGTTGCTGAGTCGCTTATACGCAGGTCAGCACTGTAACTTTAGTAGTAGTAGTATTAGTAGTAGTAGTAGTAAAAGTAGTAGTACAGCAGCAGCAGCAGCAAACGTCTTTGGTTTTTGAATGATATATGCACTGCAACACATTGGAACTATATTTGTCTGTGCATTTTTATGGTTCACTACGGTTTGAATAAGATTAAGCTGGATTTTGGTGCACAGTGTAAAATTGTCATACTTACTTTATTTAGTCATTTACTTGGTGGCCTCGGTCTTGTTCTTGGTTTTGGTCTTGGCCTCGAAGATCACAGGTCTGGCCTTGGCCTTGGAAATGCTAGCCTCAAAGTCATCGTAAAAAAATCTAAAGTCCTTTCCAAGCCTTAAGACCCAATGGGCGGAGCTGATCTCCATTTCCTTAGCCCTCAGCCAGACACCAGTTTCTACACTGCGAGGTTACGGATACGGGACTAGTCCATTGTGCAGTGTGCCTGTTTACATCCCGGCTTTCGCTGGTACTCATTGCATTTACCCACAGAGGGATGGCCAGGCTGAGTTGACCTGGGTGGGTGGTTGCATACCAAGATGGTCACCCATTCAAGTACTAACCGGGCCTGGTGTTGATTAACTTCGTTGATGCAATCAATGACGCTACCAACTGAGCCAGACCACCAGCGTCACTGTAGTAGTATTACTGGTGTGATATTGTGACAGCGTGAAGCTGGCGTCAATCTGTCATTCTCGAGTGGAACAAGATCTTCTACATCTGGCAACTCAAGCGTCCAGTTTCCTCGACAGACTCTATCCAGATGGACGCCTTAATCGAGTCAGTACCACTAGATCTACGTACTAGTAACAAGAAATTTGAGCTAATGGTCATGAGACGTGTGAAAGCCTATAGCAGTTCTTGTTTGCAAAGTGTCTTAGTCTGTCTTCAACCATTTCATCGCAATTTACTCTTGAAGTGTGCGCTGCAGCCGAAGATCGCAAAAATCGATGAAACCTCGTATTTTGGGAGTTCGGTGTCTTTTAAAGTCATCCATGTTGATACAACTAAAAAGCTTGTCACTAGTGCTTGTTATAATAGACAGCATGCCCATGCCTGTCTGCGACTGTTTTTATGAAAGACTGGCTAACAGCGGTAAAATAACGACTTTTACGGGGGTGTCACAATTTGATACTCTCGTGCACAGTTTTCCTTGAACCTAGAAAATTGAGACTTGGACCATCAAAGTCTACATTCAACGCTAAAAATTTCATGTGCAGCTTGTCCTTGTCTATCTCTATTGATTTTTGCTGTTGAAATGTGCCTTGCAGCCAAAAATCGACAAAAAAAATCCATAAAACCTCTATTTCTTTAAGGTCATCTAAAGTTAGTGCTCTCGGTGTTAATCAAAAGCCTGTCTGCAACAGGCTTCCTATCAGTGATTAATTGTAACCTAGGCCCTATCTCGCACCATTTCTGAGATACAGTGATCTATTGGCTAAAATTCGCAAATTTTCTTTGCCCTCCTCTCATTTAGCACCCTTGCTCAGTGTGACGGTGTGACCTTTTTTGAATTTATGGAAAAGCTTTACGGATCTTGAAACTCGAGTCTTCCAGGCAACCGACGATGAAGATTTGGTGATCCTAGCGTGCACTGTCTCTGACTGATCCACCAGTGTGACAGACAGACGGACAGAATTGCGATGGCTAAGATGCGCTACAGCAGTGCCTGTTTTTGCTCGTAATAATAATAGTAATAATAACTTGTAAAATACGTCGGACCAGTGCTGACTTATTGTGCAGCTATCTGCCTAGAGTTGTGCGGTCGTATTTCTAACCCAGTTCTTGAGCTGAAAATTGACACTGGCATTGCCCTTGATTTGGGGAATGTTTACATTATTTTTGTCTTTTTTTCTATGCATATTACATATTTTTATTGTATTAACGTTTTTCAGTTACTCCTAGTTTAAAATTTAAATGTTCAACTCTTTACCTGTCAGAGTATTATGAGGACGAATTTTGCTTAACTCAAGCTGCTATATTCACTCTAGCAATTTACATATGTGAGAACATAATTAACTTGTCAAATTATGGCAACCATTATTTTCTGGTAATTCGAGCAATTTTTAAACTTATTGGTCATCGTTTCAATCCTCAAGTTCACTCAGAAACGTAGTTACAAGATTTTCCAAGGACTTTCTGTGGCATATAATGTGAATATGAGAAAAGAGGTTGGGTATATGAGTTGAAAAGGGGATGTGCACATTTTTGTGTTGCATTGAAATAATTTTTCTCCTAATGGGGAGCGCAAGTAGATGGCTGTTGTAAATACACCTGAGAGGACTTTGAATACACGATTCACCAGTCTTGGGTGTTTTGTTGTTTTAAAGTCTGATTCATCTGAAGACATTGCCAACGTTACAGAGGTAATGTGTGGCGGTAGTAGTAGTAGTAGTAGTAGTAG
>Ga0056128_1004221_pt1 | contig 17909 bp, 14 predicted proteins | sample WorMetLIZISLAND2_FD_71113 | JGI IMG/M metagenome (GOLD analysis project Ga0056128, IMG submission 71113) | Marine gutless worms symbiont microbial communities from Max Planck institute for Marine Microbiology, Germany - Olavius geniculatus... ... | reverse complement strand
TGAATGTGCAAAATTTTCCATATACGGTACACGTACGATTTAATACAAGTAGACTAACTATAACAGACTGTTTGTCTGCTTAGTATATAGAAGTGCTAACTTTATGTAGTAGTACTGACAATCTTTAGTCGCTGCATAATAGGCCTACATGTAATTTTTACGTTATATATAGGCAAGTTTTTTTTTACTTTTTTTACGTTTTTTTTTAAATTCAAAAAACGAGGATTTTTACGTTTTTTTGAACGGCTTCACACGTTTTCTCGAACTATGGAACCAGCTATTTTCCGACTGCTGGGGTTCAAGGCTGTGATTGGTGGACTTTGCACTCTGTAGCAATTTCCATGTACACTTTCGAAATATGCGGACGGGTAAGAGTCTTGTAATGCCACCAATGCGACGCATAACAAAGGTGATTACGACTGTCGCCGGGCGTATAGACACTGTGGCATTTATAGCGACGGCACTGCGACTGGCTGGCTGCTAAGTTATGCAGCTTGTAATTGAAGCAATTCGACGCTAACCTAATGACGACGGCATGTGACCAGCATCTACAGTCTACGGTAGGCTCAACTATCATAACGCCTGCGCTTGCGCCCTGATGCAGCAGCTGCAAGTCGATTGAGAGCGGTGAATTATTGATAGCTCGCTAAATGTCGTCATCAACAATCAGACGACGTACGCCGACCCCAGCTCACGGAGTGGGTTGCAGACTGCTATACAGTCGAAACGCTCGATCTACTATTTCCAGTGTTTCAGATACACCCTAAAGCAGTGATGTAAATAATTTTTAATGGCGTATACAAAGACTTTTTCTTTGTTTTCGACACGCTTCGAGACAAGATTTTGTTAATACGAGGAAAAGGCCGTGACGTAGTCTGCTTAGACCTATTTTCAGACTTTCGACGTTAATCGCCGAAAAATCGTAAGTCAGAATGTTTTATTAATAAAACGCTTAACAGACCGCAATTGTCATTTCTCTCACATTCCAATTAAATTAAGATTAAAGCGAAATGTTAAGCATCGCTCATGCGTGTCGCGGTGTCACGTGACCAGTCGGTTCCCGCTCGACTCGGCTGCTGTGGTACAGAAGAACATCGGTTTTGCACTGCAGAAGCATAGATCAGAAATCGATTACTGCATCGACGACATCGTCGGCATGTGACGACACAGCTAGGCCAAGCTTGGCTTCTTTGATTTGATGCAGATTTACTCAGTACAGATATATTAACCTAGAGCTGTGTAACATCGATCTTCTGAACTGAAAATATTGCCACACCGGTTACCCCCGTCTTCGGGCATGTTCACACCATTTTGCGTGCTTTTCTATGTTTTTTTTGTTTTCCGTGCTAAACAGACGGACAGACGCACGGGCAAGATCCGTAATGCGGCTTATTAAGACGTCGGCGCATGAGGCTTTTTGCTGTTATGAAGCAGCTAGCAAGCTTGCAGCGGTATCATTGTCTCATTGCATGGCAGTGCTGCAGTCGAGGTCAGTGATGAATGATGGAACCCACCAGCAGCAGCCAGCCTGCCTGCCTGGCTAGCTGACTGAAGCGAGGAATTCCTAATTGCTCTCTGTCTGACCAGCATCCTATCCTAGACCATGCGATCACACATAGCCACCCACTCGGCGACTAGTGAGGCGCTCAAGTATCAATTTCTACGATATCGATACCGAGTAATACCTGCAAGTTACCGTTTCTTCGCAAATCATTCATTCATATCCATTCATACCCGCCATGTGTAAACGTAGTAACTTGGCAGATAATAATGTTCTCACTTCTGTCGTTCTGTATATCTGTGCACAGCGGCGCGACGTCACAGTGGCAATGACGTTGCAATGGCATTTTTACTCACAATGACATGATTGTCACCCACTGGTAGCTTTAAAACGCTTAAAGCTACTGTTTTCAAATTTTACGTGCAGGTTCCCACGGACAGTCAGGACGTGACCTATTAAAATGTGGTAGTGCTTCGCGTTTGACTGAAGGAAGTGTTAAATTGAATGCGTTAACGAAGGAAAACGAAACTGCGGCTACCCATCACCAATTGCCAGGCTTGCCGTGGATATGAAATTTCCCACCCATATCCATATCCATATCCACAGATTTTTCGTGGATATCCATGGATATATCCATGGATATCCATGGATATATCCATATCCACAGACGCCTTATTTGCGTACATATAGCTCACAAGTTTTCACAGAATACAACAGGGCAAGAACGTCATTTTCCCAAAAACAAAACGCAAGCATTTTCCTCCTGAAATTGTAAAAAACGAAAGTAAAAAATAAACACAAATTTGCATTAAAATATAACATAATCAAGTATTTTCCAACTTTCTTTAAAATCTGCACAATTTTATTGTTTCTGTTTTTGGCCGACCGTTAGGTCGGGCCTTGGATACGATATGTCGACTGCCTGTCCATAAAGCATGTATTGGGGGGTCGGGAATGGTACCGTGAGATGTAACGTGAGGTACCGTGCCACGGCAACTCACTATAGCCTGTCAAAAGTAACCATGAAGCGGTTTGGCCGCAATTTTGAATGCAATGTTGCAGCCTGCAGCCATGACCCACGTGCGCCAAATTACCTGGCGTTGACTATACATTCGATATAGCAGCGTCACCATTGCGTGTATACGACTGCAGTCACTCTGAAAAATCGTTTTCTTTCCACGACCTAAAGTCGGACGCTGGCTTTCGGATATAGACGGTACGGTCGGCCCATCCCAGCAACAGCTGGGATTCTTGTTTTACAAAACGCAGGTTGCATTCACTATGTCTACGGGTATATGGTAGAGTATACGCTTTTGAAGCACATTTCTTTTGTACTTCCTATTAGCATTCAAAATGCTAGTAAGAAAAAAAACTTCCGTAATTTTCTTACCAATTGATAACAAAAATAAAAAATAAACTCACAAACGGACAGATATTTTGTTGAACCAACACACTAAACATCGAAAATTATGACTTGATACTGCTACAGTGCTAATTAATTAATTTAGTCTAACTAAATAATCACGTGCTGATGTCATTGGTAATTATTCATTTCACTCAACAGCATAAATAAACGAGAAAATAAAGAGTAGGTCTAAGAACGACAAACAAGAAAATATTTTAGAGACAAAGCATATAAGTAGGCCTATTCAATTTAATTCAGAGGTGCGACAGCATAATATCTATGGATATATACATGGATATATCCATGGATATCCATATCCACGGCAAGCCTGCCAATTGCAGAGCATGCTGTCTGGATGGGCGCACAGTAGACCGAAGCCCTTATGGAATGTTTACACGATCCAACAAACGTTTAGCAAACTTCCAGCAAATGTATTGAAAATACATGTGTAGGAGCTGAGGTCCGACCGGTGCCGCTGGCTGTATGAGCCGCTGTAGGAGTCTCTATCTGTGCAGGTCCGGCGGGTGTACCGCGGACAGCGTTAGCCATTACAGAAGGCGAAACTAAAGTGCTGCTAGATGAGCCTATAGCTGTTGTTATAGCAGAGAGAATTGACAGAGAACTTTGGTTAGAAACTGTGACCGGAAGCGGTCGCTGTCTAAGGTTATATCCTGAACTATTCATGCGATGGGCCTAATCTGACTAAAAGAAGTTCCAAAATGGACTTATACGGCGAATCGCCGGGCTCCTACAAGTCCTAAGTCCGCCCCTGGTAAGGGGAAGGTTCGTCCAGCGGGAAGAATTAACGGGAAAGCCCAAGTCGATTCCCCGAAATTAGAGGAATTAACTAAAAATAAATAGCGCCTAGGGAAACTTTGACAAGCGAAAGAATTTTGGCAAACAGCCAAAGCGATGAAGACTTAAGCACGGACAACTGAAAAGAAAATCGAAACAGTTCACTACCCGCACACTTGACCAGGACGGACGTTGACGTATTATGGCAGCGTACGTCGGATAGTCGAATAATAACTTGGTCCAGAAAGAAATAACACAAAACACGGACGTCCAGAAGATGACAAGTCTTCCAACAAGCAGTGAACCAGCACGGTAGGTAAATAAGCAGCAAACGGCAGCAGCAGTTCAACTCTGTCCAATATGGCGGACAGCAAGTGAAGTCCAACAAGTAGGTCAGCAATCCACAGTAGCAGTTCAAACTCCGTCAGACAAGATGGCGAACCAAACCAAACGTTTAATTAATGACAATTGTATCTTCACACTACTATCTACAAACTCCCCTTTCGCACTGCTGTCTTTATCAAACTCTATCAACTTTTTAATATAGCATTCATACACATCTGACAAATTTACCATCAACACTTCTGCGCAGTTCTCGCTACTCAATGTAAGTCACGTGACCTCTTTTTGGCCAATCACTGCACGTGCTGCGGCTATAGGGAAATTCCATTCATTAAATGTTGCTACTATGTAGCCTACACGGTGAGTCAGAAAAATCTGTGTAAGCAATTTAAAGGGGAATTTACGGTCTATTAACTGGCAATTTATTTAGCCAAATCAGTAAGATATTCCAAAAGAAAACTTGTAAAATAAAATAAAATAATTTAGCAGATTTAGAAGAAAAATGACCAAGAAAATAAATAAAATAATTCGGATAGTGAAAAATCCACAAGACAAAACTAACTGACAAAAATAAAATATTTTAGTGAATTTAGAAGAAAAATGGCCGAAAAACAAAATGAAATAATTTTGATAAATAATATTAAGCTGAGATCCCTCACATGTGCTAATGCTGGACGTTTGCTGGATCGTGTAAACACCCTATTACACAGCGTTACAAATACGATCAGTAATTAATGTGGACAGAACACAGCCAGTCAGTCGTGTGTATGTGCATCGATCAGTGGCTGTTCAATGCCTGCCTGCATTCACTCTGTGTTTCTACTCAATAATCAGTGCACTCGCTTTACTTTGCCTTGATCAATACCTCAGTTCAATAAGACAATAAGACGCACGGTGCCCATACTAGTGATGTGCACACGTGGCAGTTTCGAAATTTTTTGTTTTGTATCGAAACATCGCAAAATACGTCGAAAACTGCTGCTACTGTACTAAGTAGATTTCTGACGACATTTTATACAAAAATAGTGTTATCTGTCTCCGTATTGAGGTATGGCGAATATTGCTTTTTGCTGATTTTTGCTGCAATTAATTCAGTTATTAAAACTGTTAATTAGTGACTTATTTTTTACTTTTTAAAAACATTTAACGAAGGAAGTTCGACAGTGCCCATCGTTACAGCCGAATAACAAACTATAGGTCTAACTGTTTACACGGTGTTTTTTTCATCATTCACTCAAATGATGATCAATTTATATGAAATTTTTACCAGTTGTAGCTGAAGAAATACTAATTCAACACTACACAAACGTGCGACAAATAAACTACTGTATAGGGAAAGACGAAATAAATCGGCGAACTCACGAAATTGGCACGCGAACAGCACTTTATGAGTATAAGCAGCGAAAATTAAATTGACCTAGTTAAGTACGACTTAATAGCAAGTCGGTCGCGACTCCGCGATAAACATTTCAGGTGAACGTCAACGAAATAAAGGAGCGACCTGACAGCAACACTGCCTTGACAGAGTGTCAGGAGCTTGTGATGACTATGGGCTCAGTGGCTCACTATGAGTACAATCAAAAATCAGCCTGCTTCAGGAGAAGATCACATCAGTCCATAATTTACCGTGAATGGCCAGAAACTTCCTGTTGCAGACAAATTCGCATAACTGGGCAGCACATTGTCACGTTGCGTTCACATAGATGAGGAAGTTACTAGCCAAATATCAAAAGCGAGCGCGGCATTCGGCAGACTAAGGAACAACGTCTGGGACCGGCAGGGACTGAGTCTGTCAACCAAGCTCAAAGTATATAGAGTCGTAGTGCTCTTTATCTTGTATGCTTGTGAAACATAAACCTTTTATCAAGGACATGCCAAGAAACTAAATCGGTTTCACATTACATGCTTACGCAAGCTATTACGGATCAGTTGGCGTGACATGGTCCCTGACACTGAGGTCCTGAGACTCACTGAGCTCCCTAGTATCCAAACTATGCTCGCTAAAGCCCAGCTGTTGTCCGCATGCAAGAAGAACGTTTGCCCAAAAGACTGCTGTATGGTGAGCTTCTGGAAGGAAAAAGATCTGCTGGAGGTCAACGTAAGCGGTACAAGGATACGTTGAAGGTATCGCTCGAAAACTTTAACATCGACCCAGATATTTGGGAAGAATTAGCTAGTGATCGAACCAGTTGGCGAAGTCTCATAACGAAGGGAACTGTCAGCTATGAAAAAGGTTGTTTGACCAAAGCTGAGAATAAGCGAATACAACGAAAAACGTTCTCTGTCAGCAGCTCATCTACACAACACCATGCTTGTGCCGATTGTGGAAGAACATTTCGTGCTGCGATTGGTCTGTTCAGTCACAATAGAACTCACCGAGGCAGTGCTGATCTCACCAACAACACGTCAACTTGAGGGAGTGTCGTGGTCATCATCCAACGGATGGACGAACACCACAATGCTAGCACATGGCATTGTGTCGTGGTTTGGCCTCATTCACTGCATGGCGGAATGACGTCACTAGTCCGTGCTGTAATATCTATTATTAGGATCAGTGGCTAGGAAATGATGAGCGACTCGAACAATTAGACCGGACACGCTGTTAATTAGCAACGCTTAGATACCTACAGCGCCCACTCTGCTGCTGCCGCTGCACACTGATGGACTCGATAATTTCTGCGTTAATCTCAGTGTGTCATCGACCTCCAGTTTTTTTGCAATTTACGCTATGTGTCCTGCGTATAACTAGAAAATTATATAACTCAGTGCCGACACCAAGTTATATAATTTGGTACCGGCCAAAGGGAGATGACACCGTGTGCATGGCTGGGAAGATGGCTGATGCCGCACTGGCCATGGTCACGGACGTTCCCGAACACGAATTTACAATTCCTGGGCGGATTTAGCGCTACCGGTAGGCCATACTGCATTAAATTAACTTAGACATGTACCTCAAAACGCTCCGGACTTCTTTAGCGTGCAGCATGAGCAGGCGGGATGCATGCGCGAGATATCAATGATCGCTGTGCATCGCGCAACAATACGGTAACTAATAGTCGCCGTTCGGTAGTGTTTTGCGTCAGATTGCGCAGCGCACAATGGATTAGACCTGCAGCAGAAACGCAGCGCGTTGTTTGCTCCGGTCCGGTGTTTACACGCGACACACGACTCGGGCACAGGTAAAACTATGTGCTCTGATCCGGCTTAGGGTCCAATGTGGCGAGGACACTCCCACTTTTTACAGAGATCGGAGATCGTACACAGGCTTATTGTAGTTTCCATGCTACGCGCAAAACGTGCAAAAATTAACCAAACATCTGCCTTACAACATAGTACTGAGACCCAATTCATGGACGTATCCAGAGCGGTGGTGTAGCTATAACTATGACGTATCAGCTACTGACAGCTGCGTCGTGGGTAATATAAAAGCAGGAGCCAAAAAGTTGCAATTTCCGACACACAGCTGTAAATTTTTGTCTGTCCTATGCTATGCATAGCATCAGACAGAGTATAAAATCACCTTTGTGTCCGTCCGTGAGTCCTACATTTCTTAAGCTATCTTCCTTCCACCTTCCCTTTTTCTTTCCCTTCCGCTTCTCCTTCCCCTTTTCCTCCCCTTCCACTTCTCCTTTCCCCCTTTTCCCCTTTTCCCTTCCCAATTTTTTTACCACTTCCCTTCTTCTTCTCCATCCCTTTTTCCTTTCCCTTCCGCTTCCTCTTCTCCTTACCTTCCTCTTCCCTTTCCTTTATCTACCCTTCCCCTTCCCTTTTTTTCCCTTTTCTTTTTTCCTTCCCTTATCCGTTTCGCTTTTCCTTCTCTCTCCCCCTCCCTTCTCCCTTACCCTTTTTCTTTCCTTTTTTTCTTTTTCCTTCACTTTTCCATTTCCATTAATTCCCTTTCCTTTAACTTCTTTTTTTCTCCTTCCCATTTCCCTTCCTTTTCCCCTTCCACTTTCCTTTTTTTCCCTTCCCTCTCCCTTCCTCTTTCTCTTTCCTTTCTTCGATCTTTCTTTCGTGACCAATAACATCACGTGACCCCAAAAAGTCAAGGTCGTAACCCCATCATCTTTGAGGCGCCATATCTCCACAACGGTGCGAGATAGACACGTGGTGACGATGAACCGTTTATAGTAAAGCGCTGGCGACGAATTGAATGGTCACGTGATTGACAATATTTATTGTTTAGTTATAATAATAGCAAAGGATGACAGCAACATTACTGCTGTGCGATTTAAAATTACTTTAAATTTTTTTTCTACCAGTCTAAACAGCTCACTGATTTTATTTATATGGACATATATTGTAAACTATCGAAGTGCATTGGCCAGATTCCGTGTTCGTATGAACATTATCTTGTTAGTGTTAAAAATTTTATTTCGCCCCAAAATTCCGCCACAACCATTTTTTTGTTAGGGACGACATTTCTCCAACAACAAGAAAATTTTTCGACAGGCTAAAATTTAGCCAGTGGTGGTGACTAGCTGTTGTCCCCTGTCAATACGTGGCCACTGACAACATGAGCTGCGTCTTGTGCAGTCAGAACTGATAACAGAGGCAGACAGACAGACAGATAGACAGACAGACTGTAGGCGTGCAGTGTGAGCGCTGCGCAGGACTGGCGTTCAGTTTCGGTCCGTCCGTCTGCGATCAGAAGACAAGACAACCAACAAAACGTTCTCTGCTTCTCGGTTTGCCACTTCACTCACCGACACCCACTGATTTAAACGAAACACTGCTTTTGTGTACAACTTTATTTCGGGATTTAATATAATAAACAAAAAAAACTTGCGTGTTATTTTTAGTCGTATGCCCCCTTTGCCGGCGCTAGAAAGTTAAAGGCCCCCAAATACAACTGTGAGGCCCCTATAAAGAAAGTCTGGGGCTGGTGGGGCCGACCCCCTTACCCTCCGTCCCAGTCAGGGAGTCAGGGGGCTTTGACCCTGAAGCTAAACAAGCCACAAATTTGCCCACTTTTCTAATATTTGGAAACGCATAAATCAGATACATTTTGTGTTGTATAATTGCAAAAAATAACGTTTAATAGGTTACAATATGTCACAGATTACTGCACATTAATGAAAAATGCAATGGACTTGTCCATTTTGGATAAAAATTTCTACGTGTTTACTTATTACATAATTCGATTATTTAAAAACATTTTATTCATACGTAGCATGAGGCCCATGAGCATACGTGAGCCCCTCCCCCACCGGGAGGGGGGTACGCGGGGTATGCACCACCTTTCTTCGTGTGTACCATTTGACACAGCTGAACGCGCCCCGCCTTAACCCCAGCCAAGGAGGCGATACACGATTTACCTACGCCGGACGGATAAAAGGCTGAGTTGACCTTGGTGATGGTTTACTTATCTGCAGAAATTCTCCCATCTAGGTAGTAACCACTAGACAGCGACTCAACCAAGAGTTGAACTCACGACCTCCTGATCGCAAGTCCAACTTTTTAATCGTTACGCCATGAAGATGCGATCGTTCAAACGTTCAACAAAATGTGCTAGCACGCGCAGCATTAACAGCGTGCGCGTCAGACGTGTCAGTCGAGACGTAATCCGTCGATTATTACTACCTGCTGCCAGACACCCGCCCATGACAATTTCCCCAGCTGCAGCAGTAGCTACGCAATGATACGTTTGATAGAAGACTGAGCGAGTCGACAGATAGCGGAAATAGTTGCTCGCACTGTTTTGAGTGACGTGTTGCTCCCTCGCCACTTTGGCGTCCCTTTGACCTCACCAGTCGCTATATTTAGCAGCTCGGTGCATAATGTAGACCAAACCGCTTGGCAAAGTTGGCATCCAGCACTGATTTATTACTCACTTATCACACAAGGTGATATTGCCCGCATCACACTGACTGTGTGTCAATGTGCTGCTGAATAGTATCACCTTTTGTGATTTTTTCTGTTTTCTATGTGCGAGTTCTTCAATGTTGCCGTTAACAAGTGTATAAACTGATGTTTTGTACATTTATATTTGCTGTTTTATGATTAAAATACTTTGCACATTGGGCTGAGCTGATACGGCCTCAGCGCTGGACAAATGCAACTTGTCCACACCGAAGGTAAGGTACCGTACTAAAATACTGTTTTCCTATACTGGTGATCAGTGACAAAGATATTGCACCTCAGATAGTTTTTACGCGCGAAAGCAGCTGCTGCTGTCAGCGCGTCTTAGCCATCGCAATTCTGTCCGTCTGTCCGTCTGTCCGCCACACAGGTGGATTAGTCAAAAACGGTGCAAGCTAGGATTACCAAACCTTAACCGTCGGCTGCCTAGAAGACTCTAGTTTCAGGAACCGTAAAGCTTTTTCATAAATTCGAAGCGGGTCACTCCGAACCAGGGCGCTAAATGAAAGGGGGGTGGGCAAAATTTGCGATTTTTGGCCTATAAGTCGCTGTATCTCAGTAAGGGCGAGATAGTGCCTAGGTTACTATTAATTTACGATCCTGTGACTGATTGTGTTGTTGATTTGGGTGTTATGTATGATAATCATTTATCGTTTTCTCCTCACATCAATAAAATTGTTAATAATGCTTCCCGAAGGGCCAACTTAATTTTGAGGTGTTTTACTACCCGTGACCCACTGGTGTTAATGAAGGCATTTAATACATTCGTTCGCCCCATAGTTGAATATGCATTATGCAACTGTTGTCTGGAACCCGTCTGCAAAAATGTCAATAAGAAGAATTGAAGCCGTCCTTAAGAGGTTTACTAAGCGTCTACACGGGTTGCACAATTTCAGCTATAATGCTAGACTTGAAGCACTAAATGAGCATAGTCTTGAGAGTCGTCGTATTAGAGCCGACCTTACTTTTTGTTATAAAATGCTGCATGGGATAGAAGACATTGACTGTCAGAAATTTCTTAAACCAGTCCAATAGTCTGTAACACGTGGACATCAGTTCAAACTCTGCAAACTCTTATGCCCATCTGCTTTCATTGCTAGCACTTTTTGGCACCGGGTTTTCAACATGTGGAATGCTCTCCCAGAAAATATTGTTGCAGCAACATCCCTGGCAATGTTTAAAGCTCGTCTAAACGATTTTGATTTGGCTCGGTTTACAGCTGTGTTTTAACAGGTTTTATTGTGTTGTTTCATTCGTATCTCTCTTTTTTTGGGGGGGATGGGGGTTCATGTAAGAGGATGTTGTAGCCCTTTGTTCCCTTGTTCAGGCTCTTTCATTATTCATTTTGTCAATGTCTTTGCATCTGCTTGACTAAATAAATGATTTGATTTGATTTGATCCTATCTTATACACAGCCAAAGTTATGACCCTTTAAAGAATTGTTTAATTTTCCCCATAGGCGCTATTGTATTTTTTATTTTTGCGAATAAATAGATTAAATATTAAATTTTAATTTTCTTTCTTGTGCAGAACCGCGTCGTTTGACGTATTAAGCGTAAAAAATCCCTTAAGGGGTCTTACGTGTGGGTGCGTTGAAGAAAAAAGGCATATATAAAGAAATTTTTTGCGTATATTTCACCTATTTGCTGAGAAGCCCCCTTAGAGGAATTTGCATAAAATTTTGCATGACGGGTCCTCTCGCCGACGTAATCAACCGTGCCAAATTTTATCTCGATCGGGTCAGGGGTTTTGATTCTGTGGGGGTCGAATTTTTGGATTCCCCATAAGAAAGAGAAGTCGACGTTAACACAGGGCTTGAACTACCGTTCAGCCTGTGATTTACTCGCGTCGTTCTCCTATCCTCAACTACACATGTCTGCATTGCTATAACCGCCCGTAATTTCACTCGATTCAGGTAGAACACACCGTCGATCACAGTCAGGAATAGTACGTCTTATCGCGGTCTAGAATTTACAACATGCCTGATCACACTCGCACAATGCACTCCTGACCGTGTCTGTGTGTGTGTGTGTGTGTGCGGCAGGTCATCGTCTGGTGGAGGAGTACGCTTGCTTCAACACAGTCTTCGACATCTTCTGTCCTTCAGACGAAGACGTCGTCATATTCGAGACAGCTCGCTACGGACGCAACGATACACTCGTAGCAGCGCTGTGTGAAATACCGTTCACTCGTAACTGTGACGTCGACGTGCACTTCCTGTTGAACCGCGCATGCGCAGGACGCAGGAAGTGCTCGCTGGTCGTCAACACGGCGTTCTTCGGTGATCCGTGCGGTTATGAGGAGTTCCTCAAAGTCACCTATCGATGTGTACCCGGTATGATGACGGTTTATGTTCATTATCAATGTCGTCGGCAGTCTATGTCTTAATCTTCTTATTTCTTATAATAATGTCTGGAGTGTTACAAGTGTTCATCTCACTCCACTCAAACGTGACGACTAAAACGTGGCTTGCGTCTGTGTACAAAACCCAGTTTCAGGCACAACACGCCGTCGATCATGGCCGTGAAATAAGTACAGTTTGCACGGTCTACAGTGTATTACGCCTCGTTTCGCACTGGCATAATACACTATAGATATTGTTGAAACTTACAAATAGAGCTAGTCTACAATCATACACGTACAGTGTATTGCCTGGTCGCTGTGCAGGAGTGTCGCTACAAAGCCGTTGTTTGGAGCGCGAGTCAGTCGCACTGTACAACCGCGGCTACATCACCAGCCCCAACTACCCCGACAAGTACTACATGGACGTGCACTCAACCTGGCCGTCCCTGCGTGGCAGGCAGTTGGTACTACATGGACGCCGAGTGTCGGTGGTCGATCCACGTGCAGCGCCGTCAGGCGATCCGCATCACTCTGCTCGACTTTGAGCTGGATGTCAAGCGTGGGGGTCGCTGCTACGACTACCTCGAGATATCGTCTGGCGACCGGACGTTCTTCCGTGACTGCGGCGCGCTCGGACGGCAAATTGTCGACGTCGACACGTCATTTAGTCAGGTGACGGTCACGTTCAGGACCGGTCAGACGAGTCTCACACAAAGAGGATTTCTACTGCACTTTGAAGGTTTAACGGTCGCGCTTATGGTACGATGTGTTGTTCGTCTGTCTATCGTCTGCAACGTTATATACTGTGGCTAAACGGTACGTCGTATGCGGTTGGTCGAGATTTTAAATGCAAAGTCGCCGTTTGCTTTTATGTTCGTGGAAACATCTTCTTACTTATTTAGCGATATAAGATAAACCGGAAATATAACGATTTCTATGTCATATAAGAGAATATATGGAATAGATCGGCGGAAACTGGCAGATGTTGTAGAGTCTAGTTGCAGCGACAACAACACTCAGCATGTGTCGACAATGTAATCAGCATCTCACTGTGCGACTAGAATTCTTCGTATTATTAGATTATCCATTTGTGTGTCTGTTTTTATAACCGTGTGTTGGCCATTCGGCTGGTATATTCTCATATTGTTCGTTACTCAAATGTCATGCTTGCTATTTGTGCTGATTGATGGATTGACATAAATAAATAAATAAATAAATAAATAAAACGTTTACTAGTCTTGTCAGTTCCCACCTTTTAGACGATTTTATCTTTTCTGTGGCAAAACCGATTCAAAACTTTTCCAGTTAGGTCTATATTGTGCGTGTGGTACAGCGGCAGGTCACGGCTGTCCGTCACTGGATGACGCCGCACAGCTCAACGCCGTGTGCTACCTGACTACCTGTTTACACGTGGGCAGTCTACCTGTGCATGTCTACCTGTCTCTAGAATACACCACACACTTAGCACAGCTCAACGCTGTGTACTTCGTCGACGCCGAGTCGTTCTATGCTAACCTGAGCTGTGCCGAGGGCCACGTGTTTGATGACACACCGAGCGTGACGTCAAAGATTGTCGAGTGTCTCGACTTCTTCTGGGACTCTCGCGTTCCGCACTGTGTCAGTAAGTAACACACCGGTCTGATGCAAGGCCCTCGTTGTCAGCCAGCGACCGACACGCACACAGTGTTGTTCGCCATCTTCGACGTCTTTTCATTTCTAAGTTTTTCTTCTTGTGTGTTTTTCTTTTTAACAGCTTTATTCTTTAAAGTACATTTCTTTGCAGAATTTAGTTGTAACTGTATATGCTAATGCTTTGCTCATTTTTAGACAGATTTTGACTTTACCCGTCGCACGTAAAAAAGATAATCTTTACGAATCGCTATACTCGAAAAGAGAAGACTAATTTTCGGATTTTTAAGCATCTTAATTATTTTCTCCTGTTGTTCTATTATGTACTGCCCCCGGTACTTCATTCATTACAGATGCTGGTATCAAATGAACCAACAATCAAGTAAACAACAAGGCAGAATATCAGGACAAGATTTGGCCACCCAGACAAGCGCTATAATTGACTAATAACATTTTATTTGTAGATTTTCTCGCTGGTTCTTTCTCGTGATAGGCCCTAAAGCGCTCGTTAGTCGGTGAGTTAACCGAGAAAGTTGGCTGTACGAGCTGACTCTACAAGCGCACGACGAGTAAGTAAGAGTGGTCTTAGAGCGAGCGTTCTCGTGTAAACGGGGTATTGAACTTCTCATGCCAGATCTATAATATTCACACTGTACTATGAACTACGGCGACGCTGCTAATGATGATAGTGATGATGATGATAATGATGATGATGAAAAAGGACGCTAAAGATATTTAGACTGTTAACAGTAATATCTATGTGATAATTGAGAGTCAAATTTCAAGGGCTATGTGAGTGATATTCAGTTGAAAGGGCGAGACCTGCTGCTGGCGCTAATGAGCTATAATGTCGCTGTTAATCGCCAGGGAGCGCACGAGATCGTCCGTTACACTAGCTCTGGGCTGGATAATACATTCAACGCAACCTACGCAACACAAGACCTGGCTTTGCGTACTTCTAATTCTGACGCAGCGACGCAACCGCCAGGACGCAAGGATAGGCTAGAAGCGGTGTATTTTTGCGTAACGTTACTTCGGTTGCGTGCGTTGCGTGAGTAGCTCTGGGCTGGATAATTGACGAGTCTTGTGAGGAGCCGGTAGAATGTCAGCGAGCAGCCTCGAGGGCGTCAGACGGCCAGTAATTGACGTAGCATCGATGACGACGATACGTTTTACATATGCTACTCAAGCGGTGTTCTGATGTTACGTACACCAAAGCGTGACAAAAGCAGTAATTGACGTAGCGATGGGATCTCAGTCTCTCGGTGGGTTCACTTGACAGCCAGCCGGTGTCGGCAAGGGACGAAGCAAAAAGATGAGCGATAAGTCATCCTTGCGGACCTGCAGTATCATTCACTACTGATCGCCGGTCGTTGTCGCTGCTGCTGCTGCAAAAAGAACAGTTTGGACGATTCACTTGATGCTCAGTTATGAAGTGTTGGGGGGGATTGGGGAATATTCACAAATTCACAAACCAAAGGTGTAATAAACGTTGAAAAAATTCTAAGGAAACGTTAAAATGCTTTTTATAGACCAAAAATAAAAGTTTTTGTAAAATGTCGACATAATCTACAGAATGCAGTTTCTTTTCATAGTGTCATATTTTGCCGTCATACACATGTAGGCTAGTAAATCTAAATGCAAAATATTATTATCTGCTGGTTATGACGATTCATAAGCATCGCAGACAGAAAGTCTGTGAAGCAACGTCAGAAGCAAGGTCATGCAACACAACGTACGCCACAAACGCAAAGCAAGAATAGAGACCTTGCGTAGCGGCCGTTACGTCAGCTGCGTCAGTGCGTTTGTTGCGTACTTTTGTTGCGTCAAAACACGCAAGTGCGATGCGTTAAATGAAAACGAAAACTAAGCTTTTGTCACAATTATTTTTCAACGCGTTTTATTTTTCGTCCTGACGAATAATGCGACAACAATCATCACGTGATGTAGTTTTTTCAGACAACGTTTTCACCGATGATTCGCAAATGAGCATATGATAATCTATTCTAATCCTGGCGATTATCTGCCATGCAGTAATTAGTTCTCCCCGGCGAGTTGAGTTAAGCCTACATACGCGCGATGATCTGCGTCTGTTTCGTATGGATTAGAGGATTACGGCTCAGATTATCAGTCGCTGATCCGTTGCTGCTGTAAGGCATACATTCAGACGACAGCGGAGAAGACGTCCGAGAATTATGCTTACATAACGTATAAACTACGTAATTAGCGCTGAGTTGCTGTCGCCTTACTGCGCTTACGCCGCTGTAAGAGAGCAATTGGTCAGATAAAGTATAACGTATGCGTTTCACTTACTTATCGTATTTTTATATTAGGCGATCTTGCCACTTGGCGTTTAACAATTTCCAATAATTTGTTTTGCCGTAAAAAAACTTTCAATATTAACGAGTAAATATGTCTGCTTTTGCTGAATTGTTTATAATGATTAAGTTAACAGACATTCTTGTAGATTTAGACACTGGCGAAGATTTGAAGTCAACTGTAGAACGACAATAAACAGAGATGCTGTGAAGCATGCGGGTGCAGGGGCGTCTATCCCTCCCTGAGTCCTTGGAGCAAGCTTCCCGCCTAACTCAACGTGAAGCGCCGTAGGTACCGAGAACGAGGCGCCGTAGGCGTCGACAGGGTGGGGAATGGCAAAGGGGTATTCCCCACTCTAACCGACTAGGGAGTCTGGGGGAGCATCATGAGCTCCCCCTCCCCCACAGGGGTCCGGGGCGGAGCCCTGACGAAAAACGAAAAACGAATTTGGTGCATTCTAAGCATCACAGAGCACTTCTGGTTGCAAGATATTGTAAATCATAAAAACAGCGTATTACAAGCTGAAATGCAGCATGCCATAAAACTGGGCAGAAGCTCAAGCATCGGTTACAGCAAGAACTAACATTCGTGATATCTCGAGGACCAACCAAACAGTAACAGCGTCATTAGCAACCTCATCATCATCATCATCATCATCAGCTGCAGCAGCAGCAAACAAGTGCGGCAAAAACAAATTTAACAGTAGAGGTACAAATAATCTGCGAACTAAGCAAGCAGAAAAAAAATTTGAATTGTTGTATGCAAAATTGTTACATTAACTTTAAAAATTTCAGGGGGGTTGAACCCTTTTTCTCTTAAATGCAGCTTTGAAGCGAGCAGGAAAAAATGGAGGTGTTGTATGCAGAATTGTCGCATTCTGTGCCATGCGTTTCTAGGCAATTTGCCACCAAAAATATCTAGCAGTTTTCAATTTTTTTTTTATTTTTCTCAACTTTTTCCAGGAGGCATTTGCCTCTACGTGTCGATGGAATGGACGCCCCTGGATTTGACCCAAGTTGATTAACTCGGGGAGACAACTACTTAGTTACTTACTAAACTACGTGGAACAACATCTGCTTTGAGAACGCAGCAGTACAGTTGATTGAAATGACGACGATAAATAATTAGACGTTGGCCTACTACGACATGTCGAGATCGAGACTTACAGACATGCATGCAACAGCTAACACGCGAAACTGAAAGGATACCGCGTAAAGTGTTGGGCTGCGCATGAACGCCGAGAAATGCAAAATTTTGGTCAGCAATAATTGGTAAGACGATACAGGCTACAGCAATAACAGGCGAGAGCGCCGTTGTCGAGTTGGACGAAGGCTTATCCCATGGGGGCGCTGAAAACGCGAGACTGGAAAACGCGGAACTGAAAAACCCGGCACCAAATCACAGGGATGGAAAACGCGGGACCGGAAAACGGGGGAACCTCAAAGTTATGGAAAGCCGTCGCTGTAGAAAATGTGTGGACTCCGGCGCATACACGCGTCTCCAGTTTTTGCACGCCATCTGCCACAGTCTCGGGGCACACACGGACGCTTTCCAGTTCGATTCCAGCGCCAGTGACGACGACGACACGGCCGACGTCGACGACGCCGTCGCTCAACCCATCGACGCTGCACCACCCACAGCCTCAGCAGCTGCTGCCGGCGCCGACGATCCTCAGATGTGCGTGGTGTGCCTCATCGCACAACGCTCTGACGT
>Ga0056128_1004220_pt1 | contig 17918 bp, 15 predicted proteins | sample WorMetLIZISLAND2_FD_71113 | JGI IMG/M metagenome (GOLD analysis project Ga0056128, IMG submission 71113) | Marine gutless worms symbiont microbial communities from Max Planck institute for Marine Microbiology, Germany - Olavius geniculatus... ... | reverse complement strand
AGACTTTGTTTGTTTGTCTGTCTGTCTGTCTGTGTGTCAGCAAGATAACTCAAAAAGTTATGGACGGATCTTTCTGAAATTTTCTGGGAATGTCGGGAATGGCAAAAACTACCAGTGATTTCATTTTGGGGGTGATCCGGAAAGAATCCTGGATTCTAGATCACTTTGAAATTTTCGTTAACATTGCTTTCAATGGTGCATAAGGGAAACTGCTGCCAAACCGAATATGGTGCTGCCACCTGGCGAAAAACATGGCCTTGGCGAAGGTCTGCGGGCTCTGACTGCTTTCTAGTTATTATTATTATTATTAAGTGTAATAAATTTAACAACAAATAAAAAACTTTAAAAAGTTCGTAAGTAAGTAAGTCACTGCGGGTGCTTGTGTCCGCTACTCGAGCGAGGCAGAGGTCAACGCTAGTAAACGCTCTCTTGCCTTTGCGATTTCGACACGAAGACGACAGTGGACGTCGTGACGTATAGATAACGACATAAGTCGTCGCGCGCGTATGAATGGCAGAAGTATCATACAGACAGAAGCGACATCTTGTGAATGGACCGGACGAGAACAAAACGACACAACAGCCGAACATAAATCATAAAGCAACCCGAATTACAATACATGCAGTTCGCCGCCGCCACGACCGCCCAAGGTGCACCACAGGCCTGCCTATATGTGCTTGTGAAGTGATAAAAGCTCCGGTTTTATAGGATGTTGGTTTTAGGCGCTGTGAGAACGACTTCAGCTTGGTTTCAACGCAATGCAATGCACGCAACACAACGCAAGGTCCTTCCGTACTGCAGGCTATGCAAAAAGTACTAAAACAAATATGCAATAAACGCCAAAGTGCACGCAACAAACGCAAGAGACGCAGCTGATGAAAGCGATGAAAGAGTCAAAACACAAGGATAAAACGGCGTCCATTGCGTAATATGCGCTGCGTGCGTTGTGTTGGACGAAAACCACACTTTACGGGCTCAGAGTCATTCATGATTCATTGGTCACTATCTTCTATCAACTGGTCCTAATTACGTTTAGACAATTTGGTGTAAACTTCGCCTAACGCTTCTCTTGGAATGTGTGCTTTGGAGCCGTCTTAGACTTGGCAGTAGGCCTACCAACCGATGACCGAATCACTTTTCAGAATCATGTCAGGTCAAGTGCCACGAGGCTACGTACCTTCCTGTTGCATCTGGTCGACAGAGAAAACAAGAAATTTGAGCTAATGCTCACGAGATGCGCGAAAGCCTATAGCAGTTCCTGTTCGCAAACTGTCCGTCTATCTCCAGCCATTTCGTCGCAGTTCATTCTTGGAGTGTGCGCTGCAGCCGAAAATCGCAAAAAATCAATAAAAACCTTTTATTTTGAAAGTTCGGGATCTTTCAAAGTCATCGACGTTGATACGACTGAAAAGCTCGTCACTAGTGCTTGTTGTGATAGGCAGCATGTCCATGCCTATCTGCAACCGTTTTCACGAAAGACTGGCCAACAACAGTAAAATAACGACTTTTATTGGGTTACCGCTCTTTGATGCCCTCGTGCGCAGATTTCTTTGAACCTAGAAAATCGAGACTTAGACCATCGAAATTTAATTCAATTCCATACGCAGCTTGTCCACGTCTATCTTAATTGATTTCAGCGCAATTCGCTCTTGAAATGTGCCTCGCAGCCCGAAATTGCCAAAAATCCATAAAAATCCCTATTTTGGCGTTCAAGGTCATCCAAGGTCATTGAATTTAGTGGTAATCGAAAGCCAGTGTACGATTTTCTATTAGTGATTAATAGTAACCTAAGCCCTATCTTGCACCGTTATTGAGATACAGCGACATATTGGCTAAAAATCGCAAATTTTTTCTACCCCTCTCATTTAGCGCTCTCGTTCGGGGTGACCCCCTCCGAATTTATTCTAAAGCTTTGCGGTTCCTGAAACCAGAGTGTTTCAGGCAGCCGACAGTAAAAGTTTGGTGCTGCTTTCGCGCGTAAAACAATGTTGGCAATGCCAAAAAAACTGATCTAAACTACAGTAGACATACAGAGAAAAAAACACACCAAAGATTATCTGGAACATAATCAAGAAACAGTGTGGATGGCAAGTTTCAAATACAAATACAGCTGAAACAAAATGGAGGCGGCAGCATAAGACAGAGCTGGATGAAGTGGTCTGTGGATTATGTTCCACTGGCAGCGACAAGTATGCAAAGTCAACTCTGAAAGTATCGTCAAAAGTATATTCTACAAAGTGTATTATAGCTGAAATTGTACCTACATAGCTCACACTGTACATACAGGGTGGGCCATAAAAGTGGCACAATGTTTTACACGCCAATAACTTCGTCAAATATTAACAAATTTTTAAAATTCTTTCACTGTCGGAATCAGAAAGGTTTGTAGTAACAATATTACTAAAGATCCCATCACACCACATATGTGTCGCTACACTACCTTGTGAAATGTCAGACATCGCACTCAAGCGGGCGACGACACTTACCAATTGCGTGATCAACGTTGATCGAGCTTAACATGTGGCTCCAAAGAGCCCGGACTTGAAATAATTCGATCGATTATGCTGTTTGGGGGGCCCTTCAACAGATGGTCTATCTTTTTCGACAACGACAATCAGCCAGCTGAAACAGGCGATCGTCAGTGAGTGGGGCAAACTGTCGCAGAGTTTGGTTGATCCCGCCATTAGTCAGTGGCATCGCCGGCTTGAGTACGTCGTCCAGCAGCAAGGCGGACACATTGAACATTTGATGTAAATACTGCAAGATGTGACAGTTACTTTGGACAACTGATACAACAAGTAATTTAAACAAAGCTCATGAGACGGCGACAGCCTTAGCAGTTCCTATTCGCAGATTGTTCTAATCTATCTCTATCCATTTCGACGCAATTCATTTCTGAAATCTATGCCGCAGCCGCAAATTGCAAAAAACACTAAAACTTCTATTTCACAAATTTAAGGTAATTCAAAATCATCGATGTTCACACCAATAAAAAGCTTGTCACTGTTGCTTGTTACGATAAGCAGCATGTCTTTGCCTATCTGCAACCGTTTTCACGCTACACACACCAATAGCGGTAAAACAACCACTTTGGGGGGAATAGCCATCTTCGACGCCCGGCTACACTGGCCTCCTTGAACCCAGGGGGTCGGGACTTGAACTGCTAAAATCTACGTTTAATGCTAAAATTTCACATGCAGGTTGTCTTGGTCTATCTCTAACCATTTCGTTGCAATTTACTGTTGAAATGTGCGCTGCAGCCAAAAATTGCAAACAAAATTCACCAAAACCACCTTTTTAGGGGTTCAAGATCGTTCAAGGTCATCGATGCTGACAAATCTAAAAAGCCCGTCACCAGTGCTTGTTATGATATGCATCATGTCTGTGTCTATCTGCAACCCTTTTCATGCTACACGAGATACTTGCGGTAAAATAGCCACTTTTAGGGGGGGATAGCTGTCTTTGACGCCTGCCTGCGCCGGCCTCCTTAAACATAAGGGGTCGGAATTTGCACTGCTAAAATTTACGTTTAATACTAAAAATTTCATATGGAGGTTGTCTTGGTCTATCTCCAGCCATTTCATCGCAATTCAGTGTTGATATATGAGCTGCATCCAAAAATTGCAAAAAATTCACTCCCCCTCTTTTTTGTGGGGGGAGGGGTTCAAGCTCGTTTAAGGTCATCGATTTGATAAATCTAAAGAGCCTGTTACCAGTGCTTGTTATGATAAGCAGCATGTCTGTACATGCACACTATACGAGCCAATAAAGACAAAATAATGTCTTTTATGGGGAAGGGTACCCCTTTTTGACGCCCTCGTTCGAGGGGAACTCCAGCATCCACGGGCATGAAATTTTGTCACTATAACCTAGAGTCTTTGAAGCAGCTTATAGTGAAGATTTAGTGATACTAGCTTGCACCGTTTTGATACAGATTACGAGTGTGTCAGACAGACGGACAGACGAACGGACGGCTAGACCATGGCTAAAACGCGCGAAGCATTCTGCTGTCGCGCGTAATAAACAGGTTGTTTCCTATTGTTAATTTCTTACAATGTGTTGTTACAAATATCGTATTGTTTTCAATTGTTGCTGAGACTGACGCCGATATTTCGCCAGATAGTGTAGCAACAGTGCGACACACTTTAAGTAATCTTTAGTGATAATGTTAGTACAAATTTTCTCCTAATTTTGACAGTGAAAGAATTTTGTAAATCAGTTAATATGTGATGAAATTATTGGCGTATAAAACATTGTGCCAGTTTTTTGGCCCACCCTAACTCGGGCCTATAACACTGGACTATCAAAGCCTGCCCCAAAGCCTTACAATGCTTAGGCCTACCCATCGTGGACCGGTTAGTGCTTGTGGGTGGCCACAGCGACCGCATCATTATTCACAGGCCTATAACATAGGCTTATACGAGCTCTATAGCGATGATGACAGTGAGGAATGCCAACATCGCTCGCTGTTGTTGTCCGAATTCGTTCATGCAAAGAAGGTCGTCGTCCAGCGGTCATAAAACTATACTATGTGCAAATGTACCATCCGTCAATCATCAGCTGATAATATTTAATTTCAGCTCTAAATTGATTTGTGCTGCCATAAACCTGAACCACGGACATTAATTCGGCCGTGAATGTATAGTCGAGAGGTCAAGCTGTCAGTCATGTAGAAGTGGTTGATGACTTGCTGTGAATGAATTTATACCCACGACATTTTCACTGTTGACATTCGCTCTAACTTGCGCAGACAGATTTGCGCCGTCTAATATTTTTGTTGCTTTATTTAGGCTCTGTTGCCTGCCGGAAATTTAAGTTCACTCGAGACCAACGTGGCCCCAAAGTCGAATCTTAAGGCCTTGTTCTTGACCTTGGCCTCAGTCACGATGCTGTGGCCTCGTTTTTGCGCACCTTGGCCGCGTGGCCTCGATAATGCACATGCTACTGACACAAACATTTTGCTTTTTTTACTAGCACATCGAGCGCAAGCGCGTTCGAGTTTTTTTACAGTTAACGCGCAACATGTATTACCTTCTTACTTACTTACTGACGAACACTGTTATGCGGCCGTGCTAATAGGCCGCAATACAGATCTCCCCCTTCCGTCAGTCTCTAACTGTACACTCCGTACGGGCTTCAGAATTAAAAACAAAACGCGTATAAAACCAAAATTGTAAACGTTCTTCTGGCGGCAGGAATAATCGGAATTCAAATTTTTGGCTCAAAATATCAAAGATCAAGTTTACGGGACGTCAAACATCTTTAAAAATGACGCAAATCTTACGCATAGGCCTATACACGACTTGACTTAATTCACCGCGACATCAGTTAATGAGAAAATGGACATTAAACTGAAATGTCCTAAAATAATTAAGCGTTGTATTATGCGTTATGTATAGAAATGCGGACCGCAGAAATGGGTTTCTAAATAACTAATTTCCCACCCCACATATATGCCAACTGATCCGAAACAGGTCTCCGTCCGATAAACCAGTTAGAAGAACAGTTAATTCGTGGATTTAGACGAGAGTGCAGTCGTATTATACCTGTGTGTGAGCGCATGTGCGCCTTGAGGTGTGAACTCTTGCTGTACAGTTTGCCGCACTCGCGCACCGAGCAACCGTAGATGCGCAGAGACTGCTTCTTGTTGACGTCGGCGCCGCTAGTAGTCGCAACTTCACCACTGATCGTCGTCGTCATCGTGGTGGAGGAAGAGTCCAGACGCGAGTTCTCTGACGTTGACGATGGCGGTGGACAGAGGCGGCCGACTGACGTCGTCGCTACCCGCTGGCGGTCGCTGCGTTCCCCGGCAGAGATCGCCTCCGTCAGACCGCCGCATTTTGCGAGCTCAGCGTCTAGGCCACAACGACCTCCACCATCGCCACCACCAACACTGAGCACGCAGCCGGTGAGTGAGCGGAGGTAAGCCAGCTCAGCGGGCGATGGCAGCGACGGCAACTTGGTGCTGGGGTGCTGCGAGAGCGGCGGGGGCGGCGAGTGGTTGTTCGTCCAGCGGTGCCGCGCCGACACCGGCATCGACGTAGCGGCTCGGGACGGCGGAGAGACTGCTGCCGCTGCAGGATGATGGCGCTGGATGACGGCCGCAGATGTTGGTTCTGACGCCGCTGCCGCATTGTCACGGTCAGCACCCGCGGGAGGTGTGACGCGCCAGCGTCTCTTGGCGATGCGTCGGACGCACGCCGCCGCGTGCTTGCTCGACACCGCGGCGGCACTAACGCCACCCGACGACGGAGGATCGACCAGGACCCCAGGAGATGACGTCCAGGGGCCAGCCGCGGTTGCACGGCGGACTCCTGGCTTGCCGCCAGGAGTCGGACGGAGCTCGGTCGGTCGACGCACGTAGCGCTGGTGGACCGGCAACCCTTCAGATCCCCGCGGAGACGGCATGGACGGCGGCGGGGGCGGTGGTCTTGGTATGGGTAAATCGGGCTCGCTTCGGGTCGAGTCCCACGACGTGGTCGACGAAGAGGACGACGGAACCAAATCACCCGCACTGACGACGCAGCACTCCCCTCCACCACCCAGCGGCTGACCGACGACAGCCACCCCGCCCTCGCTATCGATGTTGAGGAAGCACAGTATGTCGACGGGGTTCGTTCCGTCGTCGTCCGGCGTGGTCGCACCGAGTGATGCCGGAGAGGCGAGGGGGAACGGCGACGAGGACAAGGTGGTGGGTGACGGCGTCGAACTGTGACGATGAAACGTGAAACTCGACGGTAGCACTGCGGGCGCCGCCTATACAACCGTACCAGAAAAACAACTAAATATTCCGTTCTTCGGTAAGTTTTTAATTGAAGAAAAAAACAAACATTGCTTGAGCTGAAAGCCATCACGTGGAAAAATCATCTACTGTTATGCAATAAAGAAAGTTAAGGCAATAACGGCGATAAAAAAGCACACTAAGGCGGCCACTACATCGGCTTGTTGTGTATTTTTCGTTCTACAGCATATTGTGCTACAAATCCACATCAATCGAAGCAAGTGGTAATTGGATTTTCTGCCCAATTTACATTTGCGACGCCGACGCGACTCAACTGTCGAGCTGAATCGCGTCGCGGGTATGAATGGAATTGACGACGCTGCGGAACTCAACACAGTGAGTCAAAACAGTCCTGACCCAGTATTGTTTTAGCACTACTCACTAAACAGGTAAAACTAGAAACTGGGTCACGACAGTTGTCGCACGCGGTCAAACTGGATAAATTCTATACTTTTTCAGTTTCCAAATTTTCAATATTCAATTTCGAGTCGCGTGGTGTGAATTGGATATTAGACGGCATCAGTCACCTGCTGCTGTAGCGGCAGAGACGCCAGACCGGACGAAGGACCGACACCAATTGCAGTTGTCCGAAGAGGCAACGATGAAGGTCGAGGCTTGACGCTGGACAGAAAGTTCGTCCATGACCGAGATGATTTGCGCTCCGAACCACTGGTCATCAGCTGCTCATTCTCCAAGTACCGCTCCATCTCAGCACAGTTCTGAATTACACCAGACAAGCCGCTGTAAGTAAGTAACGAAACGCACAAGTTTAAAGGTCCGGCCCTTTGCTACGAAGTGTCTGTCTGCCGTCTGTTGTTTGCGGCCGCAAAAAAAAAACGATTTCGCAGACTGACTACAGTGCTATACACGCTATGGTGACGCTGATATATCGAACGCTACAGTTAACGCTAGGATGCGATACGGTAATTCGACGCACATGATGATGGCTGCAAGCAGCAACTTTGCGTCCAAAATTGCGGCCATACTGCTGCAAATAGAAACGTTTACCTACAACATTGCGTAATGACCTTTCGAGATCATCCAAGGTCGATGATTTTCGTCTCATCCCAAAGGTTATGCGACTTTCTATTAGTGTTCAATAGCAACCTCTGCCATATCCTCATTGTTTCTGAGACACTTAGCCTACCAGAGCGTCGAGAAAAAAATTGCAAAAATGAAAAATCTTAACACCATCAAAGAGAAATTCGACACGACTTTAGAAATGTTAATATTATTGTAGCAGCGGCGCAGACAATTTGTTGCAAGCACTATAGACCGTTGTATAGCTCTATATCGCGTTACGCTCCCGCCACGAGGCTTCTGTATAAGTCAGTATAGCGTGTGGTACACCTGCTATACTTTCATTTGATCTCAGTAGTTGAGACAAATTTTAAGAGTAAACTTATTAACATAAACGACAGATTGCAGTGGCGTCTTATCAGGGATTAGGGGCAATTCCTCTCCAAAAATTTTGGGCTGTCGAAAAATTGTGGGAAAATCTTCTTGTCGGAAAAGTTTTATTTAAAATGAAAAAAACCTGAGCTAATAAACCCCCATTTTGAGAAAATTCAGAAATAAAATTTAAAATGTTGAGCATGCATAACCTCTTCTGCCAGAAATTTGCAGCTGCTTGTCGAAAAAGTGCAACTTCCTGCCTTGCCTACTAAAAAGATACTTTTTTAACCCACGACTCCGGCGCGCTGACGACAGAGGCACACCGACGACGGCGCTTTTGAGATTATAACTGTCTAGCTCAAAAGTTAAACGTTCGTGCTCAATCTTTAAGATGTGGTTAGACCTACATTTAAAAGTAAGCATAAAACTGCTTTTAGAATGTTTTTGTTTTACATGCAACCGCAGCCGATGATCATGGTCCGATTTAAAACGGGTTACACCCTCCTTGGTGAAAATGTGCATGGGGCTCACAAGTAAATGTTCCGACGTTAATGTGCGAAAAAAATACCGTGGATGAAATAAGTAAGAAACGTAGTGAATTCAAGATTTCGCAATACGGCGTACAGAGTCCCCACACCAAGCAGAGAACGTCGTGCTGCACCAAGTAAACTTTTCCATGTCGCGACAGGTCATAAAGAGGCCCCACACGGCGGAAAATGTCGCACTGCTGCAATGTCCAACATTCTCACTTTTTCTCAGCCTGTTGGGGCCCCTTTCTGTGGATACCGTAGTTTCGGTCGAACATGATGAGCATGCCTAAATCCGCCTCTGCCATAAACGTCTTTGACTCTGTCTCGTCTCGACGTCTATCACGCCGGTATTCTTTGCCAGTTTTTCTTACTGTACGAAAATTATATATGCACCGAGTTCATCATGCGCTTTTGGGGTGTTTAGCGATGATAAAGTTGTACTCAAACATAAGGCCTCACGCAGTCAGATTGAATCTGTAGGTCTAAGACCACACAGTGTGGGCCCAGCGAAAGTAAAGAAAAACGAGGTGCCGATTTTTTTTGGTAATGAGTGCGTTGGATATTGACCGATTTTCTTTTTTTCACCGTCGCGCTCGACGTAGTTATTGGAAATTAAAGTCAAACTCTGCGGCACTTTCTGGTGAATTATTAATGCCAGTTTTTGCGTTTTGGCTGCTATGATAATAATCGATAGCCAATGTTTCGATCGGTAGTTTTTTTATTTGTATGTGTCCGCCTGCCTGTAATTTCAATAATTTTTACACTCCGTCACGATCGCTTTAGCTTTAGGGCAAATCGACACGACGAAGGTCAAACGTTGCACTCCCTGGAAGTCTGATTTTTTGATGAATAAAACCACGCATTTAACGGGCATGTGCAACTCTTTCATTACGCCGGCCACCAACATTCGTGACGCTGCACACCGTCCGACGTAATTGCTAAGGCTCTAATGCCACTATTTCGATTTGCAGTAAACTTGTTGGGAAATTGCTCAGTCTTGCTATAGAAGTTGTTGTAGGCCCAGAGCATGTTTACAACACACCCGCAACAAATTGAAGCAGATGGAGTTTGAGCCCGAAAGACGACTTGTCGTCGTTGTCGTGCTTATTTATTTAACGATTTGCAGTTACTCTTGAAGCAGATTAAGCGCAGGGGGACACAATGAAGTGCACCGACAGTGGCGTCACGTAGCGAACATGCTGCGCGTTGTTAAGGTCATGTAACATCACACGCTTAAGCGTGGTATTCATCCAAGGCAACGCACGCAACGTACGCAGCAAACGCAAGAAAGTGCGCAACAACGCAAGACGTAGGCCCTAGCTGATGCAACGACCAAAACGTAAGGATGGAAACGGAAGTTGCGCCAGCTACGTCGGCTGCGTTATGTCCGTTACGTTGCATACGTTGCGTTGGATAGACACTACGATTTTGACTGAGTTATAATGAAAATTCAAAGTAAAAAAGAACGCAGTAATTCGTGATAGCTTACTCACGCAGCTGTGACCTTAGCCTTGAGGCTTGACCTATCGGCATCAAAACATAAACTGTTCATTTTTGGCCTCCAACTAGGCCTACATCATCAGCCAAAATTTGTGAAATTCCCTTCAGTGTGAATTCTGAAATATTGTGCTCATGACTTTTTTACTCACGGACACACGACCAGTAAAGGCAACGTCCATACGTCAATACGTAATTAAACGGTGACAAAGGCATAAAAGTTGGAGAAACGTTTGGCTACTGAAATTCTACACAGCGAAAGTTTTCAAAACACAAAAACACACACAATTCAATGCTAGATTCGTTTTTTGTACACGAAGAACTTTTTTTCGCGTTACATTTATTAGCCTACAAAACCAGCAAACGCATTATGTTTTCGTTGGATAAGAGTTCCACACCAACTCTCCCTTTCTTTGGTGATCAGAGACAACTTCTGACACAGCTGCGTTTTGGGTGGCCTACTTCTACCATGTTAGGTGTCAAATTAAATAGTCTATGCCAGAGCATAAAAAAAATTTATTAGTATATTGCTTCAATACAACAAAACGAAATTCTTTCGAATTTTTCGTCTGCCGTGCCATCAGCAGAAATTAAAACTATTAGCTAAAAGTATTAAAACTATTAAAAGTATTATTCTCATTAGCATATTTATAATATATTCATCTATGGTACACCTAATTTGTTAGGTGATCCAAAACGCAGCTAATGCGTCAAGTGTGCCTGGCAAATGGCATCCATATCCGTCCAACTGAAAAGGCAGAGGAACAACAGACAAAAAACGACAGACGACCGCGTTATGGAGAAAAGTGTAGAAATAAGCGAAATCGCTTGCACTGCAAGAGCGATTCCGTATTTTTGAAAAAACGCCAAGAAATAGACAAAACATGGGATAGAAAGAAGCTTAAAACTTTAAAAAGACTTTAAAAACGGGCCCGAATAACGAGAACTAAAATAAGCGAACTGCATGCGATGATGTAGGCTGACCTCCTGCCAGTGGTCTTCGAGTGACGTGATGGCGGAGAAGTAGCCCGTCTCGTGGACGACTTGCAGTTCGCGGAAGATCTGTCCGCTCGGCAGAAACGACATCGTCGATGTCACTGCGTCATACGAGCCACCAGCTGGACAGCACCGTACGCCTGACGCCGTCCCGTCGCACAGCACCAGACGTGGCACTGCCAGTCCACGACAGTCAACTACCACCTCCACGGACCGATCTTCTGTAAGCACTGACTGGCGTTCAGCAGCCTGCTATAATATTATGACGGCGAGCATTTTCATGTGCAGAGATCTAGACAGATCGCGGCGAAGCGAGTGGGGGGACAAGGAGAGACGCGGAGGAGACGCGAACCAACCAGAACGCGGCGTCAGCGGCCCGTGACTGTCTGTACGTCGTTCACGATGTCGAGTTCTTCACATTGCACGCGCCGTGAATCGAAACCATTGTCCAGCCGTACGTGTAGTTTTATCTTTGCCACCGCCAAAGAAGTTATGTGAATACCCGGCGTTTATTTATTTAGGCCACTATTTAGTGCCATCTGTTTCCAACTGTTGGCTAATTGTTAGCAGGAGGACTGCACAAAAGATTACAGGCGACTTAGGCTGATTTTTTGGATTTTTTGGTCTAACTTGGAGGTGATTAGATTTTGGCGGTGATCCGGATCTGCAACTGATTCCGGATAGGATTTAAAAATTATTTGCCGTTACAAGATAGGCCCAGGGCAAACCTCTGTCAATTATAGTTTCTGCACCTGGCACACATAACAGAAAACAAGAAGCCCAACTGTCGCTAAAATAGCCGACCTTACTGGTTGTCAGTGACCTTCAAGATTATTCAAGGTCGATGATTTTCATTTTTTCTGAGAGGGCGTATGCCATTTCTTAATTCTCATTAGTGATTAGTAGCACTTAATCTTAGTGCTATCTCTCATGGTTTCAGAGATATGGCCAGTTTTCCGTTCAAAACGCACATTTTTTCTACTCCTCCATTCAACGCCAAATTTGAAAATGTTTCCCTTGCACTAGATCGTTTATCAGCATTGCAATAGCATAATAATTTCCTGGCAAATTTTAGTATTACTATGCACGACACGAGTATTGAATAATCACGCTGTTAAAGGCGCCGTGAAGTGTTGCGTAATTTTGCACACTGGTTAGCTTGCATTAAGATTTGCAATAACTGTACTTTTAAACTGATATTTTGCTGTGTAATAAAATTGTGTTAATTTATAATAGTATAATGTGCATGTGCATACCAACTCACTGTTTGATTAGAAAAAAATCGTTTTGTGTTTGCTTAGTCTGTAAAGTTTCAGTATTTTGTTAATTAGTAGTTTTAGAAAAAGAATGATTAAATAGCTGATGGCTACTGATTTGCATTTGTCTGTTTATTTTTTCTGGTCATTTAGTTACTGTCAAGATTAAGTCCGGATCCATGCAGTGAGGGGCCGTAAATAGAGATGGAAACTTAATACAAAATTATTGTTATTACAGGGTGAAACAAAAGTGAAACGTAGAGATTATAGAGCCTACGTGCTTCACAGAAATCAAACAGTCGACCAGTTTTTGAAACAATCAATCTCAACTATTCTTGTTTTGGTCTTTTGTGATTTTACGCCACTCTTATATACACTGGCGGTTCTAGCCATAGATGTAAAAAAAAGTTTCAGAAAAAAAATTTAAAAAACGTTAAAATACGTAAAAAACGTGGCAAAAATAAAAAAAAGCGTTTGAAAACGTTGATAAAAACGTTAGCCTTAATTTGTTTGACTTGTTGCCTAAAACCTAATGCTGTAATTGCAATGCAGTTGGAACTAAAAAAAGAGATAAAATTTTATTCAATTCTAATTCAACCGTGTAGACATAAGACCACGTATCACTGGACTAAGTAAGTAAACTACCACCACTATAGCCTATTAATTCGTTTGTGTGGCTTTAAAAGTTTCTCGATGTTCTCGGTAGAATTTTCGAATTTTGATGAACGTTTTTGAAAAATTAAAAAAACGTTAAAAAATAAAAACGTTAGAAAACGTAAAAAAACGTGACAAAGATAAAAAAAAGCGTAAAAAACGTATTTTACATCTATGGTTCTAGCCCGCATTATCTGGGGGGACACGGCCCCATGGCGAGCGGGAAGCACGAGCCTATATCAGGGGTATGGGGCAGAGCCCCCAGCGGGATGCAGGGGCAGAGCTCCTGGTCAGGAGGTCAGGGGGCAAAGCCCCCTGAAACTGAAGCACTTTTGGTTTTTGGATGTTCAATGAAAGCCACAAATTTGCGCACTTTTCTAAAATTTGGAAACGCAAAGAATCAAATATTTGTGTTATCTTTGCAGAAAATCATGGGTGGCCACGAAACTGGGGTCTGTGTCTCCCCCGGCCCGGGCCTAAAACCGCCATTGCCAGCCAGACAGTGTAATTGATTAGCTGTTCAAGGCCACAGGTCCGAAGATATAACATTTATTAAAGCTTTTGTTCATTTTAATGCACATATCGCTTGTTTTGGTTTTTTCAGGTAGCGCAGAAGCTGACATTAGGCGAGATGGGAGCTAGAACAGTCGTTTGATGGGCAGTTGTGTCAACAATGTTTGCACCAAAAATTATGAAAATCTATCAGTCCTTGTTCAAGTCACAAACAATAATGTTGGGGATGCTTTTTGACGTATTTTTGTTCATTTTTACGCATATTTCGTTGGTTCATTTTTTCCCAGGTAGTGCAGAAGCAGACATTAGGTGAGGTGGTAAATTGCCCAATCATTTAATGGTCAGTTGTGCCAGAAATATTTGTACCAAAAATTATTAAAATTGGTAGACATTTTTGAATGACAATCGATAATGTTTGGGATGTTTTTTCCGGACACCGTTTATTATATAACGTGTCATATGCTCGAATCAAAAGTAACTAAAGAAGAAAACACGCTCGCTGAAACAGCAGTGTTTTAGGCAGGTAAATCCATCTACACCAAATAAACCTCAGAACAAATGCTTAAAAAATAAAAAAAAAGTTTTTTGGGGGGATTTAAAGGAATTTAAATATCATAATTCTGCATTTCTGCCAAATTTTGTTCTCATCATTTACGACATCTTGCAAGCAGAAGTGTTCTGTGACGCTTAAGCTTACTATAGAATGCACCTAATTCGGTTTTCGCCAAGGCTTTGTCCCGGACCCTGCAGAAGAACTCCTGCAGACTCCCTAAGTCGGCTCGAAAGGGAGATACTCCCTTCTCATTACCTGTCCCCTCGACGCCTACGGCGTTTTGTTCCCCGCGCCTCACTTTGATTTAGCGTCTGTCGTCTGCACCCCGCTCAGACCTAAACCGCTAGACGGATTTAAATGCCATTGCTGCACACAGGCCTACACTTGTGGGATTTAGTGTAAGATGAGGTCACGGGAATGCAGAGGAACGCAGTTGTGCCAGAAATATTTGTACCAAAATTATTAAAATTGGTAGACATTTCTTTGAGTGACAATCGATAATGTTCGGGATGTTATTTTCCGGACACCGTGTATTATATAACGTGCCATATGCCCGAATCAGATTAACCAAGGCGCAGCATTGATCAGTGATTAAAACTGATTTTGCCTCTTATCAAATGACTTGCATCGCTCGTTATTGTTCACTGTGGTTCTGCTGTGACGCAATATAATGTGATACACAAATAAAACACACTATAGCCTACAGTTTGGCGTCGAACAAACCGCATTGTTCACAACACAACAGCGACCATAATCGTCGTACATGAGTTTTACTAATTAATCACTCAAATATATTTAGAATGTTTATATTGGTGACTAATAACTATATTATTACACAGATCTAGTGAAATGTGATCGGAAGTAAAGAACAGAGCGGGTTTTGTTGGAAAATGAGTTATGCCAGCATTATGAGCAAGCTGTTTGGGTCAGATAGAAAGAAATTCAGTTTTGTAAAAATGACTTTATTAGTGAGCCGTTTCTCGGACATATACACAGAGTCCATTTCGTGTTATTGAGCTTTGACATTTGAAGTGAGAGATTGTTAACTAATTAATTGTTTAAGAAATTCGATGCAATAAGTTCTGGAATTTGAGTTTAACTGGAATAAAAATCACCAGGTCAAAAACTTGTCACCTGCATTAAGGTAGCAGATCATTCAAAGCGACGAAATGGAAGAATGTTAAATCTAGACAACTGATTACAATAAATATTTATAAACGTTTGATTTATCTTTAATAAAAACGCAAACTTAGCGTTTAAAAAAATTCGCTACGTTATTTTTTAAAAAATTTTAATAAACGTTGAAGGCCAATGTAAAATGAAGGTGATTTTAAGATCTATAACCAAAGCTGAAAGTGCAAACGATAAAATAAATTGTAATTAAATTTGCTTAGGTAATAGAAACTGCTAAAACATTGGATTCAGTCAATAGGCCTGCGTCCCGTGTAGTGGAAAATTCGTCGTACCGGAAAATTATTCCCACACGCAGCAGTACGGGTTAGGGTTAAGGTTAAGGAAGAAAAGAGTTAAATTTAGGGTTAGGGTTAGGGTTAGGAGTAGGGTTAAGATTAGGGTTAGGATTAAAACTAGGGTTGAGGTTAAAGTTAGGGTTAGCGTTTGGTTTAGCGTTAGTTACATTATGACAACATGGAGGTGGAAAGAATTTTCCAGGTGCGACAAATTTCCCACGACACCGGTAAAAACCAACTGTAATTTGACTAGGCATACAAATTACAACTGTACTTTGTAATTGATTTACGGAATTGGATTATATTACCAGTTACCACCCAACTGTGATAAAGACAAATGCCATAAAATGCACTTTTGAACATATTCACTGTGAACTCTGACCCGTTAGTGTCAAAAATTTACAGCTTACATCCAGCGGCGTTGTCGGCTGAAAACTAAGAAGGGCAGAAAGTTGTAAACTTTCGAAAAACAGCTACAAATTTCCGACTGAGGACATTTAATCATGGATGCTCAACATTTTAATTTTGCCTTTAAATTTTCACAAAACGAGAAATTTTAGCCACAAATTTTGCATTTTTTGTCGAACATTTTCCAACGAAAAAATTTACGACAGACTAAAAATTAGAGAATTAGAGAAAAATTGCTTTTCCCATACCACGACGCCGCTACTTTCAACCATACGTCTCAGATTTTGAGACGTGAATTTATAAAAACTCTGAATGCATCAACGCTCCGAGTTTGGAAAATTCGTGGTTAGTTATAATGATAATAATTATGTCAGCAAACAACACTGGCACGCAAGTTCACGTCCACGATTATTGGAAAACCGTATCTCTACGGCGACGGAGGCATAACAACATCAAAACACGCAGAATAGCAGCGCATTTTTATAGGAAGTGCGTACAATTTCGCCACCAGGCGCGCGAAAGTGTACAACGTCGCGACTGCTTAAACGGGAGGGGGGCGAGAATGAACGATTGTCATCAGCAGCATCAACGAGACACAGAAGCTGGATCAGGAAGATCGAAAATAGAAGAGCATAGATCATGCATAGATGTAAAAAAACGTTCCAGAAAAAAAACATACAAAAACGTTCAAAAACGTAAAAAACGTGACAGAAATATAAAAAAAACCTTTAAAAACGTTGAATAAAAATGTTAGCTGTAATCTGTTCAATCTTTTATTTTTTGGTGCTTAATGCTGTAGATTCAGTTCGCTTAGAACTACAGAGACAGAGAAAACTTCAAATAGAATTTTAATCCAACAGTGTAGTCACAAAACGAAGTAAGTAAGCTAGCTACCACGAGTAATGATAGAAATAATGTTCACTATAAAAATAATGAAATCCATTGTTTTTTATTTGTTTCTGCGGTTCAACAAGTTTTTGACAAAATTTTTAATAGCCTAAACGTTTTTAAAAAATATATAAAAACGATGATAAAATAAAAAACGTGAAAAATATTAAAACGCGGCAAGAATAAAAGACGTAGGCTAAAACGTTTTTTACATCTATAGAGAAGAGCGACGGCGAGAGAAAAGTTCGTGCAGTTCAAAACGAAACTGTTTGCCTGTGATCAAGTAGACGTAAAAGTTGTAGGCAAAAACAAGTCTAGCCACACTGAGAGCGGCCTGTAAACATTTCCCCAGGACATCCTCCGTCTTCTGGGTGAAGCCACTTTGACCAGCCCACCACCACAGTACGACTAGAATGGAGTGCATGCCGTAGAAGAAAACGTACATCAGCGAAGTGGCAATCAGCATGACAGCAGGTACGGCCGAGTTGGACGAGGTTGACTGGTGATGTGACTGAACTCCGAGATTAGCGGCAGCATTGCTGGCCGCTCGACGTACTTGCACAGCGACCACTGCGTTGATAACCAGAACAGCAATGGGCATGATCGCTCTGAATGCATAAATAGTGACGCGAACAGTCCAAACGTCAGCCATACGCCGGCAGACTGTGTTGACAGCTTCGACAATTAGAGCGCCCACTATCAGAACAGAAATAACTTTCTTCGCTCTGCTCGTTGTACACTGGAATTTTGCCTGCTCACACGCACGTGCGCATAGCCAAATTATCAACAAAGTATTACGCCAACGAAAAAGCGGATATAGATTTGCATAACACGCAAGCAAACATTTATAACTTCACGAACTAGAAAGCAGTCAGAGCCCGCACACCTCCGCCAAGGCAATGTTGTTCGCTAGGTGGCAGCACCATCTTTGGTTTTGCAGCGGTTTCCCTTATGCCCCATTGAAAGCAATGGTAACGA
>Ga0056128_1004219_pt1 | contig 17919 bp, 11 predicted proteins | sample WorMetLIZISLAND2_FD_71113 | JGI IMG/M metagenome (GOLD analysis project Ga0056128, IMG submission 71113) | Marine gutless worms symbiont microbial communities from Max Planck institute for Marine Microbiology, Germany - Olavius geniculatus... ... | reverse complement strand
ATTTGAGCTAATGCTCACGAAACGCGCGAAAGCCTATAGCAGTTCCTGTTCGCAAACTGTCAGTCTATCTCCAGCCATTTCGTCGCAGTTCGTTCTTAGAGTCTGCGCTGCAGGCAAAGATCGCAAAAATCAATGAAAAAAGTTTTAAAAACCCTTATTTTGGAAGTTCAGGATCTTCCAAAGTCATCGATGTTGATACGACCGAAAAGCTCGTCACTAGTGCTTGTTGCGATAGGCAGTATACCCATGCCTATCTGCAACCTTTTTCACGAATGACTGGCCAACAACGGTAAAATAACGACTTTTACGGGTGTACCGCTTTTTGACGTTCGCGTGCGCAGGTTTTTTTGAACCTAGAAAATCAAAACTTGGACTATCGAAATCTACATTTAGTGCTAAAAAGTTCGTATGCAGCTTTTCCATGTCTATCTCAATTGATTTCGGCGCAATTCGCTCTTAAAATGTGTCTCGCAGCCCGAAATCGCCAAAGAATCCATAAAATGCCCTATTTTAGCTTTCAAGATCATCCACAAGTTATTGAATTCGGTGGCAATCGAAAGCCAGTGTACGAATTCCGAGTAATCTAAGCCCTATCTCGCACCGTTATTGAGATACAGCGACTTATTGGCTGAAAATCGCAAATTTTTCCCGCCCTCTCTCATTTAGCGTTCTCGTTTGGGGTGACCGCTTCGAATTTATGGAAACGCTTTACGGTTCCTGTAACTAGAGTTTTTCCGGCAGCCGATGGTAAAGATTTGGTGACTGATTCACCCGTGTGACAGACAGACGGACGGACGGACGGAAGGATAGACGGACAGAATTGCGATGGCTAAGACTCGCTGAAAGCAGTAGCTGCTTTCGCGCGTAACAAAATTAAACACAAGATAATAACTTCTTGTAAGCAGCATCAATAAAGCAACGTGCTACTGACAGTATACTGATAATCCACTTCGTCCGAATACTTACGCCAATTTACCGTGTACAATAAAACACTCTTCGTATTCTTACTTTACTCAGCACCAAAATAGACAGAAATGCAAAAATAGGCTTTTTAGCCTGTAGCTGCCTCAGTTGTCATCAACCGTGACAAAAACTTGCTGTCAAGCAACTTTTGAATCAACAAGTTTATTACAAATGTTACACTATCGCGATGCTAGCACACGCTGCAGAAATAACGCTGCCTGCTGATAACGGCTACTGCACAACGACGTTCGCGTACTGCACTCGACGGCCACGCGTTAACATGACGAAAAACAAGACTAGGTTTAAAATTGTGATAAAAAAATAATTTATTTCTATGCCAACAATCTTTGAAGTTTTTTTATTGCAATATTTTTTATTAGTCTCCTGTTTTTTTTATTGCAGAGGCTCATTTAGACGTTATCTTTCCGCAAAAATGTCATTTTCGATGACGTCACGATTAAATTAGCTATACTTAGTGAAAAGTAAATTCTGAAGATTAGTTTGAGATGCTTTTTATAAAGCGTATCATTGTGAAAGCGTGCGCCAAAAATTATAAAAAAAATAAGTTTAAATTTGTTGAAGTTATTTGGAAAAAAGTGTTGACTTTTTTTCGGATACGGTGTAGATTATCAGCAAAAATGTGCAAATGCTGCATTGCCCCGGCTTTGAGACCAGTGGCGTATTTAGGATTTGGCAAAGGGGGGCATGGCGAGCGCGCGGAACGCAAGCCTATAACGGGGATCTGGGGGCGGAGCCTCCACCACGGTCCAGGGGCAGAGCCCCTGGTGGGGGGTCAGGGGCAAAGCCACCCTGAAGCTGAAACAGTTTTGGCTATTGGACGTTTAATGGAAGCCGCAAAATTGCCCATTTTTCTAAAATTTGGAAACGCGGAAAATCACAGAAATTTGCGTTGTTTCGCAAAAAATAAAGTTAACCAAACCGCAAAACGTCGTCACGGATTAGTGTGAATTATTGAAAGGCAATGAAATTCACAATATGCAATCGCATATCATATCGATAAGAAAGAAGACCATCAAACACTGTTGAACTTTGCAGTTATTGCTGGAAAATGGCAAAAACGCACCTTTTGATATAAAGTCGCCTGTAAAAAAATTTCATGGTCGGGCCAAAGAGAGGGGCATCGCACCGTGGCCCTCCTCCTAAATACGCCACTGTTTGAGACACAAATTAAATACGCTCCATGACATTTTATTTTCAGTTAATTGTCATCAATTTGCATGCAGTCATTTATAAACAATGCTGTACGAGTCAGTTTACAAAATATGACTCACGGCATAAAATGTGTACTGTATTTGCTAAAAAAATAATGGCATAATAATGCCTGCCTTACGTAGCTTAAATACGTTGCGCAATGCGTTTATTACAACTTTCATGACTTCCTGGAGACATGCAAATGTTCAACCGCATGCAACCAGCTAATGGATTTTCCCATGATTCTCGAACCTTGCGAGTTGAACTTAATCGTTTTCCACGCGCTGGTGCGATATGTCGTCTGTCCGTCGTTGCTTCGCTGTTTGTCGTCGTCGTCATATGTATTGTGGCTAAACAGTGCGAGATAGAGCTTAGGTTGCTGTTTCACTAATAAGAAGTCTTATATTGTTTTTCAAATGACATAAAAATCACTGACCTTGGATGACTTTGAAAGGTCACAACGCACTATGGCATGCCAATCGTACAGTACTGTGGCTAAACGGTAGTCGTAGAAGGTCGGCGATGGTATCGTCAGATAGGGCGCTGGCAACCTGCTATAAGCTGTCAATAACCATGTCTATATTTGCAGCGGTTTGGCCGCAATTTTCAATGAAAGGTTTTAAGCTGTAAGTGGCCGTATCTCGGAAACGGTGAGAGATGAAGCCTAGGTTGCTATCGATCATTAACAGAAAATCGCATACACCCTTTCAGATGAAATTTTTAAAAATCATCCACGTTGGATGATCTTGAAGGTCAGTACTGCAACAAAAGCAGTATAGGCTGTAGCGCGTTTTCACTAGCGACAGCTGGGCTTTCTCGTTATTCTAACTGCAGTGCGCACTTCTTGTCGCAACATTTTAAAACTGTGTACTATTTTTTAAACACATGGCTTTGTGGCGTGAAGTTGCAAAATTGTGGTGCCGTAAACTATGTGCCGTTTTTTCTGCACCACTCTATACTAGGCTATGTAGCCGTCCTAATAAGCTGCACTGCGCGTCTTGTCCGTTTGTCCGGCAGTCTGTCGGTCTGCCGTCTCGTACGGGCTACTAACCTGAAAACAAAAACACGCAGAGAAATCAAAATTGGTGTGAACGTTCCCATGACAAAAGCAAGCGGTGTGCCAATTTTCCGCTCAAAAGACACTGCTGCATTAATACGTATAGGACTAAGCCAATATTATGTTTCTAGTATATATTCGTAGCAAGCATTTAACCAGTTTTTTACGTTTATGTACTTACTGCTAGAGTGAATAAGCGAGTATGCAGTACGAGCTTATACCACTCCAGACAGTGCGGTATTTTACTTAAAGCACGCCTATTACATAAGCTACACCGTCGGTTGCTTTATGGCGCACGGCTGCAGCCATAAATGTGAAAACAGTAGGCCTACCAGAGCAAGCTGAGTGTGGTTTGTTTATTTATCGGCGTAAAAACTCTGCGCATTGTACACGTGCATGGACAGCAAGTCAACGTGCGCCTCTTCTACCTCGGTGTGACTTTGAGAAGTGCTCTTGCGTCGCTACAGTGTCACTAAAGCCATTTACACAGTGTTGATAATAATAATAAACCGCGGCGCAGGAACAGTCCTTCAAGACGTTTGTCTTGAGAATCGAAGGGCCTACTCGCAGCGCCTGCAGTGTTAGTTTTCATTTGGAGTTCTAAGCCTCTGGGGTTTTTACTGCACAAAAAAATTCAACAGAATAATAATCACGACATGATGACAATGCCATAACCGTTTTGTGTCTGAACTGCCCGAGAATTTGTTTTCGACTTAAACTAATAATAATATAGCTTTCCCCGGAAACGAAATATCGAAGGTAAAAATAATAACAGTAATAGAAATAAAATAGCAAGTAAAAATGTGTAATTCAGGGACGACAGAAGATGAACTCGTTGTAGTGGTTCCACCTGTTCTCCTCGGAGTCGGGGACGACCGACTTGCGATCTCCCGTACAGCTCATGCCGGTGCCGCACGCTCCCATCATGCGGAACCCGGCCGCCTGCAGAGCGTCAAACGCCTGCTCAACAAACGCATGCTTCAGGTAGAAGCGTGCTGCTTCCGGCGCTATCTAGTTGGCTGTGAAAGAAGTTTAAATGTGTGCACTCAATCTGTATTTGTAGGAAACATGCAGCACAGTCCGTAGGGTGATGATGTAGGCGAGGTAGAAGCGTGCTGAGTAGCGGTCAGCGCTGCCGCGGTCTGGATCTCGACTCTCATTCAACGTGTCGCCGAACGTCTCGCGGCACAGCGACACGCGGCCGCAGACCAGGATGCGTGAAATCTTGCGGAACCTCGTGTCAGAGTGCGCGTCGGCGCCGCGCCCGCTGAAGCCAAACGTGCCGCGGTAACCGATCAACAGGTACCCGGGCGTTTTCGCACCTCCCTCGGCGCCGACCGTCTCCCCCACCCCGCCGCAACCCTCCGTCGCTACTAGCTCCGACGCCATCCCGCTTAACCGGAAGAATTCAGCCTCAACGAGTAGACGACGACGATGAGTGAAGCCGTCTGGTAGGACGACGCTGCCGGTGCGCGCGTAGTCCAACACGTATCGAAACATCTCGCCGTCTCGATCAACAAAACGTCGACCGTTCGCATCCTTACCTACCACCAGCGACTTACCGTCACTCCCGGTGACTTCATTGGGTGACGTCATCAGTTCCGGGAGCCGGGAATCTTTGTAGCGGGTGAGTGTGGTGGGCGTGGTCGCGTAGTGGATTCCACCAACGTTCAGCTCGATCACTGCGGGCGCATCAGCCGCCGACATGTTCCCCGCTGAAACGACACACGAACGAAAGCGTATAGGCCTACTGCTGAACTATTTTATCACTGCAATATTCACACGTGCACAGAATGGGTTACTTTTTTCACAGACAGAGCACTTGTGTGGTTGATCAGAACAGACGCACTCGCTAAGGTTTATATATAATCACAGCTGCAGTCAAAATATCAGCTAATTGACCTCTAACTCGCCATTTATAGCACAGTAGGCTTAACCCACAACAACAAAATATCTCGTTGTAAAGTACAGCTAAGAAATTGTGCATTAGACCTAAGTCGTCTGATGGCCGAGTTGAGACATTCCGTACAGTGAAGAAAAGCTCGATGAAATCTGACATTCGACATACACGATCAGTGGCAAAACCAGATGTAAAAGTTAGGGACGGCTATGGTCCGATCTGATGCCGAAAGCGGGAGGAATGAAAGACTCGCTTCCTCGCAGAACAGAGATTATTTGGAAACGCCGTAGCCTCTCGGCGTCACATGAACCACTAGGCCCTATGGGCACGAGCTGCACAATCATACTGTAACGTTTAGGTCGACTCACTCAGCCTTTTCTCTCTATTCTCTGTGGGACAGTAATAATAAGTAATAATAAAATCATCAAATTGACACTAGCTAATGTAAGCACTGGCATCCTATACAGGCGAACTCGTAAATCAAGCTGGAACTAGGGGTCATCCCACGCACGGCATTATTCTATGGATTCATAAAATGAGCCGGATTCACTCCTGCAATGGCCTTGGTATAATAATAGCGTCATAAACATTGTCCTCGTTATGGGGTGTTTACACGATCCAGCAAACGTCCAGCAAACTTCCAGCAAATGTATTCAAAATACACGCGCTAATGCTGGACGTTTGCTGGATCGTGTAAACACCCTATTAGTATTATTCGACAAGGTCATGTTCTCGTACCTATCGTCTTGCAAATTTCCAGAGTGAGCTCCGAAAGACGCGTCATTTGTGCAGTAGGGCACAGTACGACTACGGCCGTTCAAGGTCGTTGATTTTGGTAGCAATTGAAAGCGCTTATCGAACTTTTTATTATGTTATATAGTGATCAATAGTGACTTTGGCCCTGTTACGTGCCGTTTCGGAAATACGGCGACAATCGCCAATTTTTCCCACTCCTTATTTAACGCCGTCGATCGGGTAACTCCTTTCGAATTTCTGTAAACCCTTAAAAATCCTGATACTAGAGTTATTCATGGTCTATAAAATCATGGAGCGGACAGTAAAGATTTCGTAATCCTGGATTGCGTCGTTGTGACACAATACAACAGTGCGACATTCACAGACAAACTCAGACAGACGGGGGACGCATTGCTATCTAGGACAGGGCTTTTGCATAGCAAGCTATATGCTGACAATTGTAAGAACGCATTGAAAAACTAAATGCAGGCCTATACAGTGAGCCAGTCTCTATCACTGACTGAGTGATAGAACCAGTTCAGACAACATTGTCATCCACTGACGATGCTATTGCTATTATTAAGCGACTGAATGATTACTATTGTAAGGTGTACTTACGAAGGTGATAAATATTGTACAACGGTACAGACGAAAGACGTAGTCGAGTGATAGCATTGGTTAGCGCTGACTGCAGTAGCAGTGAACAGTTCGACAGCTAATGAAAGCCGCAGCAGCAAGTTGCGAGTCCTAGCAGCAGAGATCAGGCATCTTCCACTGCTGTTGCTGCTGCTGCTGCTGCTGTTGCACGAGTAAAAGCCCAGCTTCCGCGAGCAGTGATCACGTGACAGGCGACATCACGTGACTGCACGGAAGCCTGTCTGTCGCCGAACATTCCAAGCACCGGCCGCGATAATCCACTTTACTGTTTGAACGCCAGCGACATGTGTGCTGGTCTCTCTCTTCTGTGTCCCGCGGGTGCATGTGTGTATAGACTCGCTGCCACTGCCAGTGACATGTCCGTGATACGGGCTCGAACCGGTAGCGAGACAAAGATACTAATAAGTAAGTAAGCAAGTAAGCAAGCAGTTTATTGGACACGCGTGATGCCAGATGTGCACGCTCTTACAATAAAGCACACAAAAACACGAAATAAGTTAAACAAACAAGAACATTTAATCTATATATCACATGCTCACGCGGTAGAGCGACCAGGTAAGTCAACCGGTCGTAATCAAATTTGACGCACGTGCATAAAAATGGGCTTGATGCATGCATGCCTTTTTCTCCCCATATGTACAAAATATGCACAGTGATTCATAATTGCGGACACCCCTGGTTCTTATTGAATAACTCCGTGAAACATTGGCAAATTTAATAATTTTTTTACGAAGAAACTTGACGTGAATGACTTTAGTTTAGTCCACCTTATCTTAATACTGTCGCTACATTATCTTGTGAATTGCAGAAATCGTAGTTTGATTATTTACAACAATGAATTCATACTGGGTAACACATGCGTCGGCTCAGAAATGCTTAACTGAATAGCGACAAACACGAGTAACAGTTATTATATCTCAAGAAGTCACACGTCTCACATCATTATCTGAATTACAGCATGTGCTCAAAATGTCCTTTTGCAGCACGAACGCAAGTGGTAGACGTTGACGCCACTCACCAACAGCATGTTCAATAACGCGCGACCCAGAGCAGTTCACTCGCTGCTGGTGCATCACTTCAGTTCGTCGACATACGATATTAAAATAAATATAATAATTGTTATATACTTAACAAATTTTCAATGATTTTGTGGTTTCAATGATTTTCTAAGCCGACGCATGCGCTACAGAGTATGAATTCATTGTTGTAAATGGCCAAACTACGACTTCTGCATTTCACAAGGTAGTATAACGACAGTATTAAGGTGAGGTGGGCTAAACTACAATTGTTTACGTCAAGTTTCTTCGCAATGTTGCCTGCCAAAAATTATCAAAATTAGCCAGTGTTTCACGGAGTTATTCAATAAAAACCAAGTGTTCCCGTAATTATGAATCACCGTGTACATGTACATCTAATGTTTAAATGTTTACTTTTTTGTTTAACAGAGCGTCAGGATAGTTTGCTCTGCAGATGCACTGACATTAGTAACGTTTAACTTAAAATATTACAAAGACACATTACGAAAATATAAAACTAAACTTTTTTGCAGCCAAGGCAAAGTAATTACCGATGTCTTGATAGAATTTTACTGCTCAGTGTTATTACAGGAAAACCAATACAGAGAACGATGCGGTAAGAATAATTAGACAGGTACGCACAGGTATGACAACAGGTAAAGTCCATCGTGAACGTGACTTGCACATCGGACAGTTCATTTCCTCCTATCTTCGTTGTTTAATTGCCACGAGACGGACATCTTGTCGTTAAAACGTCATATACATGTATGTCACGTGACATTCACAGGTGAGCCTATTATGGATGTAACCGCCAGTGTATGCGGCAAAATTTGACTAATTCTTTACTTTTAAGCCTTTTTCTGCTACGCATTGAATTGGGATAAAATGTTGCTAAAATTAAGTGAAAAAAGTGCTCCTCAAATACTTTTTCCAGCCATACACCAATATGTTTTAGCTAACGACGTTGTCCAGGACCTATAAGCTCGTAGGTGAACTCTACTATTCTCATGTTTGGACAGGCCTATTTTATCAACAACCTTCTGTTCTATAATTCTCGACGTATTTTTGCCAAGCCCGCAAAGTTCGACAGACGGACAGGCGGATGGCAAACGGACGGACGCCTCAACAATAGCTAAGACGCAGCATTACATGCTGTCGCGCGTAAAAAGTAAATAGGGTCTACGTCTCGAAGAAATACAAGTTACAGTTAACGTTACTGTACACGATGACCAGGGTCCATCGATAGGCGAGTTAGTCATTTTGCCTGGGTGTTTATGACTCGGCGTTGTGGACATATTTTTCCACTAGTATTTAAAATAAACTTAGGTCTGCATATAATAAATGTATACTGTGTCCCCAAAACGTCCCACTTTGTCATTTTTCATATCTTCGCCAAATATAAACTGATTTTAAAAAAGTCTTTCACTGGCACATACTGTGGACAATTAGCAATAAAAAGTTGTTCTCAACCAAACATGTGTATTAGTGTTTTTATACTTTCTTTTATCATTTTTATTATACATTTGGAGTGGTGTAGTTCTATGGACCTATGTCTGAATTAAACTCCATTGATTGATTGATTATTAATTACATAGGCCTATATTATTCGTTGTAACTATGTTTTGATTGCAAACACTTTTAAAGTTACATAATATAAATACTGCCAGTAGTCACAGTACGTGGAATTTTCAAATAATTTTCACCCGGTTTTTAAACAACGAATTTTTAACAATTTTTACTACAATGAAATGTTTAAAACCGTGTTATCGTATGAGAAAAATGCAAAAATAAATACATTATTAAAGCCGCGAGCCTACACAATTTACGAACAAAGTTAGAATGTTGATGATACTTTGTATTTGAGTTACCCTGGTCTACATCTCTGTGCGTATAGCTTATGACGATATTATTTTGTTTTATAATTAGTGCTGATAGGATTTTAAGTGAGCTATAACGTGGTTGACACACGATCAATACCCGACTTAACGGGTGTCGAACAGTCGTTACCGCATGGACATCCGCCAGCATGGACATATTCCCGTATGAACTATAGCCTGCTACTGCAGGGGCGGACAGACGCTCGTATAGGGCAATTAGTGACATTTATAGCGGACGGACACCCGCCCCGCAGACAGACGACTTTATAGTATAGGCTTACGCAAGGTCCAGTTGCTTCAAAATTTGACTTTTGGACAGAGTTTACTTCTTAGAAGTGGTTATTCTGAATAATTACTTTGCTAGAATTTTAGAGCTAGACGAGCTAACGAACATTGTCATTGTCATATGACTTTAGATGTAATAAACGTTTTTTTACACTTTTAAGCAGTAGCCTACAACTTTTTTGTTATAGATTTACTGTAAAAAAAGTCGTCTTTTTCGCAGAAAAAAATCATGTATTTTGCTTGCGTCAGTTAATCGATTAAAACAATCTTTTTTTAAATACTGCGTTAAAACATGAATAGGAATGAACATACTTTGTCATCATACTTATAAAAAAACTAACAAGTTAATGCACTTTTGGGTATTTCACATAAATTCTATAATAGATTCTGTGACAGGAGTGAGTTAAGTTCACAATACAAAACGCAAGCAACGTGTTGGTGTGTCTACGCGCTATTGCCCTATGCTGCATCCTAGCCGGCGGTAGCAGGCCATAGTTCATACGGGCATTTGTCCGTGAGAGCGATTGTCCGTTCCCCGACTTAATTCATCCACCAAACGGCGACTGTAAAAGCTTTAAACCGATGACACACGATCCAGAAATTGATGCCGACAACAAACGCCAGGTTGCGTTTTCCGACGCCGTTTCTCATATACCGATTGCAGAGTTTTAGCTATTTCGCCGATACGATAAAAAGGTAGATCGTCTGCACGGCATGCAGGCAGCTATCCCCGTGAGCCGTTAAAGCAAGTTCTGCTATTTTTTTCTTCTGTCTCTTTTACTTTTTTCTTTTTCCCGATTTATCTCTTAATTTTTTCTTTCCCATTTTTTTTGTTTTCGGGAGCTTTTTTCCTACATTTAGTCAAAAGATCTGAAAACACTACTGATTTATGCCTCAGCCGCTGTAGATTTTGAAACATTCTAGGTCTGAAACGCTGGAGAAAATGCAATTAAAATTTGAACGGACCTAAACAGTGCTAACTTTCTCTCGGAGACCTGAGATTGAACCTTCTCCCAACGTTTATAAATTGGATAATGTGGTGTAAACGCAGGTATACAGACTATGGTACAGTCTGCATGCGTGGCGTAGGCTACGTGTGTCCAGCAGCACGGTGCAGCCGCCCATCAGATGAGGAATCGAGTCGCTTAGTACTACTGCGCGTATATTTTGCTGTGATGTGCATCACGCGTTCAGGTGCATATTCCATTGATCCGCATTTTCCAGTGCACCTGCGAAATACGACAATTATTCACTCATAGCAGTATGCTGCTATAGCTGCCGCCGCCCAGCGAGTTGACAGTGTAATATCATATACATGTACATACGCCAAAGAGTATAAAGACTGCGAAAATTATCGCAGCTCGTCTATTATGAAGTCGTTGTGCAGACGAACAATCTGAATACACCAGGATGATTTTAATCGTAGATCACGTGAGTCATAAATAATAGGAACTTGCTGTTATTTCAACGATCATGTACGATGATGAAGCAAGAAGCTTGACGCCATCATCATCATAACCATCATCATCACTCGGTTATCTGTATACACTGTGTCTCAAAAAAACATCCCAAACATTTTAAGTAAGTAAGTAAGCAAGTAAATGATTTATAAAGCGTCAAAGTCTCAGAAAGAACCAGGGCGCAAAAAACGTATTTAAGAAAGTAATATAATAGGTTTGTAGTTCAGTTTTTTGTTGAGCTAATTTATGTTGAGTAACAATGTAACAATATTTCGTTGGTTCTGCATTCCTCGGGTAGTGCAAAAACAGACGATGGATGAGGTAGAAAACTAAATTGTTATTTGATGGCTAGTTGTCTCATTGTCGATAATGTTCTGCTCCAGACCAATCCAGGCCGTACCAGTTGCTTCTTGACGTCACAAACATTCCTAAACTTTGTCTGGCAGACACACTCTGCATGTTAGTCAAACTATGTAATGGACCTGCCGTTGGGGCCCACAGATTAGAATAGATGGAATTTAGTGATGTTTTTTCATTTATTTTAACACGTATTATGCTTAGTCCGCTTTCCCCAGGTAGTGCAAAGACAAACGTTGGGTAAGGTGGAAACTAAAACACTTATTTAGTAGCCAGTTGTGTCCGAAATATTTTTGCCAAATATTATTAAAATCTGCTAATTTTTGTTTAAGTTACGATCGATAATATTTATGATTTTTTTCAGGTTTTCTGTTTTTTTAAACATACATTTCGCTTGATCTGCTTTCCCTAGGTAGTGCAGAAGCATACATTGAGTGAGGTAAAGAAACTGAACAATCAATTGATAGCAAGTTGTGTCAGAAATATTCGTACCAAAAATTATTGAAATCTGGTAATTGGTTTTCAAATTACAGTCGAAAATGTCGGGGATGTTTTTGTGACACTGTGTAGTTCTGTCGTGTCATAAGAATTCATCCCCCTATAGCTTGACATTCTGGATATACGTTGCATCGATGGATGCGTATAGAACGGTTCTCGACTCTGCTAAAATCGTTTGCGCATGTTTTAGACGACGCACTCGATGCAGACATCGCTGACACGGTCTGGCCATGAGACTGCAGCTACTGACGTGATCAGTCATATCCTGCTGTTGAAGCATGCTGCCTGCTCTGCTGTTGCTGCTGTTGCCGCCGCTAATTCCACTTCACGTCGTCTAATCATCTAATGTCGGCGTGGATCGATGACATGATTCATGATGTTGATGTAGGTAGGCTGAGCTGAGGCCTACACGTACACAGCTGATCGATGCCGCTTCTCAGCTGAGCCTGGCGTACGTCGTTCACACGACTTCGTGTTCACCTGACTGTCATATAGGCCTATATACATGCCGTGCAGACGTTTGACGTTAATATATCGGCTAACGACCACAAATTAGACTTGAATTCTTAATACCATTTACAGGACGCATAGGTCTAATATATTATTACGGCCCGCGGAAACGATGGCAATATTGTTTGCATGAGTGGTCGCTAAGTTTTTTTTATTTGTTAACACAATAACTTACGAACCGCTGCACTTAGCTTGATGATATTTTGCAAGACGATGTAATGCGACAAGCTCTACACTGTGTCCCAAAAACATCCCCGACATTTGAAACTGTAATTTAAAAACCAATTATCGGATTTTTTTATAATTTTTGGTAAAAATATTCCTGACACAACTTGCCATTAAATGACCATTTAGTTTTCCACCTCACCTAATGTATGCTTCCGCACTACCTAGGGAAAGCAGATCTAGCGAAATATGTGTTGAAATAAACAGAAAACCTGAAAAAAACATCCCCGGCATTATCGATCGTGACTTAAATAAAGATCAGCAGATTTTAATAATTTTTGGCAGAAATATTTCTGACACAACTGGCTACTAAGTAAGTGTTTTAGTTTCCATCTCATCCAACGTCTGTTTCTGCACTACCTGGGGAAATCAGACCATGCATAATACGCGCTAAAATGAATGAAAAACATCGATAAATTCCATCTATCTTAATCTGTGAGCTCCAACAGCCGGTCTATTCCAAGGTTTGACTGTCATGTAGCAGTGTGTTTACCAGATGAAGTTTAGGAATGTTTGTGAAATCAAGAAGTGACTGGTAGAGCCTGTATTGGTCTGGAGCAGAACATTATTGATACTGCTGTCAATGAATGGAGAAAGCATCTCCTTGCCTGTGTTAGCACAGCAAGCCAACACTGCAAGCAATTTTACTACAGGCAGTTGAAAAATGGACAACTGGATAAAATGTCAACCGTAGTGTCAGAATTCAGAAATGTGAACAAAATGTGTTTTCACGCGTTATGTTAATTACCAGATTTTGATAATTTTTGGGACAAAAATTCTTGACACAACTTGCCATCAAACGACCATTTAGTTTCCCACCTCACCCAACGTTTGTTTTTGCACTACCTGGGGAAAATACATATCGCAATCATATCGCACTGGATAAAAAAGCGATATTTCGCTGGTTGTATTTTCCCCAGGTAGTGCAGAAATAAACGTTGGGTGAGGTGGGAAACTAAATGGTCGTTTGATGGCAAGTTGTGTCAAGAATTTTTTGTCCCCAAAATTATCAAAATCTGGTAATTGGTTTTCACGCTACAGTCGAAAATGTCGGGGAATCATATCGCACTGGATAAAAAAGCGATATTTCGCTGGTTGTATTTTCCCCAGGTAGTGCAGAAACAAACGTTGGGTGAGGTGGAAAACTAAATGGTCGTTTGATGGCAAGTTGTGTCAAGAATTTTTGTCCCAAAAATTATCAAAATCTGGTAATTGGTTTTCACGCTACAGTCGAAAATGTCGGGGATGTTTTTTCGGGACACGGTGTAGAAAGCGATTAAATATCAAGGACATAAAGGTGTGTGCATACGATACTGCGTCTACCCGCGGGCAGTACTTATATAGCTTGAGCAAGGCTTGACAGTCTTGTTTCATATTTATTTGGGCATCAATAAAAAAAATGTAAAATTTAATATTTGTTTTCAACTTTTGCTACAATATAATTTGTTGGACAACTTTGTGTGTACACCGCAACATCGATAAGGATAAGCGAAAACAAGTTTTGCTAAAACTTGTTTGAAACTAACGTTTAGACAAAGTCTGACATAGCCTATTTGACTGGAAATTGAAACTTGGTTTAAGACTTTGGTTCTAGACAAAAAAATACAAGGTCTCAGCGAAACTTAACTTACAGGCTTAGCTCGATCAAAACCAGCCACGTGTCTTAGACTTAGGCATGCAAAATTTCAGCGATCTTAACATAGCGTACATGGAACTGTCACCTCTAAGAAATCGCTTTCTCCGTAATTGGAAGTCGAACGCTAAGCTTCAGACGTAGGCGCGGTATGGTCGGTTTTCCTTAGCGACAGCTTGGTTTTTTGTTTGACTCCTTACTTCGTAGATCTTTGGTTTTACGTAGTCCGTACTTCGTAATCGTATTCGTCGCCACTCTCTTCATGCCAGAAGAGATGTGCAGATCTTGGAATTTTGCGTCCGCGTCCGCACTGCCAGCAACAGAAAGTAGGAACGTTGCAGTAAAAATTGTTTTTTTCATGGAGCGTCCGCATCTGCAAAAACGTCAAAAATTGCGTCCGCCGTCCGCAAAATGCTTGCGGACGCACGTTCCGTGAGCCGACGCGTCCACGTCCGCACATCTCTGCCTCATACGTTACGTTATTGGCCTTAGTTGACATTGATAAGTTTTTTTCCGGTTCGTTGTTTACTTTTCGTTGTTATAGACGCTGTGTAAAGTTTCGTGTGCTGTAGAAGTAGTTTTAAAATATTTTTCAGGAGTATAAATTTTTGTAATGACGTGCTTATATTTAGACGGCCATTTGCTGCTTCAGGCTATTCTATATCTGACGATATTTGCGGCTGGTCTAGCATCGTCTATTGCTTCCGGTTTAGCCAAGGTAACGATACCTGTATTGGCCTGGATACCTGAGTAATGTTCTCCATGTGAGTGATTGATTCTGTCGTGGTATATTTTCTACGTGGTTTTTTGTTTTGAGATTGGAAATTGATGAAAGCATGTTTTTGTAACTCATTGGCTGAATATTGACACATTTAGGCCTACCGTTATCCAGAAAAAAACAGTAACTTTTGTTATGTAATTGAAACGCACTGGCTACGGTTCCGTCAAGACGGAACTCTAATTTTATTATACGGAGTTCCGTCAACGCCACGGCGTCTGTGCGGCAGTGTTCGCAGCCAACTATAGCGACCTCAGAACCAGACGGCACATCATGGGCTTGCCAGTAGGCGAAGTATCAAACGGTCTCCGGCTTTGTCTTGATTACATCATCAACGTTACACACCTAGTTTGGGTGTTTACATGTCGTCTCAAAATTCTCTCAAATAAGCTAGCCGTAACCCCAACTCTAACACTACTACTAACCCTAAACACTAATCCTAACTCCAACTTTATCCCTAGCCATAGTCATCATATTAATAATAAATCCTATTCCTTTACCCAAAACATTAGCGCCCTCTTGCGAATTTCTTTGTATGATTTACATTTACATTTCGTACACAATCACTAATATCGACGACGAAAACCTGTTTTAGATGATGAAAGCATGCTGAATAAACGATAAAATAACCCAATAATAATTTACAGTATTAACTGAAAAAAGAAAAAAGTATAAAATTGGTAGAGCCAGGATTCGAACCTGCAACCTACAAAACACGAGGTTGATAGCTTATGCACTAGGCTACAGCTGCAATGAAGAATATCTCACTACAGACTTTATATAAACTTTGTCCGAGTCTGCTGCATCAGCGTAAATTCCTTATTTATTTACATTGACGGAACTGTTTTCTAGAGTTCCGTCTCGACGGAACTGTAGCCAGTTCGTAATCGAAAACTGTAATGTAATTTGAAATTACAAATTACATGACCATGTAATTGAATTACCAATTACAAATTACATCCAAACCAAATGTAATTGAATTACATAATTGAATTACATGTAATTTCATTACTGTCTCTCTCTGACACATTGTGATTGAAATTTGAATGTTGTAATGTTCAGAATCAGTTTAGTGGTTTCTGTCCACTTTATGGAACTGCAAACTGCAGCTTTGAGCATAACCAAACGTTGTGCACATTCATCGCTGGTCGTTCATCTGTGTGCCTGTTTGTCACTATGTCTAATGTGCTGGCTTGTGTTCTGTATGCTCTTGGATGCTTCGGCTATCTGGCATATCTCGTCAACCGAAGCCGTGTTATGATTCGAGTGGCGTAAGTTATCTTTCCTTCAGCTGGTGCTTGTATTTCTGTGCCATTTTTATCTTGCCAGTTTATGTATTTATTGTGTGTTAATAGCATTATTCTTGTATTGTGGCATCGGCAATGTATGGCTGCATAATGTGCTGCACTCCGATGCCAATGATCTGCCACTGCTGAGATTGTAAAGCACTTTTGGTCGCACATGTATCTTGCATAAGCAACACTATATCAATTACCTGGACTTTTCTCATATTCTGTAAGGTAGTAAAATGGCAGATTTTTTGTCTTCATCCTCAGTTTGTTCTTGTAGTAAAGACTGAAAGAATTTTTTAGATTGGTCCGCATTTGCCGAAGTTACTGCAGAATATGAACACTGCACCTTGTTTGTAGCTCCCACTTGTATTTATCATGTATTGTTATACCTCAGCGCAAAATACCTGCATGCAATTGATCCAAATCACGTTATGTGATGTTCACAATATGCTATAGTCACCTCCTCAGCAACAATGTAGTGACGCAGTGCCCTCCATGGAGGCACTATTGACAGTAGTGCTTTCCCAGAGGGCACTATTTGATTGGCATCATCATCACGCCGACACTGGTCACGCCTCATTAACATTCGAGATGTTCATGACCACGCCGATGCCGAATTCTTGTATTGTGGCTAAACGGTACATCATACATTATCTGCAGCCAGCTGTGTTTACTTTATTCGAAGAGAGTGTAAAATGCCACAGATTTCACATAGAGGCATTGAGGTATAACAAAACAAATAGAGACTTATCTTATCTGATCATTATTGAATTTTTTCCCTCAGTTTGTAACATGTTGCCCTCGATCTTTGATCTCAGGCAACATATTACGAACTTTGGGTCAAAAATTTTCAATAATGAGCTCGACGCCAGTCACTATTTGTATACTTGTTAATGTTGTGTTGCACCACAGATTTAGCAGGTTCCCGCCCCAATGATATTCTGTATCAAGCTTACTTGCTTACTTGCAGGGAGCAGATGTGGCTGCGACTTATGCTGTTTGGAGCTGTCTTGGCATTCTTGTTGACACTGGCCGTTGCAAGCACATTGACAACCGGGTTTTCTCAATGGTGCAGCACTTTCCCAGCTATTGATGGCATAAGGTGTGTTTCACTTAGGTGGTGTCATCATCATATATTCGTTTAATGTAAAGTTGACAAGCGCAACTTTTAACAACGCAACCACAAAACGCAACCACAAGATATACATAATAAATCTAAATCTAAAAAAAAATCTAAATCTAAAAAAACATGCAAAGGGAAACATCTCACAGTTTGTGCAATATTCACATTAACGTTCACATCAGTTCAGTTAACTTAGACTACTGGTAGTGTTAGTTGGTGCATTGCATTAATATGAATATTTGTACAGCATACGGACAAGAAAGTCATTATCGTTTAGAAATTTAGTTTTATTGATCAGAGTCATTGAGTGAGAGCGGGCTCGAAGCTGATATGGTATGTCA
>Ga0056128_1004217_pt1 | contig 17928 bp, 12 predicted proteins | sample WorMetLIZISLAND2_FD_71113 | JGI IMG/M metagenome (GOLD analysis project Ga0056128, IMG submission 71113) | Marine gutless worms symbiont microbial communities from Max Planck institute for Marine Microbiology, Germany - Olavius geniculatus... ... | reverse complement strand
GTTTCTTAACGGCACATCAGCACAAAATAGGTCATCGGCCAGGCACCTTTCTATAATTTATATAACAGTACAAAAGAAACAAAAAATTACTACCATTCTACAATAAAGAAAATGTAAATCACAATGTAGACAACATAAATAAAACAAATTAACAAGTTTTAAAGTGTCTTCCAAGTGTAGCAAAAAAACTGTATTTTAGCTCCAATGTCAGAATTTTTTAACCACACGCAGCATATATGATACTAAAGCATATATGATAGTATGTCATTGCTGATGGTAATTGTTTGGAATAACTATGCCACCTTAAACAGCTGTGTACATATATGACACAAATATGTATCAGTAGAGTGATTTTCCTTATGCATGTTTTTTAGTTAACATCTTGGCGAATAGTGTTAGTTACCTTTTGATGACCGATTATAAAATTTAATGTAAACGTTAATGCTAGTGTAATAGACATTCAGCAATTTGTTTATTTTTTTTTGTATTGTCGTGCTTAAGTAACGGGAAGTACCAAAATCAGTGTGAAAATTGGCTATTTACAGGTGTCTTTATTACAAAAATTTTGTTTCTATGTTGGAAGTGCATGTACGTCGGACCAGAATATGACCTCTGCGGCCTGTTTAGCATGCTCAGGCGATCACGTGCGCTTCATTGGCGGTCAGTCGTGGCTGTCTTTTGTCTGTTATGGCGTGCGTTATAGCGTCGAATGCGAATATTGGCAACTGTGGAGCGTTTAGGTGGATACTGCTGCATTTTTATAATTTGTCTAATGGTGTGGCGAGCGTTACAATGTCGTTCTGGCCGACTGCTGATGTGATCAATGTGGTGCACTTTGTCATCTGGCTGCATAAGGTAGGCCTACAATTGTTTCGGTTAAAGTTTGCTGTTTTTTTTATTTTAATGTTGGTTCAGAAGTGACTGAAATAGGTAGAATTAGTGTACTGTTGCTATGCATGTTTCAGACTAGTTTAATTATGGGAAACTGCAATCGACTTGACATATTGCTATCTGAGAATAAATTTGGGGTTTTGAGTGGGAATAAGCAATAGTATTAATTCCTTCTTTCTTTATATGCTGCTTATTCAGTATCAGCAGTTCACTGTTTTTCCCAGGAGGGTGGCAATTTGCTTTTTGTGTTTTTGAGCATTTTTTGTATTCATTTATGATTTACATTGCTACTTACTCAGCTTATTTATTTTTTTTAAAATTCTTTGGGTATAAAATTCATTCGTTAGGTGGCATCACCACGTTGTTTTAGCTATTTTATGGGTTGTTGATGCGGCTTATTCAGCTATAAAATTGTTTTTTTCTTATTGAGTTCAGTACGTGTTTCATTCCCTAAGTGGCTCCATAAGTGTTTTTTCATGTTTTTTTTGTTTCCCCCCCCAAAAGACCTAGTCCCTTTTTTCTTTATCGGCCCCATCAAAAAATCTCTCTTTAGAATGATGGAATTCACGTTAAAACTGAACTTTGTTCTCAGGTCTCAATAGTCAATTATTTGCAGTTTCCCATAATTAAATTAGTCTGAAACATGCATAATGACACTAATTCTACCTATTTCAGTTACTTCTGAAGCAATCTGGGGTGGCAGAGCTAATGTAAATTTTTACCATGCTGGTATAGCAGACAGACTCAGATAGCTACCTTCAAACAGCCGCCTCGGGTCCTTTTCATCTAGCGTGAGAAGCTCGCGAGCAGCTGTGCGAATCTTGGTCAGCGCATACTTCACCCGCCAGACCTCACGTTTGTTGCGCAGGCCAAATTCACCAATCAGCTTCAGCTCCTGGTCCAAGCGTTCCTTCTCAAATGGACGCCGAGGTGTAGAGTAGGTCTTCTTCGAGTTAAATGGTATACGCGGCATTTTTTGATAGTGTCAGATCTGCAGCAGTAAAAACCACAATAATGTAGTCTACTAGCTAATAGGCACAACTTTCCAACTATCAGACCTAAATACTGCTTTATTTAAAATTACAATAAATTCTCAGAGTTCTATACGATTTTATTCGCAGTACGGTTCTGTGATTACAGCCTACTTCCAAGTAACTAAATAACAACTGAGTACAATTTTACCACATCAGATTCAAAGCTGACCATATTCAGGAAAATACATTTCTTTGTTGTACTGCACTATATATGACTACAAAGTTAATGTTATAAAGTATTAAGCTACTGTATTAGTAGGCCATCTTGCAGCAAAACAACACATGGCTGTAAAGCACTATGATTGAAGTATAATAAACAATAGTTTGCAGACCATAACCAATATACTTTTAACAGTACTACACAGCAGAAATTTGTACCTCTATTCTAACTAACAAAAGTACGTCGACAGCCAGTAATTATGCGAAAATCAACATTATCGCACGCACTCACCAACTTTTCTACAACGCCAACATTGCAAAGAGGATTTAACAGTTTCCGGTATTAATAACGAATATTTATTTCGATAGTAAGTAACACTTTTTGTGGCTTATTCCTGGGTCGCTCGACCTTGACGAGTCGCTCGACGGTCCGTTTTATTATTTCCACACACTAGACCTCAAGTCGGTTTACTGTATATTATCGCAGATAATCATATTTACGAGACTGTTATGTGACAGTGTCAGCAAAACTATGCGAAGTCAAATTAGCGCTCAACACAGTTACGTTACGTTACATGGCAGGTGCTCACGTTTCTGGGTCAACCGTTGTCAATAGCAACCGTATATCGGGATCAATGTTATGCTATTGGTTTGATTTTGTTTGTTCTATAGGTTGAAAGCGTAAGCGATAACAGCAATGGATTCTGAAACGGACAAACCGCTTCTTAAGCTCGAGACGATGATCGGTTTTGGAGGTAAACATTTATCGTCATCGACGTTCATCGGACGCCAGCATGCGGTGTAAATACTCAACGTCCAAAACAAGAAAGCCCAGCTGTCACTAGGGAACGTGCTACAGCTAGTCTATAAAGGTTTTCCGAAAGACTAAAATGTGTTTAAGGTTTAGGGAAGAGACTAGAATTTAAAACAAAGGTAAAAACTTGACGAAAAATATAATTTAAGGAATAATTTATAAAAAAAATATAATTTGAGGAAGAATTTTGGGGAACTTAATAAATTTAAGATAAATTAATGAATAAAATAATTTGCTAGATCTTGCCGTCTTTTACTACAATAAAGCTGTACAAAGATACAAACAAGCTATAACACCTTAATACCATTAGTTTGTCAATTAAATAATTATAATTTGTGTTGGGGAGCGAAACTGCATTACGTTGGCTGTGGGAGCAAAAGTTCCATGGAACAAAAGTTTCTGGGAGTGAAAGTTTTACGTCATTTTTATTCCTGGGAGCGAAAGTATGTGGAAACAAAAGTTCCTTAATTCTCCGTGGTTTAGTCGAGTTATCTTAGTTCACGTCTAAGTTAGAGTCATAAACAAGAAGCCCAGCTGTCGCTAGGATAGCCGACCATACTGGTTGTCAGTGACCTTCAAGGTCATTCAAGATTGACGATTTTTGTTTCATCTGAAAGGGCGTATGCCACATCCTATTGGTGATTAATAGTAACCCAGGCCCCATCTCTCACCGTTTATCCATAGTGGCGCATACTGACCTTTTGAGGTCAACGACTTTTATGTCATTTGAAAGCCAATATGCCACTTTCTCTTAGTGATCAGTATAGCAACCTAGGGCCTATCTCTTACTGTTTTTGAGATATGGACAGTTTTTCATTGAATTTCCTACCCTCCTTTATTTAACCCATAATTTAAAAATGTTTGCCTTGCACTAGATCGCTGAAATTTTGCATGTCCAAGTTTCACACACACATGGCCTTCTATTTATGTAAAAAGTTTTCCTTTATGACTTAAAGCTTAGCCACAATACATCCATTACAGACAGACAGATGATGTCAACCATACCAATAGCTTAACCGTTACCTAAGTATCTTCGTCTAGAAATAAAAAGTCAACTCCACTCAAGTTGGACTCCAGTCCACTGCAGACACAAGTATTAAATGCAAACAAGCACACAAAACACAAATACAGTAACATTTGCAAGTAATTTCCCAATGAATGAAAAAATGACAGATTTTTTTGTTTAGTTTTAAGTCATGAGTATGAATCCAGCTGGATCAAGTCCGAGTTTGACTTGAGTCTGAGTTCAAATCATGAAAATAAGGACTGGCTGCAACATGCTCTGCTGCACCACCTGAACTGACACAGAGCATGATATACCTAGGACTATGTCGGAGTGTATTGACTACAGTGACATTTCATGCCATTGCTTTGCCAGCATGCCAGGGTACGAGTGTGCTGCCATCAGAGCGTTTACCATCGACTCTGACTGGACTCAATAGCTGCTTCAAGACGTTGGCTTTACACAGTGTCCACCAGACTACATTATTGATCTCGTGATGATGAGCCATTTTACCAAAGGCCAAATGACACAAGTGACCATGATTACTGGTACCTCTGCCATTTTCCCACAGGGACAGTCATAAGAAATGCAAAAGTCTACATCGAGTCTCAAATTAACTGTGGCTCTAATCACTTCTTTGCTCAGATGTAGGTCGCAGGCAAAGATTGGAAGTGCATGTAACCAATCGCTGCTGTGTAGTGCGGAAACAGCTGATATGCTTGTCTGGTCGTAGCTGCAATGCTGCATTTATTTTTTTATTAGGTTAAGCTTAATAAAAATTAAAATAAATGCAACATTGCAGCTACATTTATTTTAGTTTTTATTAGGCTTAACTTACTTTCACACTGTTTTGCAGGTAACGTGCCATCCGGTCTGCAACTGCATCCAGATGGAAAGCATCTCATATATCCAGTTGGATGCACAATAGTGGTGGAGAACATGGCAAACAAGCAGCAGGAGTTTCTAGCTGGTCATACAAATACAGTTTCATGTCTTGCTTTGTCTCGCAGTGGACGCTTTATTGCATCTGGCCAAGTGACTGACATGGGATTTAAGGTAACTGTGCTTTGCGGTTGAATTTTAGTTGCATAAGTATAGATGGAATCTTTCTACTGTGTTAGTGCTTGGAAGAACACGAAAGCAATAAGCAAACATTGAAATTTACAAGCTTTAAAAAATTGAAAAATGCCTGCTTTTTACAAACTTACTGCAGTGTAAAACTATTAAAAATGTCTGTGTAACAAATGCAAATTTTATTAGGCAACAGATGTCACTGTAGCTTATATTCCAATTATTTAAATGAGATTCATAGCACTAAAGTTCAGCACTTTAAGCATTATTGGAGGGAATGTTTTGTAACAGGCTGACATAATTCTGTGGGACTATCATCTGCGTGGCATCTACTGCAAGCTGACACTACATCGTAACAGTGTGGAGGCTTTGGCATTCTCGCCTTCAGACACTTACCTTGTTTCACTCGGTGGACAGGATGACGGCAGGTTATTATCTATTGCTGTTAAGTTAAAAAGTCACTGAAAGCCAACAGGTTTTGGAGGCATGTGCTGGGGTCATGTTATCAGTTTTTTGTCTATATACTGGACTAAAAAAGTTGCTGGTAGATTGTTATGCATTGGACCAAAAGATTATGAACAAAACCCAGCTGTCGCTAGGATGAGGCCGACCATACTGGTTGTCATTGACCTTGAAGGTCATCCAAGGTTGATGATTTTTATGTCATCTAAAAGGGCGTTTGCCACTTTCTATTAGTGATTAATAGTAACCTTGGCCCTATCTCACATCGTTGTCGAAATATGGCCACTTTTAGCTTGAAACATTTCATTCCATAGTGCATTATGACCTTTCAAGGTCATCCAAGGTTATCAATTTATATGTCATTTGAAAGCCATTATGCGACTTCTTATTAGTGATCACTGGTAACCTAGGCCCTATCTTGCACCGTTTAGCCACAGTACATCCGTGACGGACGGACAGACAGACAGACAGACAGACAGATGACAACTCATGCCAATAGCTCGACCTTTACTAAAGTATGGTCGTCTAAAAATCAGCACTGGATGTTATCTTCTGTTGAACGTTCATAGTATTTATAAAGAAATATTCTGCTGTCATTTTACATCTTGACTTTTTGCTAAGTTATACTAGGCTCGCCGGCTTTTACATAGGCCTATTTTGCCCATTTTATAAGCTTTTTTGTCATGTATGGTATTTATTGGCTTTATGGAGCAGCACATAGCAAATTGTAGTTGATTGATTTGTTTATTGACTACTGACCGACTGACCGACCCACCGATTGATTGATTGCTTCATTGGTTGATTTGCTGTCATTGTCACCATCATGCACTGGCGTAGACGTAGGGGCACTGGAAGCAGGGTTTTCAATAGACCGGAATTTTCAGGACGTCATGACTTCCAAGCTAAAAAAATTTAGACTATCACCAGGCCTTGGTTATGAAAACAAATTTATTGTAGCCCTATGCAAAATAAAGGATGCAGTTTGTGGATCGGAATTAAGCCTATTTATTGCACACATAGCGACAGAAAACAGATTCTGACGTTAGTTCACAGTTTATCATAGACAAATAGACATAATATGAGGCAGATTGATTTGGAAGTCGTGACGTTCACGTCTTAAAATTTGAGCATACGGGCTGAAATTTTTAGGCGTATTTACGCACAAACACTCGCTATTGAGAACCCTGACTGGAAGCACGTGCCCTCTTTAGGAGCCTGCTCAATTAGTAACAAAGTGCACCAAGGACTTAATTTTCACGCACAAAAAAATCCGACATTTTCCCAGACCCTTCTCCGGTAGGGAAAGAACACCCTTCCCCATATCCCACCCCTAAAGTGCCCCTGCATCCAGATCTTGGCTACGCTACTGCTGTCACGTGGTGTTTCAGTGTGGTTGTGTGGAACGTTGCTCAGAAGGAGCCCGTTTGTGGCTCTCCGGCTCAAGCTCCCAGCTCTGGTCTGACCCACGCAATCGCTTACTCCAACACCAGTGATGACGTCTTCGTTACTGGCGGAAAGTCCGTAACTTTGCTCTCAGTAATTTTGTCTGTCATGTTAGCTGGACCGTGTTGTTGTTTTGTGTTTTTTTAAAATTTTCGCACTAGTTTGCCAAGAAAATGCATGAGAATTATAAGTAGGTAAATACTGATGCAACACGTGTGTTTACTGCAGACTGGAGTTACCTTCATAGTTTTTAGTTTTGAAAATTATGTCTCGCATACTTATCAGATCATAAACTATACATTTTTCTTACTGCAGATTAGTCTTTATAGGCTAATGGTTTTTTGTGGAAAGAATATTTTCACACAGAAACTTATAGTATGGCACTTTGGAGAATTTTCGAATGGAATTCATTTTCATTTTTAAGCTAAGATAAGCTGATTTGTGTTCACAGTTTTTTTTCTGGGAGCTTTCCGAAAAAAAAATATCTCGCAGTTGCAGTGCCATTGTTTGGTTCTCATATCTCTGTTTTAGCAATACACTTAGGATCTGGCATCTGTCTGTTGCTGATCGGAAAGTTCGGCCCATGGTCATCAAGTCGGGACCGACTAAGCGTGTCATGAGTTGTCTACAGGTATATTGGTCGGTTATGATATCGACGGACGTTCCTGCCGCCATATTTCTCACTGTTTTGTGATTATTTTCTAGTTTTGGCTTCGCTTTTTTCCGGCATGCCTAATTGCTTTCCGATAATTGTTTTCTCATGCTATCATTAGCTTCGTTGTACCAGTAACCCAAGGCTTTTATATGCTGTGAAATTTATTTCAATGGCGTACAACAACGTGCTGATTCAGAGTTTATTGAGCATTTCAGTAGTTAAAGAATAAACTGTACCAATGCATGGAAGACATCAATATAACGTGTTATGAAACTGTAGTTGTAGTTATTTGTGGAGCTTAGTGTACCGGGGTAGTCTAGATCTAGTGGGAAATTCAGTAGGAATGAAGCAGTGGCGTCATTTCAGTAAGTCATTGGGAGGGGGTCTCGGTAATCATTAGGGGGTCTCACTTTACGTTACTGCAGCAGTAACGCTGTTTCGAAGGTACAGTTTACAGGGAAAAAATTAAAATCATTAATTCGTGTGGTCTGTAGACTCTCCAGCCCCCTAAATGACGCTTCTAGAATGAAGCACTGAAAAAATTTAATTCTGTGAACATTGGGAGAAGTCTACGGAACAAGGCTGTGGTATGCCCCACGTAGTGGTGCCATACTGAATGGCAGCTGTCTGCTGCAGTTTTATTTTATATTTTATTCGACGAGTAAGAGATTTCGAGCTCGAATTCAATAGGCTACAAACTGCTGTTGAAATGCGCTTGCCTGACAGCAACACTCTGCGTCAGTGGAAGTTCGACGAGAAAGCAAAGCGATTGAGTTCGACTGAGACTCACATTGGAGTCAACCGGCGCATTGTGCGCAACATCCAGGTAGGCCTATGGGCTGTACCTACAGGTGTGCTTCGCGGATCGACGCAGTCGGCCGGATGTGTCGTTAACACACGCTGTGGGTGCAGCATTCGTCACAAGTTGAATTCACTTCTGTACTTTGCTGTCGTCGTCTTTTCGCGGCACTGTTTCACAGCGTTTTTCCCGCGATTTTCAAGCTTTCATTTCGTTCACTTTTTATGCTTGGTGCATAATAGTGAAGTGGATAAGGCGTTGTGTCGATTTGATCAACTAAATTATGCTACTCGACTCCGAGCTCTAGCCTCTAGTAGGTCTACTTGGATGGATGACCATCGACAGACGGGTAAACCATCTTGGTATGTAACCAGTCACCCAGGTCAACTCAGTCTGGCCATCCCTCCGGGAGAGGGGAGGCTACCAGCGAAAGCTGTGGCGTAAACAGGCGCACCGCGCGATGCACTAGTTTTGTATGTGTCTGGCAGTGTAAGCTGGTGTCTGTCTGGAAACAGAAATCAGCGCCCCCCTACGGGCATTGGTGATTGGGAAGGACGTATGCTTCTGCCACTATAGACGGTGCCGGAAACGTCATGCCTTTCGTTCATGAGCGTGTCCGTCTGACCGACGGCAGTCTTACCGAGATATGTCGGGTTAACTTAACGTCCCCCATTTTTATGGGTGTATCTTAGGAGAAAGACGAACTATTGGGGTTTGGGTTCAAAAAATCAAAAGTCAAGGTCATAGCGTGAGCAGCTGAGTTGGAGGCATACAGAGCTGGGAGACGTGCGTCGAGTTTGACCCCCCCCGCAGTTTACAAGTGTATCAGCTGCTCTCGTTTGCTGCTGTCGCTTATAAAATTTAACATTTTATGTATTTATCTTTCAGTCAATCAATAAATCAATCAAAACACATTTGTGTAGCGCCATTATGTCGCGATTGAGTCAGTTTGTCAGCCGTTGGTCAGTCATTCTGGTTGCTGAGGGTTGGCGACTGCACTTAAGTTGATGACCGCGGCGTCTCCCGCAGGCTTGTCTTCTGAGTTGTTGGCAAGCTAATCGTTTTTCGTTTACTAGGCCTATATTTGATGCTTAATCTTTTATCTTTTGACTTGCGCCCCAGCGTATAGTCTCCAACAAGTGCAAATGTGTACATTTTTACGTGGTGTAGGCTACCTATCGTAACCTCGACTCCGCCTAACCTGCAATATTAGGCCATAATAATTAGGCCTAAATGCCCGCAGCACTCACTGTCAATCAGTGATCTGTACGCTCATATTTTTTGAACTGTGTGCTCTTGAGTCTTAAGAATCAGCTGTTTTGCTGCTGAAATATCGTGAAATTTTTAATTAGCGTCAGTTATCTGTTTATTTTCTATGTAGGCTAACTGATTCGTGTTTTACATTCCTTATTGGTGTTTTGGTGGGTTTTGCTTATCGTGCATGCTGTCGGCTTAGGCTTAATTATTATTCTATTCCGTTGCAGTATTCTAGCTGACGCTTTTGTATTTTTTACAAGTAAATATTGTGCAGAAAACAGTATTGCATTGCTGCTAAATGCATGACACATAACTGTTTTTTTCAGCACGGTAATATTTTGGCACACCGCGCGATGCTTTAGCTCTGTTTTCGTTCTCTAGCAATGTAAACTGGTTTCCGGCTAAGTGAGGGTTAAGGCAGTGGCTTTTATTCCCCCAAATCCGGAATCGAAATCAGGCGCACCTTTCCCCAGCTTTGGGCTCAGGAACCCCCTAATTTTTGACTCAAGTTTTTCCCTCTATTTTGGGCTTTTTTCCTTTTAGGGAGAAAGTTTTGTTAAGGGCGTTTGAGAAATAGGGGGAAGTAAAAAATAAAGGAAAGTTTAGTTAAGGAAGAAAATTAAAAAATAGGGGAAGTAAAAAATAGGGGGGTTTGTTAAGGGTGTAGTTTGCCCAGTGAAAAATAGAGGGAGTGAAAAAAATAGGGGGAGGAAAGTTTTGTTAAAGGTGCAGATTGAAAAATAGGGGAAGTAATAAAATATAAGAAGTTTTTGTTAAGGGTGTGGTTTGCCCTCCTATTTTTCACTGGACGCAAGCTGCGCCCACCAGGTATAAGGATAGAAGCCACTTGGCTAAAGAAACGGAGATCAGCGCTGCCGTATTAGCCTTAAGTGAAAAAGTGAATAAGTAAATTTGTACAGCGCACAATGTCAGCTAAAAAACCTGCTGAATTTGATGCGCTGGTGGTAAACTCAGGAACTGAAAAAGAACTTTACTCTGTTTTATGTTTTGTATAATATTTTGATTTTATCCTATATTTGTTACTTGATTTTTTATTGAAATAATTAAATGGGTCCACTTTGAAACGTCTTGAAAATTTTGCATCGATTATTTAAAAATTATAATTTTCTTTGCTGCTGTTGACACAGTCATATTTTTGCAATAGCTCTTTAATTTTATGCGTACATGAACATTTATTTTGTCATTCTGTTTACACCATTTTTGTTACTTTTTGCTTTTGGTTGACTTGATTCATTGCGATTTTTGTTGGTAATTCGACTATCTGCTTTTCTGATCATGAATTTAAATCAGTTTTTATTAATTGCTGATACTAATGGACTAATCTCAAGCCATATTTTCGCTAGTGTAGAAAATCTTCGAACGTCAGGCTTGGCGTTTATGATAATTCTAAGTGAAACAGTCAAAATTGTTTGAGTTAAACGATCGCAGAGGATAAGCAACACTGTACAATTACTGAGATCTCAAGGCGACTTGTCGATGATAAGGATCGGCTGTGTTTTGTTCTGACAACTGTTCTTGTGACTCTTGACAATCATTGGATTTTGCTAGTTTCTGTAGTGCACACACACACACCGTCTCACGGCTGTGATTTTTTGCATCTCGCACGTTCTGATGTCGTTCATGTGTGCATTTAAGTAACATTTTATATTTTTCTTAATATTAAAAAGGGACGACGAAGATGACGGATGGCAATAAATGTACCCGGTACGCACAATTTTGTAAAGGGGCATGGTGGAGGAGTGATGCAGACTTTCTATTTCTATCCGTGTTCCCACAGACTCCCAACGACAGACGCATGTTGCTTTATTTTGAGGTAAACGAGTAACATTTTGCATATGATAACTTTCATTTTAAACCAACCAGCAGCAACAGATCGAAGTAGGCTAAGTGGAACAAGCTTGGACTTTAGAGTAGGCCTACAATTAAGTGGCGTTATGGTTAGGACCTTAGACTTGCCATCGAGAGGTCGTAGGTTCGACTTCCAGTCGGGTCGCTATCAAGTGGTTGCTATTTGGATGGGTGACTGTCAAACGAACCGCTAAGGTCAACTCAGCCTTCCATCCCTACGGGGTGGGTAAATTGAGTACTGATCAGCTATTTAGGGGTTATGGCGGGGCACGTTCACCTTTGTCTGGTGGTGGCAGGTAACACTGCGTGATCTCATATGGCAGGTGACGCTCTGTAGCTTTACGATGGTTTAACATTAGGGGCTGTGACCAAACTTTACGCTGTTTAAATAGATATTGTGGTGTGTTCGGTATGCAGGTATCTGCTGATGACAAGTACTTTTACTGCGGCACGACGACTGGAGACATTCTTGCCATTAATATGACCTCAAACACGTTTCAGCTTGTAGGTCCGGACAAGGACCGATTCAGCCAGGGCGTCACCAGCTTCGTGCTCCTGCCGTCGGGAGAGTTTCTTGTTGGTGCCGGAGATGGGACGGTCTGCGTCGTCGGCGGCATGGAAAGCCGCTTCAAACGAACCAAGTAAGACATCACAAATAGGCCTACTGTGCATATCAGTTTATTGTGACTGGTTTATTACAACGTAACGTTACAGTTGAATGTGCTGGTGACTGGCAATGGCCGGAATAGGGCCTAATTCTTTGCGAACACGCTGTTTTGGGGGAGAGGAACTTGTGCAGGGTGGGTGATGAATGTCCACACAAAAATGGCATCTAATTCGGTTCAAATGGCTTTTTCTTCTTTTTTTCGATAATGTGCACTTCCTCAGAGTTTAGCAATGTCGTGCATAGACAGAAGTGTGACACATACAGACAGACAGACCACGTACGTTATAGTAACATGGGTCACAATAATTGGTATCGCTGATACTTTTTTCTTAAAAATTAGTATTTTGAAGATATTGCATGTGATACTAAAATATATAGTTATCTAAAATTACAATAATTCAGTTATTTTCTGACTTCTAATTCTTTGCATTTTTCAAAATAATGTACACTGGGCAGTATGATTGGCATTTAAGTTAAACTATTTTTGTTATTTTTTTTGTTTCAGAAATCAACAGCAGTTAGCTGGAGCAGTTACGTCTCTAGCCGTTAAGGGACAGCAAGTACGCCATGTTTTAATATTTACATTTCTTTTGTTATATTCTCTAATATGTTATTCTAATCATTTACCATGTCTTATGACGAGATCAAAATCATAGCGCCCCCAAATATGCTTAATTGTTATTTTTGGCAGTTGTATTCTTTTTATTTCTGGTATTCGTTGATGGATTTTCTTCGAACTTTTGTTGCTAGTGCACTTTGAGATTAAAAGGTTAAAGTTCAAGGTCTCGGCGGTTGGAGAATGCCGAGTTTCATGTTGACGTTGCATGTGGAGTGCTGTTCTCACTTTACTATTATTATACTGTGTTATTTAACGTGTGTTATTTCATGTGAGGTAAAAAAACGCCCTTTGCAAATGCAGCGGTTTGGGAACTGTTTTCATGGATCACATTAACCTATAACTATTCACTCTTTATGAAAATATATTTGTAGTGTTTTAGCGTCTATTACGTAGTTGTGCATTTTATTACTGCTGGCGTTTTTGTTTAATTTCTGCATCAGCAAGTGAATTGATTAGTTCACTGATTGATTGACAAGCCGGTAGGCAAAGTGGCTCGCGACTGCTAGCGACAGCTGACCTGCGGACAGTGAGACATGCCCGCAGAGTCGAATGTAGGCACGCTGTCTGAGAATAAGGGTCGCTTGAAGAAACGGTGATTGGTGATCGTATATTGTGCGTGATTATGCAGGTGTGGGTCGGTACAGCGCAGAGTAACATTTACAAGGTGAGTCTGGGAGACTTGAAGGCGCAACTGACGACGACCTGCCATTATGACCGCATCAACGACATCGCCTACCCGCAGTATGCACCCTCCAGCTCTCTCGCTTTCTTACACCCAACCCCCACCAGCACGATTTATTGTACAACATATTGTACAATAGATTTAGAACAGGTTTTGATATACGGCCGGTGCAGAGGGTGTTGTTTATCGTTAATCACGGAGTGGCCTTTGCGAGCTGTTATATTTTAGACGGTTTCTGTGTGCATATTTCTATTTATTTGGTAAGTAAGTAAGTAAGTAAGTTGTAAGTAAGTAAGTTGTGATTAAAAGCCGGCTGCGTTGACTTAATTTGCTGCACTTTACCAAAGTTAACAGTTCCCTCCATGAAAGAAAAAAGGAGAGAAACTAAGGAAAGAAAGTATTAGAGAACTCTGAGATGAGTATTTTGTTATTTTTTTCTTGTTAATTTACTCTTTTGCTTTTCGCAGGCTCATTGAGATATACGTCATGAATACCGTGTCGTACTGTGTTGTATGCAGCGAATGCAGTGACTTGGTGGCGACGTGTTCGGCGCAAGACATCCGTTTGTGGAACACGAGGAAAGCGCAGGAACTGCTGCGCATCACCGTGCATAACATGGTCTGCAATGCAGTCTCAGTCATGCGCGACGGCAAAAGCGTCGTCAGCGGTATATACGAGCGTTTCCGTTTTCTGTAGTAAAATCATCGCGTTTTCAGCGGTTTAGCGGTAAGTTTTTAGCAGTGGTGATCGTTTTGTCAATTAGCTTACAATGAATGGCTAAATGGAAAAAGACAGGCCAAAAGCGTTAGACCGAGTCCAAGGTCGTCTACTTTGAGAAGACCAAGACATAAGTAGTCAACGTTTATTGAACGTTTTCATATTATATTTTTTTGGAAAACGGTTTTTTTTACTTTATTCACGTTTTTTAGTGACAAAATTTGATGAATATAAAAAACTATATCCTGCTGCAATAGACTTAGTCAGTACATCAGGTGAAAAGAAAGTAACGCTTTTTATTTAACGTTATATATGAAAACACTTTTTTAATTTTTTTTTAAAACTTTTTTCCTAACAGTCATTATATAGCACTATGCAGTATGGGTGAATTGAGTTAGTTTTACTGGCTGGAGTAAGGCGGGGCGCGTTCACTTATGTCGGCAGATCCCATATATGGCCGGCGACTCGATGGCTCTAAGATGGTTTCATGAAGAGCTACACACTTAACTGTTCAAAAAGTTTTTGATGCATTTATGATGAAGTTCAACACATCAGTGCTCTCAAGAACGGATCCGTGTGTGTAAACGGTGGTTGGGTATACGCAGGTTGGGATGACGGGCGTATACGCGCCTACTACCCGGAGTCCGGGCGTCCGTTCTACATCATGGACAACGCGTACGGCGGCTCGGTCACCGCGCTCGAGACGCTGTCCGACTGTCGTCACGTGATCAGCGGGAGTAACCTGGGTCACGTGGTCGTCTGGGAGGTGCCGGGCGTCGGCGGCGTCGACAGTAAGTCCGGCGGACCGCTACACGTGACACGTCACTTCCTACTGAAGGAACACAAGGCTGCGGTGACTTGCATCAAAGTGGCCGGCAGAACGGACAGTGAGTGTGTGACGTCCAGCAGCGACGGATCGTGCATCATCTGGGACTTACAGTGAGTGACTGCGCTCACCCGCCGCCTTCCTTCAAACCTTTGCTTTGTTCACTCAAGAACTCAGTGTGATACCGGCAGAATGATAGACGTAACTGTATATGTAAATAACTGAGTAAAATGTAGATTTATAAATATCTAAATATGAGTATAAATAGAACGCTAAAATATAGCATGCTGCTCACACTAATAGTGACAAAACAAGATAGTCAAGAGAAATTGTTTAACACGGTCAAAGCCGCGCGCCCGATTTTAATGAGTTTTTTGGTTGGTACCGGCCAGAAGGCGGCAGTGATGTTTTTTGCGACTGAAAGGTAACCTCGGGTCTCGTGGAAGGAAGCAGCCTTCAGTTGGGTTTATTAGTTATGATTACGTCACCTGCGGGCTGACTGCCTGGAGACTGGTCTTAGCTTTGGCTTCTAGGCTCATCGTATCCAAGTATAGGACTTTAGTTAACTTACTCCACTTTATATATGATAAGCTATAAAAATGCATTAGATCATTTACTGATTTACTGAACAGCAAAGTGAGGCTGAGATACTTCGACGTATCGGGATTGCAAGGAACTGCTTCTCACTCCTTGACAAGAATATCTGGAAGTCTCACATACATACAGACACTAAGGTGCGCCTCTACAGGATATAATTCTACCAGTTCTGCTCTGTGGGTGCGAGACATGGACCATCACCAGCACTATAAATAAGCGTCTTGATGCATTTGATACCTGGTGTTTACGGAAAATTCTACGGATACCATATACCAGACACACTACAAACGAGACAGTTTGAGACGTTACTGCTTGTAGCTCTACACCAGTCTCTGAAGTGGTCAGGTCCCACCGTCTTAGATTCTTCGGCCACCTAGCTCGTACAGCCCCAGCAGAAGATCACCACCGCATCATAGCTGCCGTGCTCCGTCCACCCGCTGACTGGAGGAGACCGGCTGGACGTCCAAGAACAACTTAGCTCAGAACCGTTGATGAAGACATTTAGCCCCAGAACTTTGGAGTTTACACTGCTTGGAGAAAGGCCAAGGATAGGGACACCTGGCGACAAGTCATCAGTACGGCAACGCTCTGACAGGAGTTCGCCAAGAAGAAGAAGAGGAAGAAACAGTAACCGATACTAAAAAGGCAAAGTGCTGAAACGTCAGCCAATAAGAAACTGAACTGAGTTTAGTTCATTACAGTTTACTTTATTTCTGTCGCTTTGACACACTTTTATTGCGAGATGTTGATGTCGCGGTGTGACTGCCAGGGCGCGCTGTCGTCGGCAGATGATGCGAGTCAACACGCTGTTCAAGTCAGTCTGCTATCACCCGCTCGGTCACCAGCTGCTGACCACGGGCACTGACCGCAAGCTCGGCTACTGGGAGACGTTTGACGCGTCAATGGTACGAGAGCTGGACGGCTCACTGACTGGCAGCGTCAACGCGCTGGACATCTCGCCAGACGGACTTTACTTCGTCTGCGGCGGAGACGATAAGATGGTCAAGGTACGATTCATTGTTTCGATAGTTCGATAATTAAAATCATTTTCTGTGAGTCTTAAAAATTCGAAAACACTGTTTGGCCATTTTGGAGCGTGACTATTATGCTACTTTTGCGTTGGTGGCGTGGCGTAGCGGTAACGCGTTTCATCTGATCAACGAAGTTACTCTACGCCGGGCCAGGTTAGTGCTTGGATGGGTGACTGCCTGCTGGCAGGTAAACCATCTTTGTACCTAACCAGCCGCCTAGGTCAACTCAGCCTTCCATTCCTCCGGAGTAGGTAAATCGAGTACCGGCTTATCTGGCTGGAATTAAGGCGGGGCGCGTTCACCTGTGTCGGGTGGCTGGTATCACTGTGTGCTCATATACGGCAGGTGACGCTCCGTATCTCTGAGGTGGGCTTTCCATAAAGAGTTATATCACCACCTTTAACCTTTTAATCTTTTAGTATTTCTGGCATCAACTGGCTAGCCTTGTTTGACTTCCAACATTGAGACATTTGCAAGTGTTACGACTGATTGATGCCTAACTGCATGAGTTTACGTGAACTTGTTACAGCAGATCTACAACGACTGCTCGCGGCTCTGATTCTGCCAATCTATTTGTATTTTATACGTGTTATTTCATTTTATCTTATCTTTAGAAATTGACATAGCGCCATTGTCACAAAGTTAACTGCGAATCAGAAGCGCTGTGTTAATGCTGACTTGTCCTGGGTGTGGTAGCCTAAACAGTTCAGTTTAAAGCCTAGATTTAAAAGTTCCAAAGGTACTGGCTAATCTAATGTTCGCAGACAGTTTGTTCCAGAGAGTACCTGAGCTGCGACGGAGAAGGAACGAGACGGTGGAGCTGGTTAAGTAGGTCGGCTGCGGTGAACGTAAATTTCTGGTTGTATGGTATTCACGTAGGAGGTTACAAATGTTGAGTATGTGTGATGGTGTAAGAGCAGGTTTGGCTGTACGAGCAAGGCACGATGACGCACATTGGCCTGGGACACAGTGCTCCAATCACCCGGGTGAAGATCAGTCCTGATGAGAGGCACATCATCAGCGTCAGTGAGGACGGAGCGATCCTGCGCTGGGAGTTCCCACACATGCCCAGCTACGACAACGAGAACTAACTAGCTGCGACCAAGCGTCTCAGACCTCCGCCTGTCGCGAAAGACTGTTCTGTTCTTGAATCGCAGCAGTAGAAAATACTGGAAAGATGTGTCAGAAATTTTTTGAATTCGGATCCTGCACCGGCTTGCCATTTAAATCTTGTTCGTCCTCGAGTCGCTTTTTACTCCTTTGCAGAATTTCGTTAAAATCAGTTGGTAATTTTGGGAGTAATTTAATTGACTAATAGACAGATTTAAAACG
>Ga0056128_1004214_pt1 | contig 17930 bp, 10 predicted proteins | sample WorMetLIZISLAND2_FD_71113 | JGI IMG/M metagenome (GOLD analysis project Ga0056128, IMG submission 71113) | Marine gutless worms symbiont microbial communities from Max Planck institute for Marine Microbiology, Germany - Olavius geniculatus... ... | reverse complement strand
GCGGAGCCCCAGCCGAAATTGAATTTGGTGCATTTTCAGCTTTAAAATGTGACATCTCGTGGCAAAAAATTGAATGACTTTCCTGAGAATCAGTTGACCAAATTTCATTCAGTTTACACATTAAATGTATATAACAGTCATTATCAGACCAATAAATCTAATACTTCTCCACTCTAACAACCTTGCATGTTCTATAACACACTTGAGCTCACAAAATTATGCTCAACTGATATGTGCAACTATTCGGATAATAAATGATTCTTTACTCGCCTACGTATACATAAGTATATTATGCTTAGTTTACGTGTTGCCATTTAAAATCCATTAATCGACATAAGTCTATTGCAAGCACACGTTCCATGTCTCATCAGAAAACTACTGTAACACAGCAAAAAGAACACAAATTTGACATTTTAGCTGTTTCACGTTTAATCAACGGTACAATTTACAGAGAAAAAACTGAAATCATAAATCCTTGGGGGGGTCCGTAGACCCCCCAGCTTCCCCCCCTAAATGACGCCCCTGAGTACAGCTGACCGGGGCTGCCTAGCCGGCCGCTGCATTAGCCTGTGTCTGCAGGCTGCACGTGGTGGCCGTGCGGTTGGCGGCTGGGGTTAGTGACGAAAAGCGCATTAGAGACGTTGTACGCGAGATGCGCTATACAAATTGACAGCTTTACCTTTTTTATTGAATTCTACAAGTCCCTACCTGCCAAATGACATCTGAATCCATGAAGTGGTTTAAGCAGGATGCACGAGTGTGACAGACGACAAACAGGCAGACGACAGACCACCCTACTGAGAAAAGGGTAGGCATAGGCGCCTCAGATTCAGCTCACTGACTTTGCGCGTCTTATAAATTTTAAACATTATCATTTTTGTAGCCTGCGCGCTAGAGCATTTTGCTTACAAACAAATAGCTTACAAACGCATTAGCTTTCAGCTGAAAATATTGAAAAGTGCTGAGATTGTAAGACAACAACATACAGAAATGTAAAGTATCAAAAAACTCAAAATGATTGATTGATGGATTATTTAATTGACTGTGCTGTGATTGGCTGCAGCGCCAGCGCGCACCTGTCCGCCTGTCAATCAACTTTGTCTCGCTTACAGTCTACTGACAATGATCGCGCCAAGCTCAGCACCAGCTACCAGCCAGAAAGACTTCTCGAAGAACTTCGAATGCTTCAGGTCTTTCTTTCTTTTTTTTCTTGTGTCTTTTAATTTTGTTTGAATGCAGCTAAAGTAAGACAAATTATTGTGACACGAAACATATCGGAACATTTTATTTTCACTTGCGAATACACGTAAAGGTCCACAGATAAAAACACGTTTAACGCATGATTCTGCTGCCGCCAGTGTTGCAAGGAGAGCTCACAGCTCACACATCGATCGACGACACTCTATTCGGGTTGCTACATGGAACGTTCTTACTCTGAGTGGTGCATTCAGTAAGTCTATGTCAGTTTTTTTTCGAGTGCTTGTCGGGGTGGCTTGCTGGCGTCACAGTTAAGATGCTGGACTTAGGTTTGATTTTTGGTCGGTATCAAGTGGTTACCACCTGCAGACAGATAAATCAACCACTCAGGTCAACTCAGCCTTGCATCCGTCTGGGGCAAGTAAATCGATTACCGGCCTATTTAGCTGGCGCCTGTGCCGGGTGATCCTGTTATGGCACGTGATCCTCTGTAGCTCTGCGCTGGGTTTTCAATAAAGAGCTCTTAACGTTTAACCCCTTTTAGTTTATTGATGGTGGCAGCACTGTTGTCAGCGAAGGTTGAGATGTCTGGTCGCTGCTGTCCGTCTGTTAACACAGAGCTCAGTGCAGCAGGAGAGGGCGGACTTAGAGCAAGCGAAGGAACAACAGTCTCAGTTGATTGACGGCCAGAAAGACGAGCTGCGCCAACTGCAGGTCGACGTCGACAGACAGAAGGTATATGCTCTCTCTGCTTATAGACTCTTTTTTTTCCACACTTCGAATGGGCGACAGTTAATGGAACGTTGTCTAGTGTCTGACTTGTATGGCTCGGTGGCGTAACGGTAATTCGTTGGACTAACGATCGTGTGTTTTACTCTCGGTCGTACCCGATTACCAGTGATGAGTGGAGCCGTCTCGGTGTTATCACCAGCTACCGTGCAATGTCAGCTCATCCTTCCATCCCTTTGAGATAGGTAAATCAAGTATCGGCCTGCTTGATTGGCGGCAAGGTGGGACACGTTCACTTGTTATCGGGTGGCAGGTAACACTGTGTGATCTCACGATGTCAGGTGACGCTTCATAGCTCTGTAAATTGGTTCCCTATAACGAGCTCTTTTAACCCTAATTTTAACCAGTTGGTTGTAATATTTAAATTTAAAGGAACTTTAAATATTAATAAGTTTGTTGGTTCCATCATTATGTTGCTGCTGATGCGATAATATTATATGCTGATTATGCTGATGTAGGCGGAGCTAAAGACTCAGAAGGAGGAGCTACAGAGGCAGCGTGAAGTGTTGCAGCGACAGATTGACTTGTTCGACGAGTATAAGACGCGCTCAGTGCGAGAAATTCTGGTGTCTACCGCCAGTACAGGCGCCACCACGCGGACACTGTGTGGTACTAACGCCTTGGTTCATCACAGGTTGGCATAGTTGCCACAAACTTTTTTTAAAATTTTTGCAGCGTTTTGATTTTTTAATGAACGTTGACGATTGATGTGAAAGTGACAGTTATTAAAAATATTTGTGTACAAAATTGAAACGTTACTGATAAAATTAAAAGGACACCCAGAGTTCAAGCCTTTCAGTTTAGGGTACTGAGTTGGCCTAGTCTAACTTTTGACTTCTGAATACGTCATTCAAGTCCGCCTGTAACTTATAAATAAACGGCGTGTATTACATAAGTGTAGCTTTTTTTGGCAGAGGCAGAAAAAATCAGCAACAAAACACATAAGGGCGGTTATAATAATAACAGATATTTTACTTATATATCCTGAAAAAATTTGTATTTAGAAACAACAGATTTAGTAATGCGTGAAGTAAAAAAGCTTAGCTTTTAGCTTTTTAGGGCGTCACGTTGACGTTTATTGCATGTCAACTCAGTCTTTCATCCCTCCGGGGTAGGCAAATTGAGTACTGGCCTGTCTGGCTGGGATTAAGGCGAGGCGCGTTCGTCTGTGTTGGGTGGCTGATAAAAGTGTGTGATCCCACATGGCAGGTGACGCTCTATTGCTCTGTGATGGGTTTTATATACACCACTTTTACCTTTATAAATGTACAAAACATCAGTTTATACACTTGTTAACGGCAGCATTTAAGGACTTGCACATCGAAAACAGCAAAAATTACAAAAGGCGATATTGCCCGCATCACACTGACTGCAGCGAGGGTCAGTCCGGGTAAAATTCAATTGGCCGCATTCGCTGGCCCATCCCCAAAAGCTCTATTGCTCTGTGATGGGTTTTATATACACCACTAGACATATAGACACAAAAATCTTGCAGATATCTCTTACACAAAAAGCAGAGTTATAGCCAATTTTGTTTCAAATTTCGTTGCCATGGCAACCAGAGAGGGTCCCGGGGTAAAATTAAATAACACCATTAGATTGCCTATCCCCGAAAATCATACCATAGAACCAAAAATTACGACTTTGTCTTATACACAGCCAAAGTTATGACCGTTTTAAGAATTGTTTAATTTTCTCCATAAGCTCCATTGTAATTTTTTTGGAATTTTTTGAATAAATACGTTAAATATTAATTTCAAATTTTTTAATTCCCAAAAGGCACATCCTTGCGCGAGACCGCGTCGTTTGAGCCATCGCACGCAAAATTCCGCCGAAGGGTCTGACCTGTAGGTGAGTTTCTGATAAAAAGGTATTATGTACAGCTAGAAAAATTTTTGCGTACATTTCACGTATTTGCCGAGAAGCCCCTCTTGTACAGATTTACATGGAATTTTGCATGAGGGGTCATCTAGCTGACATAATCAACCGTGCCAAATTTTATCTCAATCAGATCAGGGGTTTCGATTCTGTGGGGGTCGAATTTTTGGCTTTCCCATAGGAAAGAGAAGTCGCCGTTAACACATGGCTTGAACTACCGTTCAGCCTGTGATGTAATGATGTACGCAGGTCGGCGTCGGACGATGCATCGGATCAGTATCAGCATCAGCTGATCTCCGACGACTACTTCAAGTACCACACGCCGCCGGCAGCGGCCTGGGTGTCTGGAACCGCTCGGAATGGACATGGCGCTCCGCCGCGAGGAGGAGGACATCATCAGCGTGGATCCGCGGCCGTGTTTCGCCGAGACACGATGCCGCCGATCCATCTGATGAGTGCGACCAACGAGGTGAGGTCTGGATTGGTTCTGCCGCAGCAGCTGCCGCTCAAGCTGGCCTCCTCCAGACCTCGCTGGACGACCACCTCCACTGGGTCACCTGCTGCCGCTGCACTTAGGTCTGTGCCGTTCCTCATGTAGCAATAGCTGTCTCTATACACAGATGTCTACAATACACCACAAACGTTGATGCAGGTCGCGGGAGCTGTAAAAAAGTCCCGACCCTTTTTCTGACCAGATGGCGTAAAACGCGCCTATGCTTTTTTCTGTATTGCTATAGATGTATTGTGCGTGTGTGTCACTCACAGTAACCAACCTCACCAACGTGCAGCCATTGAACTGAATCTCGGGTACGGGCAGGTAGATAGATCAGGCAGTCAGGTTGGTACTAGATTTTTTTGTGTCCCGGAAGAATGGAAAACCGAGTTGACCTGGGTGAGTAGTTATATATCGAGGTGATTTACACCAGTTATCTGTCCGCTGACAGTCACCCATAGGCCTACTAGGGTGTTTACACGATCGAGCAAACGTCGAGCTGGCTCAAGCAGGCCTATTGGAACCCCGCCCCCTGGCTCAAATGTAGACCTAGGCTTAGGCTCTTAGCCCACAGCTGATTACGTGTTATATAGGCCTTCCAATTACAACCCGCCCGCCCTCCTGATTGACATGCTAATTACCATAGAACGTCGAGCTAGCTGCTCGATGTTTGCTCGATCGTGTAAACACTCTATAAGGGTAGTAACCACTTGGTAGCGACCACACTAGGAGTCGAGTACATGTCCTCTTGATCATGAGTCCAACGTCCTGACCGTTACGTTAAGCCACGTAAGGAGGAGTTTTATAAAATGACGAATATATTGATGGATTAATTTGGTTTGATTTGATAGGTCGCCGTCGCAGGATGTCGGCTTGCAGATGGACGGAGCGGCAACTGACCACATTGGCTCTTCAGTCAGAGGCGAGGGTATAGAGTCGAGACAGGCCACGTCATCACCCGCTGTGATCTGCAGGGTCTACGATGACGTGATTGGTGGGTTCAGCGATCACCAGGATGCGCCCAGACGGTCTGCCGCAGCAAGTGGCAGCGCTCTGCGGGCATCAACTACGTCGAGACAGGCCACATCACCACCGACCGGCGGCACAGGCGCGGTTATATCACCGGCGAGTGTCGCCAGCAGCGTTCTACCGATGAAACTTGCTGAACGACAGCGTCCGAAGTCAGCCAACACTTCTCCGACGATCCAGTCGCCGACCAGTGGTCCTTGTCTTACCCCGGCCTCGCGGTCATCAAGTACACGCACGACGGCGTCAATTGCTGCTGGGGCCGCACAAGCGCTGAAAAACAGTGGCAGTACTGCTGCGGTGAAGTCTTCTTCTTCCTTCGTTCAGTCCAGAACGTCACCCGTCGTCGAAGAGTTCCAGACTAGAACAACGTCTCCTCCACGTATGGACAGCCGTGCGCCGCATAATTCTACCTCCGTCACTCAACAGACTACGAGAGCTGCTGCAGGACCGTTTATGGACAGCTGTTCGTCACATATTTCAACGACGACTCATCATTACGCTACTGGTGTCGACAACGCGACGCCACCTCCGGCACCGGCGCAACCAAGCAGACAGATCATCTACTTCTGATTGAAGCCTAGTTTCTTTATTTAATGCAACGCACGCAGCAGACGCACGCAAAGACACAGGTTGCGTCGCTTGCGTCAGCTGCGTCCGTTGCATTTGATGCGGACTTTTTGCGTTGATTGCATTCGTTGCGTACTTAGGCCTACTTGCGTCCAAAAAGTACGCAAGACCTTTGCGTTGCGTGCGTTACGTTACGTTGGGTGGAAACTGTAGGCTTAAGTACCACCCTGAACTCCGCTTATGCTTACATGTACGTGTCCTTCGTAAATGACCAAAAGTTGTTTACCCGCAAGAAATCAAAGGCCTACAACGAACGCGCAACATGTTGGCTTGTCAAGATGCGGTAGTTCACAGCTTGTTGTATAAGTTACACTTGTTGTTCAGCAAGTCCACAGCATATGGTAAGGGTCTATACCAAAATGGCTCAAAACCAAAACGGCTCAGACCAAAAGGGCCGTTTTGGACTTATCGTATGGGCCGTTTTCGACATTCGCATGGGCCGTTTTGGTCTTAGGCCGTTTTGGTCATTTCCCCATGGGGTTAGTGGAATTTGGGCCTATTGCAGGCAGTTTTGCTTCGATTAATCAAGTTCTGCTGGTGAATAGACGTGGTGCACACCGATTTCTTGTTTTTTTTTAAAAAAAATTACAATATGCTAAAGTCACTGCTGTTCTCGGGGACGTGCCCGTGTCCACCCTTATCAAATTTACTCTAAACTTAACTTTTTCACTCCGAACATGCTCAGTCTCTACCTCTCCCGTCTGCAGAAAGCTGATGCTTTCCTTATTATTTATTTGTGTATCTTAGGCAGTAATTACAGTGATACGGGATTACGGAATGGAAGGGGCTCAACTTCACTCTCCTCTGGTCCGATTTGATGTTAAAAATAACATTTGATACGGCATAAAAACTATTCGCCGGAGAAAGCGTCAACAGCAAAAATGTATGCTAGACACGGCTTTACATATCGATTTCAAAGTGTGATTTGTGCGCTGACTATTTTTACGGCAGCCGTACAAATAACCCAAAGGGTGCTCGTCGTACCGCCGCAGAGTGCTCGTACGTTCTAGCAAAGGCCATCTAAGAGGCTGCCGGATAAATAGCCGGGCCTTGTAGATTTGTTTGTTCCTAAATATCTTGTGCCATTAGGCCTACGAATTACCTACCTGGCAGTTTAGTTTCTTTCGAATTTTTTTGTTATGCGATGTCTGTATCACTACAAGTCAATTATTGCCAGCTATTATCCCTGTTATTTTGCATTACTCTCAGTACTGTACCGGTTTTTCTATGTTACCTTTAGTGAACTTTTTAAAAAATTTATTTTAATGTCATTGGTACTGGTATTGGCTGAGTTACTGCTGCGTATACGTTTGTTATGTGCTTGGTTTATTAAATAAATAAATAATAAATAAAATAAATAATGATTTTGGGCTATAGTTATAAAATAGGCACAGGATATTTGACCAGCGGGCAGTCGTATAGGCTATTTGACCGGGACCGGCCAAATATCCGGCCTTGAACAGCCGAATGGTGCTTACAGGTGCAGTGCGTATAAAAATATAGGCCCTATTATTCTTCTCGATGTGGTGATATATAAAGTTTTGAACCTCGATTAACCTTAGCGTACGCCCATGCCGCGTGGTTGTTCTACTGTTGATATAACCCACAGTGTTTTCATTGAACGATGGCAAATAATCAGTATTTTGTCATGTAGGCAGTAAATAGGTATTTCGTTCAGTTGTCGCATTCCGTCGTTATTTGAGACCAGCCGAAGTTATACTTAAGTAGGCTTAGACTGTGAGTATTTAAACGGTGACTAAAATACGATTATAATAAAGCAGTTGTCTGCATGATTGGTTGTTTTTATGAATCGCCATGCATAGCAATTTTCTTACAGAGTCTACTGATGAAAAAATTGTGACAATTGACTTGAGCTGCTAAAATCTACATTCAATGCTAAAAATTTTATACTTAGGTTGTCTTGGTCTATCTCCAGCCATTTGGGTGCAATTCACTCTTGAAATGCGTGTCGCAACCGGAAATCGCGAAAAATTTACTAAAACCCCTATTTTGAGGGTTCAGGGTCATTCAAGGTCATCAATGTTGACATTCCTAAGAAAATCGTCGCCAGTGCTTGTTAGATAAGCAGCATGTCTGTGCTTATCTTCAACCATTTTCACGTTGGATGAGTCAATAACGGTAGAATAACGCCTTTTTAAGGAGTGTGCCCCTTTTTCTCCCAGCCGTTCGTGGAGACCCCCTTCACTCAGTGACATGAAATTTTGCCACGAAATACTAGAGACTCTAAGCTGTCACAAAGTGTAAACCAGAAGTCTCTATCTCACCTGAGCTCCGATCGGTACCGGGTTGTGACAGACAGACACCAAGACAAAATTACCATAGCTAAAACGCGCTATAGCTAGCTAGCTATGCTAGCTCTGGCGTCTAAAAACGTACAAAAAAAACTTATTTTTATAGGTCTATAAGCAGAATAAAAACTGCACATTAAGTACAGACTAAAATGTAATTAAATTTTTACCCTTTTTGGTTTTTGAGTCAGGAGCCCGCACGCACGGTACGGGACAGACAAACAGGGACAGTAATACGACCTATTAGGATGGCCGGCAGCATAACAGCGTTCGTGCTAATCAACTGCCTGTGGGTCGGCAACTACTCACAACGTTGAACGTCGTCAGCAGTCGACTATTTTCTGTAATGAATTCCTGGACCCTGAGTCAATTAGGCTTAACGTACGTCACATGCACGCTGTAACGGCGACAGACAGACAACGCCGCGCTCAGATATAGTGAAGTGCCAGCGCTACGTTTTATCGATACTTTCATTCAGCGTCTGGTTTAAACTGAATTCAAGTCGTTGTTTTATACATCAAAACTGAAAAGTAAAAAAACGCACGGTCTCGGCTCCAAACTGTGACTTTACCGAGCATCGTTCGTTTAACGGTCAGTCCAATCTTGAAACGATTTCTGATAGCTTGCGGTATGAGGCCGAAACTACAGTTTTCGTCGTCTGCACAATTAAACTTGATTATAATGTGTCAGAAAAAGCTTGCCGTAGCCTACTCTTCCTGAAGATGTAGCTGGATTTAGGTGGAAAAAAGCAGGAAAAGGAAAAAAAGTAAAAGAAATGAAGGAAAAAAGCGAGAAAGTGAAAAAGGTAAAGTCGAGGAATGGAGAGTTAAATCCGCCGCACAGTGACTTTTAAACTTATAGAAAATTGTGTTAACGCCAGGAGTTGAGTCTATTCATCTCGCCGATTCAGTTAGACTCAACGTGAAAATAATTGTATGAAACGTGAAACCAAACGCCGATCAAACTCGACGAGTGGCGTTCGTACAATCGGTTTTCAAATGTTGATAACTGGGTTTCTGTGAGGCTCGATATTTTGTTGGTGTTTCGAGTATCACGTATAGGGCCTAATCCGATTATTCGGATATGAAGCCATGCTTCTGTTGCATCACCAGTCAGCAGTAACGCGCTGTCTCAGTCACAGCTGAGCTAAGGCGTACGTGAGTCATGATTATCTTGGTCATGTCACATGTGGCCCGCACGACAGAGCCACACAGTCACTGTCGTGTGTGTGGCCTGCGGCTTGCCGGATGTCGCGTGACGTCATCTATACACTCAGCCGAGCTATATAAGAGCCAAGACGGCGACCATTCACTACTCAGTCGGTTCATTCATGCATTTGTGAATCGCTTTCACTCGTCGAAGTCTAAAGCTTTGATACGTTAATTGTCGACCTCGGTATATATGCACTGCACTGCTATTCTGTGGTTGCTTTTTTCATGTAGGGGTTTCATATCGACTTTTCAGTCATCCTTTCTACGTAAATTATTTCAAGAACTAAATAAATCAATTGGAATGAACTCTTCTGAGATAAGTAAAATTTCACAAAAAGAAGAATAGGCCTAATAGCATTTACACTGAACTGCGCAGAAATAAAATTGAGAACTGAAATATTTCCGGTGGAGGCTCACACGTAGGCCTGCAGGGCTTATAGATTTGTAGTTATATGTACAGTCCCCACTTTGTACGCCAGGGTTATAATGTTATTTGTTACTTACACGTAAGGCCATGCATCGCGTATTCTGTGTATGCATGTGCCATGTAATGTTCCTTGATGTAAATAAACGAATGAGTGAATGATTATTATTATCGCTGAAATGTGAGCACAGAGAGAAGTGAAGTCAAGATGTCGTCATCTCAGTCTGCGGTGAGCACGCTCAAGAGCAAGATGCAGGCGGTCCGGGATGAGGTTGAGAAATACCGAGACTTGTACGAGGAGATGTGTCAACAGCACCAGCAGGAAATTGTTCAGCGCAACCAGGTAGGTCGATTGACTTTCTTATAATATTCAAATTCCGTGCAATTATTACCTATGTAATAAAGGATTTTTTAACAGTTTGAATTAGTACCGAGTTGGTAGGTTTTTAAATGTTATGAAATTGAAACTGAAATTTTGTGATAAAGGTGTACTGTATCTAATAGGTATTTGCGTATGCGTGTGGTACGTAGGTTGAGTTGGAGGTTGAGTCGCTGAGTAGAAAACTGCGACTAGTGGAAGATGAACTTGAACAGTCTCAGGCTCGACTTCAGACGACGCAAGAACAACTGCTTGACGCTAACAAACTCGCCGACGAAACCGACCGGTCAGTTATTTCTTAGAGTTATAATTTTTTGTTCAGGCGTAGAAGTTCCTTTTAGGACTTTGTATATATTGTTTTGTCTTTGTGAGTTTGTATTATTCTGTCTATTACGGTGTATTGGTAACTGTGTATTATTATTCAATGTAATGCGTGTGCGACTGACACTTGCAAATAAGAGCAACCAGTGTTTGAATTGCCGGGGGGAGGGGGTTGGGGGTTCAACCCCCCAACTGTTTTCCTAACCCCCTAGCACACTGTCAAATTATGTCCTGGGGGGTCAGCAATATACTGCATACATACGATTTACATCACAGTTTTGGTCGGACCTCCAACCGTCAAAAAAGTTCAACCCCAGCTAATTTTTCACAATTCAAACACTGAGAGCAACTTATTTACTTTACTCACATAAGTTTAAATTTCACAAGGTAATGTAGTGACACAGTTAAGGTGTGGCCAAATATTTAGTAAAAAAATTCTGCGGAGGGGGCACACGGCACGCCACGCCACGGCAATTCAGTCGCAGATGTGAATCGGGCATAATGTGTACGTGCATTACGCAGGGTAAAGCGAGTGTTGGAGAGTCGACTTGAGGTGGACGAAGAAAGAATTTCTGAGTTGGAGCAGAATGTAATTGAATCAAAGCAAGCTGCGACGACTTCTGAGCAACTGCTCCTTGAGGTCAGTCAGTCCGTTAAACATTCAGATAGAATTTGTAAAGCTTTTTTTCTCGCAGTAAAATTTTGATGGTCGATTTCATTTTACAATTTTTTAAACAAAACTTTCACTAAACGAAATACATTCTGCTGTCATATTAAGTTTTTAAGGTTCGAACATTACGTTTACAAGAATTATTGAGTGATGTCGAACTTCTTTGAAAAAAACCATTTGTTACGAAGTTTAATAAAATTCACAGAAGTTTTAAACGAAATTTTCATTGCCCGTCTCCAGTTTAGGTATGCCGGTCGTCTTTGTTTGTCCGCGTTGTTCGACGAAATACGGAAATCTTAGCTCGTATTAGCTCGGCTAGTCCGCAGTGTTTCAGTAGACCTAAGTTTATTACTTTAGCGTCTGATTGTTTATCAGTCATGGTCGCTGGTGCACTGATAAGTAATTAGTCCGCCTCTGAGACTGACTCATGGGTTTCAAGATTCGAAGAAGCGTCACGTCGCAGCAGTTTACACTGCAACTTCCGCAAGCTCAATGGCTAATACACATGATGGCTAATGATTTTCGATCTGCCTGAGAGTGTGCGACTATTAAGATGCCATTTGCCAGGCACACTCGTGGGATTCAACGACAGATTGTGTTAAATGGGGGTCTTTGACTCCCTGGGAAGTGGAAAAGGGGTGATTTTTGAGTCGAACTCCCAACTAATACAGTTGCAAATTGATGCTGCAACCCTGACAAATACAATTGAGAAGTTATGTGGATGGCGACAGCGATTCCGCCTATTTAACAAATGATTTATGATTTGTTGTTAATATTTCTTTGAAAATTACATTTGTCCTTTTCTTTTCTTTATTTTGACCTTCGCTCGGCACTACTCGCCAGTATTGATTTATTATTATAATTGTCAAGTGTTGTTGTGTGATTTGGCGTATAACAGGCGAATCGTCGTGTAGTCGTGTTGGAAACTCAGTTGGAGAGAGCGGAGGAGAGAGCAGATACCGCTGAACGGTAAGTCTAATAGACATCTTTTATTCACCAACGGTGTTGCTGGTCAAAATATACAATTATTGTAGGTGTCCGTAAAAAATCACATGAACTCACACGTGCAATTTGTGGACGTTCTTTCCCTCAGCACAGACGTGATCCACATTGCAAGCAACGTGACATGAATATCTCATCGCATGCATACGTTCCATCAGGCTTAATTAAATTCGTCTGCTACCAAGGTCTTCGACAAAATGAAAGCATGCCTGTAAATGTCTTAGCCAGATTTCCTGTATTTGTGGTGCAGCATACAGACATAGCACTGCATTAAATAGGTCATTATTTCATTAAGCTATTACACATTTCCTGTCCGTTTCGCTTAAGGTAGGAGGCTGAGTTGACCTGGGTTGGTGGCGTGGCGTAGCGGCAACGCGTTTCATCCGATCAACGAAGTTACTCTACGCCGGGCGGGGTTAGTACTTGGATGGGTGACTGGCTGCTGGCAGGCAAACCATCTCGTTATGTAACTAGCCGGCTAAATCAACCAGCCTTCCATCTCTCTGGGGTAGGTAAGTCGAGTACCGGCTTATCTGGCTGGGGTTAAGGCGGGGCGTGTTCACCTGTGTCGGGTGGCAGGTAACACTGTGATCCCATACGGTAGGTGACGCTCCATAGCTCTGAGATGGGCTTCCCATAAAGAGCTATATCACCATCTTTATCCTTTAACCTTTAATTTTTAAGCACCGTTTTGCTAACTCTAGAGTGGCGTAAAGGCAGAACATAGAAGTTATAGGAATAGGCCTAAGTATTTTTGACCACTAGGGCCTACATCAGTAGTGCTAGTTCGCATCTATACATCTGTCCGACTGTCTTGTATATTAAAACGTTGAAAAACACAACATCGATAACATCACAAACTTGAAAGTGCATTGAAAACACGCAAACAGCTATTTACTAAAACATTATGATTAGGCCTATACCTTGTTTTCGTAGAAATGCGAAGTCATTGGAGAATGATCTTCACAGTGTGAACAGTAATCTCAAGTCACTCGAGTTCAGTGAAAACAAGGTACGTGTCGTTCATTATCACCTACCACAGCAATTATTATAACAGATGTATTGTAAATACAGCTGCTAAGTCGTTTAATAGTTGCTTATCGTTTTATTTCTTGTTTGCCTAGCTAGTAGCCAACCAAGTATTATATACGTTCTGTTCTATTTTTTGTTTTTCGCAGTGTTGTTCGCTGCAAAAACGACTCACTATAAAGTCACGGCACTATCGGAAAACTGGATGACTTTTGACGCCCATATCAGTGCGTAGCTAGGCTCTGGCCCGCTGCAATAACTCACTGAAATATTTGACCTTCCCGTGACCTTGACTTTGACCCGCGACCCTGCAAACCTCCATCAGTTCATCTAGCTATGGTATACAGGGTGTGCCAAAAAATGACCCAAGTTGTTTTTGTCAGAACTTCGTCAAATCTCCACTAAATTTGATAGTTTTTGGCGCACAGATAGCCAAGACGATAAAATTATGTAAGGTGCACTCATTGTCCATATCACCTAATTTGTGTCAACGCACTACCGTGTAAAACGCAGATGCTCCAAATTGTTACATTATGCAGTGATTATCAATATCAAATTGCTCACCTTTTCATTATCAATTCGACAGACAGTGCCACGTAATTTAATAATTTTGTGGTATTAAATGTTTTACGCTGCAAGTAGCAGACAACAAAATAGCTGACCTATGAGCTTAAAACACATCTAATTCATGAATGAGTGCTGTGATATTAATCAATCAGTTGATCATTAATGCCACTATCAGACGTGGCATCACGTCTAAGCCATTGTGTACATTTTGGGCATAAATTTTTAAAATTTGAAAGTCCGTTATTACACAAACTTATAAGTTTGCTATGTAAATCACATTTTAGTTTATCATGTACTTGATTAAGTCGTTGGAACTTTTACGGTGACAACAAGTACAACTAAGTATTATGCAACAATTTTGGGCATCCGCGTTTTACACGGTAATGCGTTGACATAAATTAGGCGAGGTGGACTTTGGGTGTACCTCACATAATTTTATCGTTTTGGCTATCTGTGTGCCAAAATTATTAAATTTGGTGGAGATTTGATAAAGTTCTTATAATAACAAGTTGGGCCATTTTTGGCACACCATGTACTATATTTTCTAAGTGATGTATCTACGGAGATACATGTAGGCCTAAAGTAGGCTTTATGTACAAATCACTGTGACGATCTGGGATACTTTGGGTATGATTGTTAGGACATTGATGACGTGTTTGGCCGCGATAGGCGCATAGACGTGGCGCGGCGCGCGGTATTTCAGATTTTATTAACGTCGTCGGCATATTTGCATGCTGATGATTGTATTGTGGCTTGTTGCGCAGGCTTCTGAACGCGAGGAAAATTATGAAGAGCAGATACGAAATTTGACAGCACGTCTCAACGAAGTACGTATATGCCATCATAATTATGTCCAGATTTTGTCTACGCTGTGTTCGGAAAAATACTAATCCCCATAGACAATGTACAGTAAAAATGTGAATGAATGAATGAAACATCTTTATTACGTAGGCTAGCCTACGGTATGCCGTGGGTATGGGAATTCCCATGGGCATGGGTATGGGATAGTTACGGGTACTGTATTGAATTCCCATGGGTTTTGTGGGAATTATGTGGGAATTTTTGAATAGATGTGAAATTATGGGCAAACGCAAAATAGTCTTCGAGAGTCCCAAGCCGCTGGCCGATACGTCGTCGTCGCTGCAGGCTGCAGCATGATGACGCAAACAGAGTTACGTCCACTCAGCAGCCGTAGCCGGGCGTTACTTTTGCGAATTTAACACTGTTGGTACAGCAACTGGTGACAACTGCTAGTGTTCTTGTAACTTTTCTGGCTAAGTAAGTAAGTAAGTAAGTAAGTAAATGATTTATAAAGCGCCAAAGTCTCAGAAAGAATCAGAGCGCAGACTGACTTTTCATTAATAATAAACTCATCTGTGTTTTTCTTTTAATGAAGTGTTTCATAAAACGCAGGTCACAAAGAAAATGCTTCGCCCACCCTAACATTGCCACATCTCATCAAATTTAGATTAAACATTTGAGTTGTGTCGGTGTAATGGGGCAGAGCTAATTCAATAAACAGCAGTAGGCTTATAGCCTGGAGCCCACCACGTTTATGAATAGGCCTGTCTTCTACAACGCACAACCAAGAAACCACTGCTCATAGAGTATGAAATGTCATGAGAAGCAGCAAAAACATGCATCCAACGAAAAAAACGCGAGGGATATATGGGATATAAGTATGGAAGATTTCGCGGTTCATTTGGTAGAAAAAGTATGTGGAAATTCTGGTTTTTCTGTGGGTATGGAATAGGTATGGGAATTGAAATCCCATTCCCACGGCAGCCCTGAGGCTAGCTATTGCAGATTGCAGCCACAAGCTGGATTACAATGTAATAGATAAAATAATTATGTAAAAAAGAAAAAAATGCCTAAATAAAATTAGACAAACAAAACTAACCTCCAAAATTCGTCAAAAACGTTTGTTTCGTAGCGGAGACATTGATGCGTGAACACGGTGAATATCGATGACGAAATATAGCTGTTTCCTGTACGACCGAAAGTGACTTGGGCTGTCGCAATCAACGTAAACGCTAATTAACGAAAACAATATTACTAGTGGGGTGTTTACACGATCCAGCAAACTTGCAGCAAATTTCCAGCAAATGTATCAAAATACACGTGCTAATGCTGGACGTTTGCCGGAAGTTTGCTGAAAGTTTGCTGGACGTTTGCTGCCATATGTTATAATGGACGAGCCAGCTGGATGTTTGCCGGACGTTTGCTGGATCGTGTAAACACCCTATAATACACATGCTATTTTTTACAGGTCATATTTGAATTAGTTGGGGCAAGAAAACGGATCTGACGCTGAAAAAAATTGCTCACCGAATATTCGAACATTTTTTAACACCCGTCGCATGAGACCATGCAACTGTTACGGTGTGTTAAAAGCAACAGTCACAGGATTGAAAACGAAATGAACTGACCAATGGATTTCACTTCATTTTATATTGTTTCATTTCATTCCTGTCACTGTGAACAGGCCTTTAAACTCAGTTGTCGTTGTGGTAGGTTGAAGAGCGCGCGTCTGAGTCGGAGCGAACTGTCAACAAACTGCAGCGTGATGTCGACAAACTTGAAGGTAACTTAATATTTTTTCACTGTTTATTATTAGGTGCCCATTATCATTTTTTGACCCTCGGTACGCCATTCCCGAGAAAGCCTAAAATTGAATAAGCAATACAAAAGTGGGTCTTCAGTCCGTGCAGTCAGCAGCCGGCAAAAAACCATTGAAGCGCTGCACCAAAACAGAAATCCTCTGAAACGTGTAGCTGGTCTCTCTGGACTCGCCACTACTGATAGATCCTCCTTTCAAGATCAGCCGGGAGAACTGGCAAGCTGACGCGTTGAAAACGTTAGAGGTCTCAACCACAATTGGCTTAAAAGATGGTCAACACGTACTTGCCCTCCTTGTGTGAAGCTGCCATCCCTGCTGCTGCACCTGCCTCGTGAGATGCTCTGGCGACGTATGACTCGGCCAGTGTGGCCAAGTGACCGTGACGTCCCAGCATAAGGACTTGCCGCTCTGCCATGGAACCAGTGAGACGCCATCTGGTCGTTCCCCGTCCGACCGGAATAATCCGGCTGGCTCTTTAGTGACGGGAACTCCGGCTGAAGCATAGCTACGAGCTACCAAGTCGTTAAGAGCGTGATGTCTTGCTGATCTACCCGGAGCTCTCTTGCATACAAAGCTGTGAAGACCATTTTTTATTATAATTGTTTTAGCCAAAGTATGAGAAAAAACACCTGGCAAGAAGTGATGGTGAAAGTATTACTAACCGCGATCTCGAACCAGCAGCAAACGCGTTGCAAAATAAACCCCTGTAGTTTTATTGCAATTAACTGTTGCTAATTGAATATAATAAAAAAATCTCGTCCTTGTACTGCCACATTTGTTTCCGGCGTTTCCGCGTTGCACTGCCGATATTGTTACCATGTTACTGTACGTTAATGTTAGTAGGCTATATGTTACTATACGGTTGCTGTGAATGCAGGCGAACTGGAGAAGACGCAGCTACAAAACCGAGCACTGCATGAGGAAATGGAGTCGTACTATAACGAGATTCAATCCATCTAAACTCAGCCCTGTTAGTGCATCGGCCACTGCGATGCCGTCACCGTGGTCACTCTCAGCTGACACGGGCAAACTTTATTATATAGCTTCGGTTTTTGTTATTATGTCAAATCTGGGCCTATTCCGCATGGAAATGTGAGAAAATGTGTGTAATTTGACTAATTCTAATTCCCGAAACCGAGGAGTAAGCTTACACTCTGTAACTAAGGTCGTGGTCACATGTTAAACAGAAATGTTGCAGAACTCTGGCAAAACATTCAGCTATGTGCAATTGAGTCAATTTTCTCAAGATTTCTGTTTTTTTCCCACACGCTGAAGATGCCATAGTCCAGTGCTGTCCAACCTTTTTGATACCGCGGGCCACTTAGTCAATTTTCCACCAGCTGGCGGGCCGCAATCAAGGGGGCCATGGCGAGCGCGTGGAGCGC
>Ga0056128_1004213_pt1 | contig 17931 bp, 12 predicted proteins | sample WorMetLIZISLAND2_FD_71113 | JGI IMG/M metagenome (GOLD analysis project Ga0056128, IMG submission 71113) | Marine gutless worms symbiont microbial communities from Max Planck institute for Marine Microbiology, Germany - Olavius geniculatus... ... | reverse complement strand
TCATGACTTTTATCGTATTTTTACTAGTTAAGCCTACTAGATTTTAGGCAGTCACACTTTCCAATTTTGTTGTTGTTATGCTGTTGTTCAATTGACCTGCTTGTTTCGGCAACATTTGTATATAGTTTTGTGGACTTTTTTTTAAAACTCTATATTTACTGTATGTCAGGTCTACATTGTGCACATGCTTGCGTTTTGTCAAGTTAATGTATTAAACGAATATGATGATGATGATGATGAATACAGCTTTGTTTTTAGACCACCATATACAGGGTGGGCAAAAAAAACTGACACGATATGTTTATACGCCAATAACTTCACCAAATATTGAACGATTTTCAAAAATCTTTCACTGTCGGAATCAGAAAAAAATTGTAGTAAAACTGTTAATAAAGATCCCATTACATTTTATATATGTCGCTGCACAACCTTGTGAAATGTCAGACATAACACAAGTCGGCGACGACACTGACCGATTGCGTGATCAACGTTGATCAAGCCTGCCTGGCTCTAAAATCCGGTCGATTATGCTATTTAGGGACCCTTCAACAGATGGTCTATCAACGTCAACAATTCATGACAATCAACCTGCTAAATCACCGAGTGGGGCAAACTGTTGCAGCGTTTTGGTTGATCACGCCATTGGTCAGTGGCGTCGCCGGTTTAAGTGCGTCGTCCAGCAGCAAGGCGAACGCATCAAACATTTGATGAGAAAACTGCGAGATGTGACATTTGCTTTAGACAATGACCGAGACAATAAACAGATTGTTTTCTGTTGTTATTTTTTACAATTACAGATATCGCTTGGTTTTCAATTGTTGCTTTTAAGAATTAAGACACCGATATTTCACTAGGTAGAGTAGCTACACACTTGAAGTGTGATGAGATTTTTAATATTGTTACAATTTTTTTCCTGATCCAGGAAGTGAAAAAATTTTGAAAATAAGTTAATATTTGATGTAGTTATTGGCGTATAAAAACATTGTGCCAGTTTTTTTTGGCCCACCCTATAGACAGAGACGAGGACTCGTCATAGCTACGTTTGCATTATTTTTGCTGTGATAGGGTTGTAGGCTGTTGATATTTTGATCGAATATAGACTAATCGATTTCCATGCAGTTTATTTGCCCAGCTCCATTTGATAGCCGAGGCTCGATCAATTACGTCGCGCTCAGTGCGATGTAGGCAAAGGCCTAAAATATGGTTTTCACACGTATGACTCTGAGCAGAAATTATGTGTCAGTCTGTTAGGCCAGTGAGGCCTACTATAATGATAAAAGGATCAAGAGCAACAAAGCTCAATGGCAACGGACGTCGCGCCGTTTCCGTGTTAGAAAGTAGGAGGAAATTTGAGCGCCGCCGTTTGGGCGCCACTGTTTGAGCGCATACCATTTGGGTACCCGGACTTTTGGGCGCGACATTTGAGTGACAAACCGATAATGTAGGGGCTACGTCACTGTGGCGTGAAAACCACTAACACCCCGTTTATGCACGATGAAGCTAGCTCGACGAGCCATGACAATTGGCAAGCGCTCGTCGACGTCGAGCATTTGTCGTTTACTTATTTATTTACACCCTAGGGCGAACTTTAAGTTATTTTTAGAAATGCCTAGAAGTAGGACACGCAGCCACCAATAGCGCGTCGACAAACTGGGTCAGTGCCTAGAAGTGCGTTAGTGCGTGCCCTTGGTATTTAGAAGTATTAATTTTCTCGTTTCTAACATCTAAAGCAGCGACATGGTAAGTTAACAAGCGGGTCAAGAATAGGAAATATTACAGCCGTCATATTTGCAGAAAAGCAAGTTTCAACTCCTCATTGTTAGCAAGTTCTGTTCTGGTCTGTGAAGTGATCAGAGCAACACGTAATGCCGTAGGATCGCGTGCATTGCTGAGGAATTGCGCAGACTGGAATGCTGTCCATTGTGTGAAAAAAACTGATCTGACTTTAAATGTTATATTTTCATACACTACTTTTTGATCTAAAACATAGATGAAGGACCTATAGCGTAAGCTCATGAATTTGTGTAATAAAAACGGATATTTTCTCACTCTTGGCATGTGGACGATCAATTCATGTATCATCACTTTCTTTCACTTCAGTTATTTCATGCCCTTCTTCTTCTTCGGCGTATGGTCGAACTTCATCAAGTTGAAGACTCGTGACCAGTAGTGGTTGTGGACATGCCGGCAGTGCTGAGTGCGTAAAAAACCATGAAGGATGTTAAGGTGCAGAACTAAGTGCTAACTAAAGTAGAGATGTGTCTCTGGCTCCTCACGGAAGGGTTGCGACTACCTTTCACCAGAATCGGTGGAGTACCACTTGCTTCACAGAAAAAAAACAAAAATAAGTTTCAGCATATTTTCACTGTGTCTGTTTTAGTGAATGTTGCTGTGTTGCAGGCATCCGGTGTGACAGTACAGCAGGACTGTGTCACAACGTTTCAAGAATTGAAACTCAAACACAAATTTCGATACATCGTCTACTCTATGACAGACAATCTGGAACAGATCCGAGTGCTCAAAACAGCTCCACCGAGTATGCTCATCAATTTATAGCATGGCCAAGACTGTCACTCATAAATATTACTTGTATTCAGCTTAGTCAGCTGTCATCTGTTCTGCAGAGCTGTTGTTAATAGCTGCATTTTGGATGGCCTAACAACTATGAAGAAGTTTAGTGCACCACAGATGAATATATTACAAATATGCTAATGATAATACTGTTGATAGTTTTAATGCTTTTAGCTAATAGTTTTAATTTCTGTTTGACGACATGGCAGGTGGAAAATTCGAAAGAGTTTTTTGTTGTATTGATGCAATATACTAGTAAATTTGTTTTTCGTGCTTCGGCATAGAGTATCTAATTGTCCGTGGTGCACTAAACTTGTTCATGGTTGTTAGGCCATCCAAAATGCAGCTAATGTGTGCTCAGTTGTCTTTAAATATTTCATCAGTTAAAAAAATGGAGTGTTATTATAAGTTGTATAATAAATTATAAAACTTAAGTTATAAAATCATGATTTCAGCATTGGGAATTCAGTAAATTGCTCAAAGATGTAACTACATTTAAAATTTTTTTTGGTATATTGTTTCTACGACCTTACATTATAGTTACTGATATTACAAGTTCTCCTGGATACTGGCAATGCATACACTGGAGTAACTCCTGATTATGGACAGTTGAACAAAAACAGAGTTTGTACACTGTGAGGCATAAAAAACACAGCAAAATTTATTGATTGTAACTTAAAGACGGATGATCAGATTTTAATAATTTTTGGTATAAATATTCCAGACACAACAGGCTAATAAATGACCATTTATGTTCCCGTCTCACCGAACATGTGTTTTTGCGCTACGCGGGGAAAACAAAAAGGCAAAATATTACAATTTTATTAAATGCAATATCATTAAAATAACGCACACTTGGCACATTTTGTCCAAATTTTCTGGCACTTTCGTTGACAGTTTATCCAATTGTCTAGTTGTGCAACTGCTGACAGTAAATGTTCGAATTATTGGCCAACTGTATAAACACAGGCGGGGAGATGAATTCTCTATGCATTGATAGCAGTGTTGATATTAATGTTCTGCTTCAGACTTCAACCAGTCCCTTCTTGAGTTCATTGGTATTCCTAAACAGTCCCATAAATTCGCTGCTGCATAACACTGCAAATACTGTCAAATGTACTGTGATCAGGGCTGTTAAGGGCTACATATCTTGAATGATTAAATTTACTGATGTTTTTAGTCCGCCCGAAAGTGATAGTTTGCGGAGCGGACTTAAGTTTTAGCCCAGATGTTTTTTTAAATTCTTTTTTTCAATGCGAGATCTCCGAGATGCGTGGGCCAACCGGCGTGAAATTTTGCAAGATGGTCAGTACTATGCCCAATTTTATAATGCCGGTCCAAAATTTTGAGGGGCACACCCCAAAAAAATTTCAGGGGCGAAAAACATGCAAAATTTGGCCCGATTTCGGACGACTTCGAAGTTCGGCAGTGAATATCTCCGAAACGGATGAAGATATTCAAAATCGGATAATCATTCCGTCTATCGCGATTCCTCCTGCGTTAGGCGAACAAGTACAGTGAAGTTTGGTCCAGTGACCTTGGAGATTTAGATGTTGAATTGTACCCACCTAAAGCGCATTTTTCGGAAGAACATATTTCAGCCCCCAGGGGGTGCTGCGCCCCCAAATTTTTACACGTGCTAGAGAATGACCAAGTCTTACTAGCACACCCCCCACCGGGGGCGGTGGCCCCCCTTACAACTTTTTTCAAAGGGGAGTCAAAAACTGGCTTAAAATGCAATAAATTAGCGCTTATAACTTCGGAGTTAGGGAGTGTAGCCTGACGAAACTTTGGCACTTGACGTGTCTCTATGTTGGGGTGTTAATGCAAGTACAACTTTTGGGGGCACCGCCCTCCTTAAAATTTGGGAGGGCAAAAAACGTCCAAAAATTTTGTACGTTTTACGACAACTTTTGAGTTTGACCGCAAATATCTCTAAACTGTATAGAGATATCGACAAGCGGTAAACGGCGTTATCAAACACGGTTAATTCCGCATTGAAAAAAAAAATTTGTGAAATTCCGTCCACTACGAACCAAGTTATAAGCGCTAATGTTGACCTACCCTAAGTCGCATTTTTCGCAAGACTATATTTCGGCCCCTAGAGGATGCTGCGCCCCCAAATTTTTACACGCGCTAGAGAATGACCAAGTCTTACTAGCACACCCCCCACTGGGGACAGCGGCCCTCCTTACAACTTTTTTCAAAGGAGGGTCAAAAATTGGCTTAAAATGTAATAAATTAGCGCTTATAACTTCGGAGTTAGAGGGTGTAGCCTGACGAAACTTTGGCACTTGACGTGCCTTTATGTTGGAGTGTTAATGCAAGTACAAATTTTGGGGGCAGCGCCCCCCTTAAAATTTGGGAGGGCAAAAAACGTTCAAAAATTGGTGCGATTTACGACAACTTTCGAGTTTGAGTGCAAATATCTCTGGAACCGATTAAGATAACGACATAATCTAAACGGCGTTGACGAGAGCGATCCATTCGGCGTTGAACAAAAAAAAATTTTGTGAAATTCCGTTCCACCGGGAACCAAGTTATAAGCGCTAATGTTGACCTACCCTGAGTCGACAAAGCGCGTTCGGCGTATGCCAATGCATTTGAGTTCGGGCCACGTGACTTTGATGCCGGGGAAATTCTCCCCCCCTCTTTACGCCCCTTAATTTCCCCCAATCGGACCTAGGGCGCCGGGCAGACTCACATTGGGCTTTGCCCCAAATTTCTAGTTCTTTCTTTTTTCATCTCATGTTGCATTTGTTCTGTTTCCCCAGGTAATGCAGCAACAGACAGTAGGTGAGTTGGGAATCTGAACGGCCATTTGATGGCCAGTTATGTCAGAAATGTTTGTACCAAAACCAATTAAAATTACGCTATCCTTCTCCAAGTTACTATCAGCAATGTTGCAGATGGTTTTTGGCATTTTTTGTTCATTTTAATGCCACTTTCATGTGTTTTGATTTCCCCAGGTAGTGCAGAAACATACGTTGGGTGAAGTAAAAGCTTGAATAACCGTTTGATGGCAAGTTGTGTCAGGAATTGCTGTGCCAAAAATTATTAAAATCCGATAATCTGACTTCAAGTTAATGATCGATAAATTTTGGTGTTATTTTATACCTCAAAGTGTATACTTACAAAGAATGCTTTGGGAATTGTGGCACATTTTCAGACCAAATGCGATTCAGGCCCCTTCGTGTTGCCGAGCTAAATCACTGAAAGCAAATGAACTGAATAACATTTTTCTTTGAACTTCATCTGCAGCTGCAGTAAATTTAAGTACAGGGTGTGCCATAAAAATAACCCAACTTGTTTTTGTCAGAACTTTGTCAAATCTCCACCAAATTTGATAATTTTTGGCATACAGATAGCCAAGATGATAGAAATATGTAAGGTACACTCACTGTCCACCTAACCTAGTTTATGTCAGTGCACTACCATGTAAAATGCAAATGCTTCACATTGTTGCATAATGCTCAGTTGTTGCCTCTGTAAAAGTTCTAACGACTTAATTAAGCACACAATAAATTAAAATGTGATTTATTTAGCAGATTTATAAGTTTTTGTAACAACTTGCTTCCAAATAATCAGAATTTATGCCCAAAGTGTACACAGTGGCTTAGACGTGATGCAGGAGCATCATTTAGGGGGTGGGGAACTAGAAGGGACCCCTATGGACCCCCAAGGATTTTAGTTTTTCCTTGTAAACCGTGCCTTTGAAACAGTGTTACAGCTGCAAAAACAATACGTTACGCAGACTTAAACCCCCAAAGATCACCGAGACCTTCAATGATTTACTGAAATGATGCCACTGACGTGACACCATGGCTGACAGCGGCATTAACGATCAACTGATCAAAATGCACAGCACTCATTCATGGATAAAATGTGTTTCAACCTCATCAGTCAGTTATTTTGTTGTCTGCTGTTTTCAGTGTAAAATGTTTAATACCACAAAACTATTAAATCCCTTGGTGCCCTTTGTGGAATTGATATTGCTCAAGTGAGCAATCTGATACTGATAATCACTGCATAATGTAGCAATTCAGAGCATCTGCGTTTTACATGGTAGTGCGTTGACATAAATTACGTGAGGTGAACAATGAGCATAGTCGGTGTACCTTACATAATTTTATCGTCATGGCTATCTGTGCACCAAAAATTATCAAATTTGATGCAGATTTGACGAAGTTCTGACAAAAACAAGTTGGGTCATTTTTTGGCACACCCTGTACATGCAATACTGAATCTTGTTGCAAGTACCTAAGTGGATAAACCTTTTAGCTACAAGTGAGCTGTGGAATTAAACATGCATGTGCATTATTCCACTTGTAACGTTTCAAGTGAAAGTGTGTAAATATTTGCAGGTGCAAGTTACAACAACTTTGTCGATGACCTAAAGGAGGCAGAAGCACTGCGGCAATGCCGATATGGCGTTTATGATGCACAGTATACACTAACAGATGGCCAGCACCGCAATAAAATATTCTTTCTTTTGTGGTATGCTGCTCTAGTATTTTTGTAGGCCATATACCATTTATTGTGTTACTGTGTGTCTGTGGTTCTAAAAGCTTGTGCTTGGTGGGTGTCATTTTAGTCTGAAGATCCATGTATCCATTTTATTCTGTTTGATTGTAACATGGCAGTAATACAACAGTTTAGATGGATTTTTGTGTCATGTTTGTACTGTAACCACTAGTAACTTAGTTGCTAACTGCGCATGAAGTAGATAACTGCAGCATGGGTAAGTGCCTAGATGAAGAGTAACTAACAACATTTTATCAAATAAAAGTGGGCACATTTATAGTAGTACAAGTCAGGGGTGTCTACGTCCATTGAGGACTATGCTCAAGCATGTTACTGCTCTCAAGGGGGCAACTTTCGTGACTTGGTTGCTAAAGATTGTGGTTTTATTTACATGCCTGCATTGAGTGGTTTTTGTCACGTCTAATCAGGTGTCCAGAGTGCTCAACTATCAAGCAGAAGATGCTGTATACAAGCAGCAAGGATGCACTCAAGAAGACGCTGGTCGGAGTTGGCAAAGAGTTCCAGGCATGTGATTACGGTGACCTGGAGTGGAGCGGCATTCTCGATGCATTGATCCGGCTGGAAGTTGCACACTGAACCCCACTGCTACCATCCCGTGAACTTGGCGCTGTTTAACTGGCCTTATGCTCGTCTAGACTCTGCATCCTCAGCGTGTTAATACCTTCATCCACTTTCTCCACCGGCGTATGTTTGGTTTTTGCCTGCATTTGTTATACATATTTCATCAGTGGCATGAGTCTCATTAATCAGCTTTAATCTGTTTGTGTGCTGTACTTTCTGCATGATGACTGACTGCATTTCGAAGGTTTGAACCTTAAGATTCAGAGATTTCAGCAGCTGTTGATACTTCTGCGCGGCTCATTTTCAACTGTTGTTGGTATGTTAACACAAGTTATTGTGCGTGTTTATACATAATTGGCTATATAAGACAAGTATCATGTTTGTTCTTCATTGCTGATTCAGTATTAGACGTTTTGCAGCTGTACAATCATTGAATGGGTGATATTGGCATTAAATTGTTGGCATTTTCATTATGGTGCAATTTTTTCCCTCATACTACATGCAACCGATTCATAACTCTAAAATGCAAAGCACTATGTTGATGTTTCTGTCAAGAGGCAAGCTCCTCCAAAAATTTGTTTTGGTGGCCAGGGCAAGTGGCCTGTCCAGCAACAAACTGTTTTGATAATTCCAACTGCAAAAATACCAAGATATTGAGCTTTTGTCTAACTGAGCTTATATTCTGTTCAGTTCTATCTAGAACACATCGTCAATATGATAGTAGCAGTTTGTGAATTGCATTTTCGTCAATGTGAGCAAAGTTCAGGGTGGCCACAGAGTAGGACAAAAATTCCCCGATTTTTCCAGAGCCACAAACTTACTTTACCATAGGTTATCACAACAAAAAGTAACTGTAATACTGACAACCTGTGTAGCAGTTAGCTACCATAGTGGGGTCTGCAGACCGCATCTGCTGACAGCATTTTATTACAATTTTCCAGAGGTTGCACAGAATTCCCAGAAGTTATTTGAGCCATATGGCCACCCTGGCAATTGCTGATACTTTGTTTCGAACTAGTCGTGTAGCAATGCACACATGTACCTTGTCTTCATCTCCTTGTTCATTTGGCATTATTTCTCTGTTGCAGTAAAGGTTTTTGTACTGTAAATTTGTGTATTGTTTTGGCATAACAGGTCTTTCTAACTGTTACAGAACACCAACACAAGTTTTCACAATCCAACGTAACTGTAATACATCGCCTGTGCAAACTCGGCTGACTTTCAATATAGTATTTATGTAGTCATGTACAGGGTGCAGCAAAAAAGTGGACCCCTAAAGTTTTTCGCCATTTTCTCAGCAACCGTTTGGGATTTTATTATGAAATTTTACAGCTTTATTTAGCGAAACCTTCTACATCTAAGCGCCAAGTAAAATGTGATCCTGTTGAAAAACGACGAAGTTATAGATTTTTAAACATAACCGCCTACCGATTTTTAGCATCAAAAAATGTTTGAGGTAAAAATGCTATTTAATTTTCAAAAACTGGTTACGTGTAACTGCCAATGACGTCACAGTGACATTTTGATAAACAGTAATTTATATTGTTTATAAATTATCAGTAAATTATCGTTCCTTTAAAGCAATCGCCGGCTGCCCACTGGATTCATCTTTCAGCAGGATGGCGCGTTAGCACACACAGCGCGCAACGCCACGCAGCGCATAGAACTGGCTGCGGGCCAGCTGTCCAGATATCACAAAAGACCAGTGGCCTCCAAATTCGCCAAATATAAACCGAATGGACCATCTCGTATGGGGTGCAACGTTGGAGGTTTATCGCAAGCTTAAAACAAAGCCGAAAACAAGCGCCAAACTCAAGGAAGCGCTTAAGGTTACCTGGGGCAACCTGCCACAGGGACCGATTGACAAGGTTGTAAAAGATTTCTCAAATAAGGCGACTGGAGGATAGTGTTGTAGCCTGGAGCTGGCAGTGAACATTTTGAACATTCGCAGTGACAATGGAATTCTGGCATCTGATCATTATTTAACTGTTTTGTTTCAACAATGTTATTAAACTGGCGTTGTAGCCGAACATTTTTGAATGCAGAAAAATTGGTAGGCGGTCATGTTAAAAAGTCTGTAACTTTGTCGTTTTTTTTTTCAACAGAATCACATTTTACTCGACAATTAGATGTAATAGGTTTCAGTAAATAAATCGGTAAAATGTCAAATTAAAATTCCAAATGGTTGCTGAGAAAACAGCGATAAACTTTAGGGGTCCACTTCTTTTTGCCGCACCCTGTACACCACAGCTGCTGTGCGATACAGCTACTACACTGTGTCCGGAAAAAAGTAACCCATAGACACTGTACAATAAAAATGTCAAATCTGAACGAATTTAAATAAAATTTTGTACACATAATCCCTAATAAATTGCTCTAAGTGAGCACCAAATTTTGTTTAAAAATATCACTTATTAGCAAAGTTATTAATTGTTGATTATCGATAACAAAATATCTGCATTACCAGCATGGCATTCATAAGTAAACCCCTCAGTAGTCTGCACATTTGCGTAACTCCAACAAACATCTGGTTTTCACAAAATTCTACATCAACAATGCATCGCCCACTGGCAGTCAAAGTGCCAAATTTTAGTTAAATCTGCCAACGCTAACAATAGTTACAGCAGTTTTTGTGAGGTGACATCAAAAAGTGAACAGTCCGATATTAAGCAACCGCATGGACATGTGGGCCTAACTGTCAAACAGTACACGATAAACTATAGCACAAAAGCCTTTCTCTTGTCTCAACAGTTTAATTAAAACAGAAAACACACTCGTCTGTAAAAAATGCCATTTGTTATTCTTTACGTTGATTGCATCAACAAATATCACTCCCAATGGAGCGACTGCAGTATGTAACGCCATACTGGTAACGCAGATATTTTGTTATCCATATTCAATAATTATAACTCTGTTAGTAGATAGGCCTAATATTCTTCAACGAAATTTGGTGGTCGCTCCAGCAATTTATTGGTAATTAAATGTACAAAATTTTATGCAGATTTCTTTAGATTTGATATTTTTATTGCACAATGTCTAGGGGGTTACTTTTTCCCTGACACGATGTAGTTTCACCATTTTTTAAACCTATGTAGTACTACGTCCAGTACATCAAAAACAGCCTTTCCTACTAACACAATGTAGTGCACTAACCCTATCAGATCAAAACCCAACACTAAGTTTTGAAATGGTGGCCCTTCAGATGAAAGAATTCTCAGAATTTTGTGTGGAGCCTGATGCTATTGTGATGGTATGGTGATGATAAGCCAGCCTTTACGCAATCGTACCACTCTTGACTCAACCACAAAAATTCTACCTGGGGAAAGCGAAACCATAAGCAGACGTAGGGTCTAAAAATTAAGGGAGCTTGATCATTATATCTGCTCCCTTTCTTTTTTACATACCTTTCCATTCACCCATTCTTTTAAAAACCCACGGCTCTGATCCAGTGTCATCATGCGCTAAAACGTAGGCAGAGCAGAAAGTTTCAATTTCCTGACAGCCGCAGCAGCAAATTTCCAACAGAGGAAATTCTGGGTGCTAAAGATTTTAATTTCAGCCCTAATTTTTCCCAAAATCTTTTGGCCCCAGTTTTTCATTTGCGGACAAAATTTTCTGGACACACAATTTACCAACAGTCCAAAATTTACAGGAGGGGACAGATACCCTGCTGCCCATGCCACAATGCCAATGCTGTGAAATTTATAATCTTGTGAAATGGGGCAACAGACTTAGGCCAATGGCTTTCAGATACCCAGGCTGTCTACAGACCCAAGTTCCTAGCCCCTGAAAACATCACCTACATCTACATGTATACAGTATTCAACTAATCCAAGAGGTCTGCTACAACAGTGGCATATGCAGCATACCACAATGGCGAAGGTTTTGAGCTTCCAAATACTTCTGGGTCAAAATATATTTGGAAGATTTTGTAGCAAAAACATTTCATCCTACAAAAAACAGACAAATCTTTTCACAGAAAAATGATATTAGCAGAAAAATCAGACATACTGACATGTTTTAGCAAAATGCTGCACATAACTTTTGTTCTGTTTTTTTTATTTAGCTCAGTGGAGGGACCGAACCTGCAAAGCTCCCCTACAGCTGTATATGCCAATATCTACCAACATTACATTATTTGCTTGTGAACTAAATATGAAGCTACTGAAAGAAGCTTCACAACAAAAAGCAGCGAATACAAACAAATATTTACTAGACTATCAGCTGAACAAGTTGACAAAATGTCAACAAGCTGCACTCACAGTTCAAGTTGTATAAACTAATCACAGTATCAACGATAATATGCAAAGCCTAACAGTACCAAAAATCGACATGATCAGTACTGGTACTACCTCCGCCATATCTGTCCATATTTCCACCACATCATGTAAAAAATATACAAGTGCATTTTGGTCTATGTAAGGGGCCCAAAAAGTAGAAATTCGGCTGTTAATCATGGTGTCAATTCAACAAGTCCTACCCCTATTCTCCGCAAATTTTCATGTGCAATACATTTTCAATGGGGTAGTTAGGCTGCATTCACACAGACAAGAGTACGAGTATGAGTTTCCGTTTATGGATCATAGAAGCGTTCACGGTCACTTGTACAAGCACACAACTAAACGCGTGTCGGCCATATTGAATAAAACTGAATCGATGAAATGCTTCGCCATTAAAACAACAATATTCCACTACAAAGTTACTATTTTTACACACCGCAGATCTCTAACAATAAACAATTTTACGATGATGTCAGTTCTGATGTCAAATGTGTGCCACAGTTTTTAGAAAATATATTAATGCTATTTACGAGTAGCTTACTTTCTATGAGATGGATAAAAACACGACCTGCACAGAAACTACTTGTACGAGTGAAATTTACAGGTAACCCATACTCGTATGTATGTGAACGGCCGCCATTGAAATACATCCAAATTTGTGTTTGCCGGAACTCGTATATGGGAACCCGTACAGTGCTGGACTTGTACTCGTGTTTATGTGAACGCAACCTTATATTCACCATGCATGGTTGCACTATGGTGGCAAGGAGTTTATGCAGCTTGATATCACAACCATGCTGCAGTTAGAATGAAATAAGACGGACATCCCGGCGGAGGTTGAGTGCTTCTTGATTGTTCCAAACACGTGACTCTTCGACACAAAATAATGAGATGACTAACAGTCAGAAGGTCACCAGACATGGATCCAACTTACTTCAACTCTCGGAGATGCACCGTTGCTTCCTTGTTCGAAGTAATCTGCTGAAATACACATTCGGCCAAACATGGAGGGAGAGGGCTGGAGGAAAGGGCAAAGTGGCCAGCACACGTATACAAACCAGGCATCTATCAACACATCAATATATACTTAGTTGTGCGAACTGTGGGTGAGATCTGCGGATCACTCAGTCAGTGGAATTATCGGATTCCGAGCCACTGTCGTAGGACACTGTACAGAAACACAGACAACAACAACAAGCAGGAGTCAGCGTCACGAGTGACATGCGATGACTTGAAATAATACGTGAGAGTGAACGAGTAGTCCCTTAATGACGCAAAACGTCATTTCAGTTAGATCTGAGAACACATGAACAGAAAAGCGACTAGATAATAAAAAACTAATGCAAACAATCAAGACAATTAGCTACAATAAAACATGGATAACAAAAGCTATGTGATGAACCTTTTTATACATTGGTGTAGCAGCATCTACCTACTGAAATTAAATCACTACTTTACAACTCCGGTACAATACTATGTCAATCACATTACACTAAAATGAATTAAATCACATCGATTAAATCTAAATTCTAAATCCCAAATATAAACTGAATCTATCATCATTAGTACCAAAATACCATCAATGATGTCTAACTTTTCAGAAATTACTCAAAAACTACTCAAGGTTAATGCTAACTCAGCCTTACATCCCTCTGGGGTAGGTAAATCAAATACCAGCCTGGCTTGCTTGAACAAGTCACGTTCACCTGTGTTGGATGGCAGGTAAAACTGCCAGGGCCGTAGCCAGGATGTGAAAAACGAGGAGGCAGCGCAGTGGGTCTGGGGGACAATGTCCCCCAGTGGGGTCCAGGGGCGGAGCCACGGTGAGGAGTCTGGTGAAGCCCCCCCCCAGAAACTGAAAAGCTTTCAAAATTCACTTAGCTGAAACTCTTGTTTTTTATATAGAGGCCTACATTCTTGACAGTAAAACACTGAAGGTAAAGATGTTAGTTCATAGCGGAGAATTTTCTTAAAATATGCGGAACTTTTTGCGGCAAAATATGCAGAAAAATATGCGGAATTTGGCAAAATATGCAGGGGGCGGCTGCACGTGAACTCCCCCTTAATTGTCCTTAGATCCGTCACTGCCCTGAAGCCACCCACTTATACAGCCGGCCGCCAGCCAGCAAAATTTTTTGCGAAGCTGCCGCCGCCACGAAAATCGCAGCTAAGGCGGGACTCTAGCCGCGAAAATGCTATTCCGAACGTGAAATTCAGGGCTAGCCGGCTTAGGGATCTATTGCAAACGAAAAATTAATGCTTCTGGTTGAGGGTCTGAAGGCGAAGCCCCCCAGAAACTGAAAAACTTTAAAAATTCACTTAGCTGAAACTCTTAATTTGTGATACAATTTTTGCAAGCATCCGAAAACGAGGAGGCAAATGCCTCCTCGTGTCTAAATGTAGCTACTGCCCTGAATGTGTGACTGACTCCATATGGCAGGTGATGCTTAGCAGCTCTGAGATGGGTTTTCCGCAAAGAGCTATACACTCAGTTAACCTTTAAGGTGGATGTCTTAAAAGCTAACTTTTGAGAATGCCATTACCAACGCCCAACTAAAATCTTCAAAGTCAAAATCACATCATTTCAATCACGAAAATTCATAATCCCTCCCAAGCAGATGTACATGAAAACACGAAGGATTAACAAACAGCTGTAACCTGCAATAATTAGTTGATCAGCTGTGAAGACCACAGCTCTTAACGGTGCCATGACACAAAGAACTACCAGAGTGCATAAACTAAATTACAGCTAACATTGTTGTTTTGCTGTAAAAGAACTATGAAAAGCATGTATCAATGCAACAAATCTGAGAAAGACAATAGACTCAACAAACGATTTCTAAGTGATAACAATACAAAAAAAAACAAATAAATATAGAATATCATAATTTAACGAGCTAATACAACATCCGAAACTGAGCCAATTCTTACTGGCAACAGACACAAGAGCTCCTTTAAGCCTCTTCTTATCCGACGGTTGTTTGCGGCTGCTGCTGCTGCTGCTAACACGCTTAGGCTGCTGACTACTGCTGCCTGAAACATGCTGATGAATCACTGAAAACATCATCATCATCATCATCTCTTTAATAAAACAGATTGACAAAATGCAATCATACATAACATAAAAAAACGACATGAAAATCTGATAAGTGTCATTGCAACAAGGATTCACATGTCACCATACCACAGTCTTGAGTCATCATCTCACCACCCCAAAATGGACGCGATAAGCCAAGTTTACATAAGAAAGCTGAAAAGCTGCAATTATGTAAGTAGTCAATCTTCAGCAGCCATTAATGTAGTTTTACAGCATATCTGCACTGTTCAGAGCAAATTTGTTTTGTATACGAGCAATAATGGGAGAGACAAAAGCAGATTGTTGAGACATTCTACTGATACTACTACAGAGTTTCTGTCTACACTTCCACAGTTACTACAGGTCAGGCATGCTATACAAGGGAGAATCTGCGGAGACTGCTGCAGCTATGATAGATAGCTTTTGAGAGATTGGATGCTTAAGCTAATAATCAAAAGCGAGCAAAAATCGCCACAAAACAGCTCATTAACTTACCTGCTATCCACATAAAAACTACAGACTGCACAAATTTCATTTAAGTGGATTTTTTAATGAATTCTGCATACTAGGCCAAATCCCAACGACAAATTTGAAAGAAATTTTTGGAGCAGTTAGATTGATTATATGCATATGGTGACCAGTGTGACCAACCAAAATCATACATATGATGACATAATGAAACAGCAGCATGAAAGACTTCATAAACAGTCACATGATGTGTTAACAAAGCCAGAAAACAGGAGAATGAAAGGCTTAGCAATGCTAAAGGTGAAAACTGCGGCAGCCACAGTCAAAACCTAACATCACGTTTGGATCGTGGCCTTCAACGGCAAACACAGCATCAGTGACCATTAGCATGCGTAGGTGACTGCAAACTTTAGTTGCCTACTACAGGTCAGAAATAAATGGATACTGCCAACGTAGACCAAACAATGAGCAAACTCTTCCAGCATGCAATCATTTCTATGGACACATTTGTTAGCCGCTATCTATGAGTGCTGTGAGTGCGAATTACAACCAACCTGGCGCCAGTGGTGCAGCAAATGAGTCATCCGCGGGTGGTCTTGATAATGAGGTCACAGGCCGCAATGCTGGCGGAGGCATAAATGGGTCAACACCGGTTGTCACCGACCTATGAACATTACACAATACAGTGTTTCGGTTCTAGAACCAAATGTGGTGCAAAAATCCCAAACACATCAACAAGCTGCAGCTTTTCACACAGCCAAAGCAGAACCACTAACTGTCACTATTACTACTGTACTACTGCAAGTAAAGTTTTGAGTGCTAAGACATGAACTTAGTCGAAAGTCTGAAGAAATCTATCTGCTAATAAAGCTACCTGCATGCTAAAAAGAAGGTGCACAATGACTATCAAACTGCAGCGCTATTATGTTACTGAAATCTGCATAAATAGTTACATTTCAAAAATGCAATGCAAAAGCTGAAATGTAAAAACCTACGCTAATGGGACTGACAGAAAATGACAGCAGAAAGTTTAATAACAAAAATGAAAAAATCGCAGATCAAAATTCAATACTCGATACCATACTCACAATTCCCATTTTCACCTGCACAAGCCAACTACATCCAATGATATAACCACATTTTGTGCACTACTATAGCTTAGCTCTATAGTATCTGTAATAGCTTCCCACCATGGCATGTAAAAACAAAACATAAAAATATTATGGAAATGTTATGTTGTATGTTAATGTAACATCTAAAAAAAACTTACAAAAATGTTTTACAGGTAAACATGTCTAAACATTTCTGCAAATGTCTCAAGGCCTCACCTGTGCAGTTCTGGTCCGTTACTGGAGCATGGTTTGAGATCAGAAACCTGAGCCGAGGTCGAACTTGCAGGCCGATGGTGGTTTGTCGGACGAGATAACTGTTTTCCACTGGAATGTGTGGAAGTCGGTGGACTGGATGAACCAGATTCAGACAAGCGATGCGGTGAATTAGAAGCCGACGTGGAGGCCGAAGCCAGCTGCAGATGCATTGGTCCATGCTGCACAACAAATAAGTAACTGCATCACTCAATTTACTTGTTTTCCATATAAAAAACAGTAAAAAGACACACACGCATAAAACTCATAAAAAAGCACGAGAACAAATGCAATGTATTACAGCAGCTAATAAATGTCTGAAATGACCAAGCATGTTTATAACACAGTATCACAGTGGACAACAATTATATAGCTAACACACAAAAAAACATTTATAAGTAAAGAATAATCAGCAAAACAAAGTAATGAATTTGGCCGAAACATGTTAACAACCTGAAGCATGCAGTAAAAGGTTTCATTTAAGATTCAAAATTTAAAAGTATGAATGGCTAATTGAATGCAATTTCAGTATCAATATGAACTCTAAACATAAATGTTCACATGAAAATGTCTATTACTTAATCAAATTACAATAACAATTTAACCAAAATAGTCAGACGACAGCCACTGTGAGATATATTTATCTTACAAATGCAGAATAGCACAAAATTGCCAAGAAATGTTGACCGTCGTAACAAACCAATTGACTGGGGCTGTCCACAATGCATGCCACTACCATTTTATTAGTACCACTAAAGCTGATAGGAGATACTCATTTCGCTGTGCCTCGGAGCGACAGAAGGCTGAGTAAACCTTGATAAGAACGTGCTACCTATCTTGTGGAGGTTAACAGAAGTCACCTGATATCCGAGCAAGTTCTCCGGCAAATAGTCTTCTTCCTTCTCTTCAGTGAATCGACGTTTTGACAGCTCCATCTTCAAACTGGCAACTGTCGATGACGACTTGCTAGTCTCTGCGGCTGTGACACCAGACTTGGTAGTCACTGTGGTCACAGCGGGTGAAACAGTGGTACTAGCTGGGGGGAAGTGGATCACAGGGGGTGGGG
>Ga0056128_1004211_pt1 | contig 17939 bp, 9 predicted proteins | sample WorMetLIZISLAND2_FD_71113 | JGI IMG/M metagenome (GOLD analysis project Ga0056128, IMG submission 71113) | Marine gutless worms symbiont microbial communities from Max Planck institute for Marine Microbiology, Germany - Olavius geniculatus... ... | reverse complement strand
CGACGCATCATTAGCATTTTTATAGCTATCGGCTATGCTGCAGCACTAGTGCATAATGACACTGTGTATCGAGGCCGCAAGGCGAGATCGAGGCCACAGGCGGAGTTGAGGCCTAAAGGGCCGAAAATGGAGGCCGCAGGCCAATACTGTGGCAAAGATCAAGCGGGCATCCGCTTGTAATCACAGTGCAGCACGGTAGTGCTGACACTGTTGTAAGGGCGATGAACGTTAAGTATAGGAAATGGCGTATGGGAGGGGGGTCCTGTAACTCCGAAACCCCTTAACCAATTTCCATAAAACTTGATATCAGTGATCACATCGCCCACCCGACCCCACATGCAAAATTTGGTTACAATCGGTTCAAAGGGAGCGTGGCTGCGCATTCGCGAAATTCGACGTTTTTTCCTTGTGCACGGCTACAGACCAGCCCGTTGGACTGACCGACGCCGCTAATGGCTCAAACGAAGCGTCCTGACGCCGGACACATTCCTTATATGTTTGCGATTAAATTTTTAAAAATTTACCCCTTTTATGCCCCAATTTTTTTTAAAAATTTGCATTACGGCCTATGGGGACTTCAAAGTGGTATAACTCGGTCCCCGTAAAAGATAATTGCACGCTGTTTGCGCTTACCCCCTATTTTCTTGGTCAGGCAATCTAACGGTGTTATTTGAATGTACCCCCTAACGACCCCTGTTGCCATAGCAACCATTTAAAAGTTGCAAAATTTTGCATTACAGCCAATGGAGAGTTCAAAGTGGTATAACTCGGTCCCCGTAAGAGATAATTGCGCACTGTTTGCACCACCTATCCCCTTATTTTTGGGCCCGGGCTATACGATGGTGTCACTTAAATTTCTCCCCTGCCGACCCCCGTTGCCATGGCAACGAATTTTAGGATAAAATTGACTATTACTATAACCACTGATTTTGCTTTGTATGGTAACTAAGGTTTGGTTCAGGTCTTATGCTTGTATCTAAGCTGAATAGGCTGTTGCTATGCAGGATCTTCCTCCATAGCAACCTTTGCTATGTAAAAAATCCACCGTTAGATTTCCTGTACTTAATAAAGTAAGAACAGCTTATTATAGCCATGATATTTAAGACATTTAAACATTTATTATCTCTCTTATAGGCACACTAAGCTTGTTACTAAGGGCTTTCGGTTGTCATAGCAACAGAAAGTCACCGAGGGTCATGAAAATTTGTACCCCATCATTTTTCAAAATGGTTTTGATAAAGCTAACTGAAAATGTAAAAAAAATCAATTTTTACAAGCAAGTCCTTCGTAAATACATGTGAACCCCTACTACCATTGAACGTTCAAAAGCAAAAAGTGTTTCAGCTTCAGGGGGCTTTGCCCCTGACCCCCTGACCAGGGGCTCTGCCCCTGCACCCCGCTGGCGGCTCCGTCCCCAGACCTCCGTTATAGGCTCGTGCTCTGCGTGCTTGCTATGCCCCCCCTTTGCCAAATCCTAAATACGCCACTAAGTGGAGGGGAAAAGGGAAGGAAAGGTAAATGAGGGAAGTGAAGCGGAAAGGGAAAGAGGAAGGGGAAGGAAAAGTTGAAGGAGAAGGGGAAGAGAAAGGGGAAGGGGAACGAAATGGGAAGGGAAAGGGAATGGCAAGGTGGAAGGAAGATAGCTTAAGAAAAGTTGGACGCACGCACGGACGGACACTCAGGTGATTTTATACTCTGTCCAATGCTATGCATTGCATTGGACAGACAATAATACATACAGATGGATAAACAGACCATGCTACAGTAGCATGTGTAGCAGTAGCAAGTGGAATATTATGATACTTTGATGTATGTAACCAGCAGGGGCAAGTGGAACATTCAACGTGACAACTTTCAGGTTGATAAATTTCAGGTTGCAGTTGAAATATCACTGCGAGTATTGGCAAGCAATCTTGAGCAACTTGCTAACTATACTGTCACGTTTTGTCTGCTCACTGCTCAGCCTCCTTTCCGGAGGACTTCAATGAGATAGGAAATGAGTATAAATAACTTACTGGATCATCTGGACCACATATTTAATGATAGTGAATTAAATATAGTGTGGTTGGTTATTAACAGGACAATATTTCGCTGGTTAACAGCAAAGAATCTTCATGCATTGGAGTTTGATAGCGATCAGCCAACTCCTCCGGAAAGGCTTCTTGCAGCTTTTAAATCAGGAGCTGGGTCATATGCTAGAGCCTTTGAATATATGGCAAGGTATGTTCTTTTAAGAAATTTAAATTATACATAATTATTTCAATAATTATATAAAATCTAATCTAAATTACATAACACTGTTTGCCATGAAGCACTCATGTGAAATAAAATGTATTTCAAACATGTGTTTTGGTTTTTAATCTGCTCCAAGTTTAACAGTACAGTAATAAATATTGTACATACCATTAGTTATTAAGTTTTTGGAAATAACTAAGTTATTTATTTTAAAAGCTTTAATATACGCTACAGTTTAATGCCTATACTAAAATGCTTTTTTCACACATTGCATAAAGTATTAGTGTTTAAGGCTTTTGTTTGACTATATTACTTTCTCAGAGTTACTTTGGGTTAAGTTGGGCTTTTCACCAAGACCTTGGTGGGTCAGACGCCTTCCTGCCATGTCACATGCCATGTATCAGAGCATTGAATTTACAGGTCTAAATTTTATCTTCTATTTATACATGCTGATGGTTTTACTTTTGCAAGTCACAGACGCAACCAGCTGTAGGTCTACGGTATTCAAACATTGTGCTCAGTGACAGCGATGGCCAAATCTCCTGCTCAGAGCTTTGGATGATCTATCTCAGACGTGTGAACACACTGTAGTTATTCAGCCCCAACCTGTTTATTTCTTTTTTGGCATCGCCTTTACAGTGTTGGATTTTCATTGCAGTTTATTCAACATTCTCAATCCACTTTGGCTTATGGAACAAACCAATGTCAATATCATATATAAAATAATTAATCAGCCATTTATTCAATTGCAGTGCAACCTCTGGGCAAGCTTTGATCTCAGATTGTATCATATCGTCTGATTGATTAAAGGTGCATTGCACCAACGTCATTCAACTTTGAACTCGGGTCAAATTTGAATTTGATTCTAGTTCAGCCCTAATTTGCATGGCACCAAAGTTGTTCAAGCGTTGATCTCCGTTTAATTCTGAACCGCCGTCTGATCGCCGATCATATTTTGATCTCGGTTTAAGTGATGAATGCCGGGATACTATTGCTGCAAAAAAATAATTGTCTGATTCATATCTTATCCTGTCCAAAAAACTATTTTCTGTCGAATTATACGACTTTTAATGCAATTTCACTGATGATCTGGATATGTTAGATTTCTACTATATTCGTTTTATGTTGTCTTTGTGTTCGATAAATTAACAAATAGATGAATAAATCCCATTTTTTGGTGGCGATTTCTCATTGTTACAGTAAACATACGATTGAACCCTAACCACAGCAACAAAAACTCATTCGTATCAATTTATAAAACATCTAATTCAATTATGCTTGTGATCTAGATATGTTACATTTGTGCTATGTCTGTTTTCTGTGGTCCTTTTGCTGGATAAATTAATTAGTGGATAAATAAACAACATTCTAGAGTGCCGATGTGCCGTTGCTATGCTGTAGGTACGGTAAACATATATCTTGACAACATCATCATCATCATCATCATCATCATCGGACGTGAAGCGATCAGCCGAAGCATCCCGCTGTTGTGATCATTCGCCAGAACGGTTTATCCTCCAGGGCCTTTGTCGCCGTGTCACAGCAGATCTGGTGGATCCAGGTGGTAGGTGGACAACCACTGGTGCGTCTTCACTCCTACGAAGTCCGGTCACCATCCCTTGTCTTGGTACACATTCAGAGGATCTGGTTTGCCGGTGCATTACTTCGAAGTCTGGCGACGTGACCAAAGAGACCCAGTCTTCATTTATGGACTATGTAGGAGACGTCGAACAGGCCAGAACGACGCAAAACCTCATCGTTAGACACGAAATCATACCAGCTGATGAGCTGGATGCGTCATTGGCACCGTAAATGGAAAGAGTCCAAGAAAGAAAATGGAAAGAATCAGCTTGTGTGAGAGTCCAGATCTCACAGCCGTAGAGTAGATAACACGTACGTTGAGTACATTCTTAGTTTTGTGGCAATAGGCCTACTGAGCTTGCTCTGACTCCAGATACAGTCGAGTCTTTTCGTTGCACTTGCCGCAAGTCCAATGCGCCGAATGTATTCCGGTCCAGAGTTGCTGGAACTCGACTGTATGCTGCCCAAATATGTGAAATCTTCTACTGAATCAACACTGTTGCCATCCACTATTGTTGGCGATGGCGTCAATCCCGAACCAAGATCCTGGAGCTTTGTCTTGGTCCAAGAGATCCGAAGATCGAACTTGGAAGCTTCTTCGTCCATTGCTGCAAGAGCATGCAGAAGCTTTCCTCCTTGTCAACAAGCAGAGCGACGTCGTTGGCACAGTCAGTGTCCGTGAAAGTGAGCTGGCCAACTTGGATGCCGACTTTACAACTGACGCGATCCATAATATAGTCCATCGCTCAGCAAAACAGGGTGGGAGCCAAGGCACATCCCTGCCTTACACCGAAGGTCGTCATGAATGGCTCGGAGAGGCGGCCTGCTAGGTGCAGTCTGGCGGACGTTGCAGTGTGCAGGTTCATGAGTACCGAGGGAACATCGACCCCATGCATGGCCTTCCAGAGCACGTTCCTGTCTACGGAGTCAAACACCGCTTTCAAATCCACAAATGCGACATGCAGTGGCTGTTGGAACTCTCTGTAGATTTCTGCCAACAAACACAATGTCAAGATTGCATCCAGTGTGGAACGACAATGGGTAAATCCGGATTGGTGAGGCTGACGATGCTTCTGAAACAGGGGGTCAAGTCTGGCGAGGAGGACATGTGCAAATACTTTGCCTGGGACTGACAGAAGGGTGATTGGTTTGTAACTGCTACACTGATCTCTTTTCCCTTCCCAGCACAATACCTTCCTTCCACTCTGCCGGCACCTTCCCTAACTTCTAGATGGTGCAGAATAGACCATGTAAAGCTCTGCTGACCGGATCAATGGCACATTTTAACAACTCATGTGGAATATCGTCAGCCCCCGCTGCACGGCCGTTCCTCAGTCTCCATGTGGCGCGCTGGACTTCATCTAGACTGGGAGCTTCAACTGGGATGCTAGCATCTGGCAACGGACGTAGAATAATTAACGAATATCTATTGGAACACACAATGTGAATCTTCAGAACTTTATCAATGCAATTGTTCATGCTAAAATTGTGTAGTAACTTTAGGGAAACTTAAAATTTGAACATATTATATAAGGCCAATCTGTACTGGACTGTTTCGTAAGCATTGCGTGCGACTGTGACGTCACTGTAGTTGGCCCGTAGGCCGAGCGCGGTTGACCAATCAGCGTCGTCCATGGTATAACCATGGCGTTCAGCTGAACGGGATCAGCTGATCCGAGTTCAACTTCAATGCAACGTAATACTGAGTGAACTCGGTTCAACTTTTGATCTAGGTTCGGCTGAACTGAGATCATAAACGACGTTGGTGCAACGCGGCTCCGGAGATCAACACTTGAACCGCTTTGGTGCAATGCAAGTCACAGCTGAACTAGGATCAAATTCAAATTCAAATTTGACCCGAGTTAAAAGTTGAACGATGTTGGTGCAATGCGCCCTAAGCCCATTCCAGTCCATTGACTTTTTAGCCCAAACCATATTTTGACCGAGGCGGCCCGTCCATCTGGATGCACATGTTTCATCTCTTTTTCTCATTGCATAACAGTAGCTGGTTAGCCAAGAAACAGGAGTATTATCTGTAGATAGTGTGAATGGTATCGGTTGTTCAGATATGCGGGGCTGCACTGTGTATCAATTACCGGCTGGGCGAAGGGAGCGACCTATCAACCTGGTGACATCGTGACGAGTGAACCAGCGAATCACAGCTGGAACGCAGTCTACGTTGATGACAGCTGGTTTCTGCTCGACTGCCACTGGGCCACTCGACATGACAACTCGGTCGACATCAAGTATGACTACGATGACTTTTACTTCCTCACGGACCCAACTGAGATGATCTTCAGTCACTTTCCCGAAGACGCCGCCTGGCAGCTGCTCCAGTCACCGTGGACTGCTGGTTGGTCTATTTCTCATTGATTCCATGTGCTGCAACAATCGGCATTCAGCCTATTGGTGCATCACTGTTTGTGACTTTTTGTAGACTGTTTACGGTCTTAAAAAGTTTAGTTTCTTTGTGCTTTTCCTAGCATATATGACTAATACTAACTTAACACTGACGGGTAATTTGTACTTAGCAGATATTACAACAGCTGGTTGTTTCTGCTACTATTTAAAAATTTAATTTATTTATAGTCGTATAGTTGTGACGCTGTTCCAAAATAAGTCCCAGTATTGTATGAATCTGTGTTGGAACCGTTGCAGAGGAATTTGAAGAGAGGGCGTACGTCAAGTCTCAGTTCTTTATTCATAAACTACAGTTGGATGCCAGCAACGCCTGCATGATAAACACTGAGGATGGGCTTGCTACACTGTCACTGTTCTTCAGCTACCCCGTAGCATTCACTTACAGACTGAAGCCACTGGATGATAGCATTGAGTCCAAAGGTCTTGGTCGCTATGTCCTTCAGGAAATGACTGATCACCATTTGATGTACTTCATACGTCCCCCAGCGCCAGGCAGCTATCTCCTTACCATCTTTGCTCGAGAGTTCTTAGATGGGGTGTCACCAAAGACCATGATTACCTTCCGGTCGGTGGCTGAGTACAAAGTAACATGCGACAGCACGCTGGATGAAGTGACTTCACCATTTCCATACTGTTCCGACTCCAGCTGGGGGCTTGACATGTACGCGAGTTTTACTGGCAGTCGGTTAGTTCCAAATCACAGGAGAGCGGTTGTGTTTTGCCCCAATGGCAATGGATCGGTGTCGCTGAAACTCGCTGATCCAAAACTGCGAATTTATGCCCGTCTTGTCCACGACGGACTGGCGTTCAATACTCTAAAGAATGCAGTGACAGTCGTGAAGGATGACGGTAAAGTTGTGATTGAGATTGAGTTGCCAGAGCCGGGCGAGTATGGTCTCGAAGTGTTCGTTAATGACCCGGACAGGGATGGCAAACTGTTTGCACATTTCTGCCAGTATCTGTTCACGACGGACATGGAAAGCAGCTTTGCATTGGTGTACAGAGCATGCCAAGGTGATAAGATGGAAGATGAATCTGCTGATGCTGAAGAAATCACAACGGCTGGAAAGAATGTGCAAAAAATCGAAGAAGTTGAAGCATTGATTACTGAAACTGAGCCGGTAGTAATCAGCAAGGATGAAGATGAGCAGGTGCACGAAGAACAACAACAGGACGATGATGCTGGCGTGGAGGATAAGACTGAAGAGGCTGTGGAAGAAGAGATCCAGGAAGTGGCTGAAGAAGAAATTCCCCCACAAGCACAAGTAGAAAGTATGGAAATTAGCACTGCAACAGATGAGCACATAGTGGAAGAGTCACAGAAAGATGAAGAAGTAGAAAAAGATGAGCAGGTGGCTGCAGAAGAGACAGCGGAAGCAGAAGTTGCTGAAGAAGTGATTGGAGCAACAGAAGAGACAGCAGTGAAGAGTGCTGCACCAACCAGTGAGCCAGCAGATGATGTTGTAGATGATGAAGAACATGTAAAAGACGAGTCTGTGGCTGAAGAGAATGATCAAAACAGAACCCCAACAGAGTCAGCTGAAGAAGTTGCAGAAACTGAAGAAACAGAAGCCGAGATTGTAGCAGCCACTGAACCAGAAACTGACGAAGTAGCTGATGAACTGAAGAAGGATAAGTCTGGCATTGATGAAGCGAGAAATGATGAGGAAGATCAAGAAGTGACTTTAGAAGTAGCAGCAGAAGCATCATGTGAAACAGAGCCAGCTACAGAAACCAGCAAGTCAGAGGCAGAAGAACTGCAAAAACAAACTGATGATGGAAAACAAATGGGCATAGAAAAAGAAGCAGCAGAAGAAGAAGTGTCAGAAGAGTTAGTGGAAGCTCAGTTGGCTGAAGTTGCAAAAACAGGTGCAGTGGTTGATGATGAGAAGAGCTTGGAAAAAGTGGAAAGCGATCAGCAAGAAGCTGCTGCACTATCACTGGATGTTCAGGAAAGAGAGATTAATGTAGCAGCAGATGACAAGGCAGGTGAAGATGCAAAGATTGGGGAGGAAGAAACAGCAGAAGAGGTGACAACTGAACAACAGGAAGATTCAACTGATGTCGGACAAGCAGAAACTGTGGAAGACAGCGCTGCAGCAGATGATGATGCATCTGTAGAACCAACAGAAGATCAAGTAATAACAGATGAACAGCCAGTTGAAGAACCAAAGGATAATGAGCCTTGCACGGAAGGTATGAAAGGTAGTGAAGAGACGGTTTTAGAAGAGTCAGCAGAAGTAGATGAAGAAGTACCTGTGGAGATTAAAGAAGCAGAATCTGTGGAAGTGTCCGCAGAACCAACAGAATACCAAGGAGAGGAAGGTGAGGAAACAGCTGAAGAAACAAAGAAAAATACAGCAGATGAGCAGGCAGCCAAAGAAACAACGCAAGACCAACATATAACAGATGGACAAGCAGGTGAAGAAGAGGAGGATCGACTGTGTGTGGAGAATATCGAGGACAGCAATAAAAAATCTGCAGAAGTAGACACAGAAGTAACCTTGGAGACTGAAGAAGCAGAAACTGTGGAAGGTGACCAGGCACCTGAAGACAGAACTGAGGACCAAGAAATAGCAGACAAACAAGAAGTAGAAGAACAAAAAGTAGTAAATGTGGAAGCATCAGCTCCAGTGGATGAAGATGCACCCGAAGAGCTGACAGAAGATCAAGAAACAAAGGACAAGAAAACAGCTGATGAAACAAAGGAAGAGGAGCCATGTGGGGAAGACTCAACAGAAGTAGTTCCAGACGTGACAGCAAAAGCAGAAAAGGCAAAAATATCGAAAGATACAGCAGCAGATGAGGCGTTGGGAGAACCAACCAAAGACCAAGAAAGAGTAGATGAGGTTGAAGTTGAAGAAGCAAAGGAAGACGAACCATATATGAAAGACAATGAAGAGCTGCAGTCAACAGAAGTGGTTACAGATGTAACAGAGGACACTGAAAAAGCAGAAGATGCAGCAAATGACACATCAGCAGAGCCGGCTGAAGACCAAGGAGGCAACGAGGAAGAAACAGTTGAAGAACCAAACAAGGAAGCTCAACCATGTGTGGAAGATGTCGGAGACAGCGAAGTGAAGTCCACAGAAGTAGTTGCAGAAGAAACTGCGGAGACCGATGAGGCAGAAACTGTGGAAGTGTCAGCTCCAGCAGATGAACAGGCACCTGAGGATGCAACAGAAGACACAAATAAAACAGATGAACAAGAAGTTGAAGAAGTGAAGGGAAAAAATGAGCCTTGCATGGAAGATATGCAAGAAAACAAAGAGGAAGAATTAGCTAAAGACGTGACAGTGGAAACTGACCAAACAGAAGCTGTTGAAGATACAACAGAAGAAGTGTCAGCACAACCGAAAGAAGACCAAGAAGGAGAAGGTGATGAAACTGTTGAAGAAATGAAAGACGATCAGCCGGGTGTGGAAGACGACAAAGAGACGGTTTTAGCAGAAATAGCTACAGAAGTAACAGTAAAAACTGAAGAAACAAAACCAGTGGAAGATACAGCAGATAAGCAGGTGCCTAAAGAATCAGTAGAAGATGAAGGACAGACAGAAGATCAAACAGTGGAAGAACAACTGGAAAGACAGGACGACGTGGAAAGAGACGTTAGTTTAGGAGTTTCAGCAGTAAGTGAAAAACCGGTCACTGTAGAAACCTGTGAGGTGGGAGAACAACAGACTGAAGAATTGGCTGACACTGTTCAATCGGAAGATACCTCAGAAGTAGTTGTGGAAGTATCGGTGGAAACTCACAAAGCAGATGCAGCTGAAGATCAGCATGTGTCTGAAGAACCAGAGAAAGAAGAAGGGGAGGCAGATGAGCAAACAGAGGATCAACCAGAGGAGGAAGAAACTGGGGCGGATAATGTTGAAAGTGGTCAGATATCTGCTTCAGAAGAAGCGACTGAACAAACAGATGCTGAAACTGTTGAAGGCAGTGATACAACAGTCACAGAAACCAAGAAGGACGAAACGTTTACCGAACAGGTTAAAGATGATAAACAACAGCCGGAGGTTTCAGAAGAGTTGCCACAAGCATCGACCGAAGTTTCCATAGAAACTCAGGAAGCAGACGAAGCTGAAGAGAAGCGAATGGATGACCAAGCTACATTGGAGGTTTCAACACAAGAACAGCCTAAACCTGAAGACAACTCTAACGATGTGGCTTTTCAAAGTGCTGTGGAAGAGCAGGAACTCGAAACACGACAAGCAGCAGCAGCAGCCATAGCAGAAGACTCGCAGGACCAGACAGAGGACACTGAGAAAGACAAAGATGCAGACAAAGACATAGATCAGCCTGATGATGCATGTAATGAAGAGCAGCAAGTTGCAGAAGTGGAACATTCCAAGCCATCAGATGAGACTGAGGTATGTGAGGAAGAAAGTGCAGACCAGCAGCAGCAGAAGTCCCCAGACGCTAAAGATCCAGACAAAACAGCATCTACCGGCGACACAGGTATATTGCCGATCAAATCAGCATTCCACAAGTTCGGTCTTGAGCTGTCCAGTCATACCAATGCCGTGGTGAATGTGGATCAGCAAGTAACCATTATCATCAAGTGTCCTTCTCCCGAGGTTAGGCAATTTCACTGTTTTGAAGAGTTAATGGTTGTCTATAGCTTCTAATGGTAACCTGTCTCTCATAGCTACAGAGTGTCACGTGCCATATAGGATCACAGTCTCATCTGCCATGCGACACAGGGACACAGGTGAATGTGCCTTCGGCCCCTCACCTTAACCCTAGCCTGACGTGCTAGTATTTGATTTGCTTATCCTGGAGGTTCTGGGATGCAAGGCTAGTTGATCTTGGCGTTGGTGATATACTGTAGTTTATCGTCTTTCATCTGTTGAGTTGTTTAACTTTGTAACAAGTACTATGCTGGTGCTGGTGACAGTCATGATGATGATTTCAGTACAGACTACAGAACCTGTGTTAGTTTGACATGAACGCTGCGTCTCTGTTGTTATTTCATTGGCAGGACGTTGGCGTGCTGGCGTTCACATTCACGCTGTCCAGTGATGAGCTTGGAAGCACGTTTGACGGCGTTGATCTCAGCCAGTTCGCAATGCAGCAGATGGTCGGACAACAGGAGTCTCATTTCACCATTCGGCCTCCCAAGCCCGGAGTCTACCAGCTTCTTATCTATGTCAAGGTCTGCTTTAAGAATGTAGTTTTGCCTTCAGTACTTTGATACTGTTGGTCGGGGCAATAAAATTTACTGTTGAACAAAAACAAAACGTAGTGGCAGCAACCTGGTCATAAAATTGATACTGAAACTAAGTTCAGATGATATTGAGACTATTAAAAGCATTAAAGAATTTTCAAGCACAGTGGATGTCTCAATATCTAAATGTGTTTGGGACGTAGTGTGCTGCTGTTAGGATTCATTACATTCTAATTACATTCGTATTTGTTTTTAGTTATGAGTTTTTCTATAAGTGTAAGATATGCTGTATCGACTGAGAACACTTGTTATCTGTTAGTGGCATATTTGCCTTTGATGATTTTTTTTCTCACACTTACACTGTACTTTTTTTCTTGTATAGTCATTTTTCTAATTTTGTCAGTTTTACATTTAAAACAGTATATCTATTCTCAGTATCTCTCATTTCATTTTCTTTTAAACATTTCAGTTTTTTTAGTTTATGTGCTAGATTAAACTGGCGGTTTGTCTGTCAGTTTTTGAGTGCAAATTTATGATTTATGATTGTAAATTGTATTGTGGTGCCGTGCCATCATTGATGCCTTTGAGACCGTGAGATACCAGAGCACTCTGTCTTCTGAAGCCTTGATGAGCTGTGTTGGGCTCACGTTATCCTTCCGTGCATGATGCATGCAAACTATCCAGAATCCAGATACTTCAGTGTTTGATGCCCACTAGCTCTCCTTCCTTCTGTCCTTCCAGTCACCACCAAATTCTCAACTCGATCCTTTCCTTCTCAGGACGTGCTCCATGAAAGCAAGCCGTCATTGACAGATTCTTTTCATTTTTTTTAATATTTAGATAAGAAATGCATGTGTGCAGCCAGCGGCGGATCCAGAATTGGGAATAAGGGGGCGGAAGGGTGGAGGATGGGTCTGGGGAAGAAAAATTTTCAAAATTTTAAGCAAAAATGATGCACTTTTGTGCAAAATTTTCACCATTTGTAAGATGCATCCAATCAGTAGAATCCTGTGTGCAGCGTCGTGATGACAGCGATTTGCCATTCACGGGAGTGTCTGAGTATAAGATTCAGTGTGAGAGGAGTGCTCAAGAGGTGCAGCCATACCCGCCGTGTGCTCACACAAGCTGGGGTCCCGGCGACTCGGCTGATGAATACTCACTGACTCCACTACATGGTGACGCGGCTGTACTGGAGACTGCAGACGACGGCATCGTCGAGGTACTCTACCTGCGTCCACAATTCTACGTACATCATCTGTCAGTGCACTTTTATCTTCGCCAGGTGAACGGAATGACCCATGGCGGAGATACATTTTTTCTTCAGATGTGCATGTGCCACGGTCTGTCTATCTGTCAGTTTGGGTGTTAAGTGCCAATAGCTCCAAAACAGTTAAAGCTATGGACTTCAAATTTGACCTGCATCTTTCTTGCAGCCGGCCACACTTGACACATTAATTTGTGAAAAAAATTTCATTAACTAACAAAGCCGCAAAAATGCATTTCAATAGCTACCGGTATTTTGTAACAATTTCCTTGCCAAAGATATGCACTTTCACAAGCACTTTGCATAAACTCGTACTTGAGTATTTATACAACAATAATAATGACATCGCAAGCTTTGTGAATTTTCCTGTTATATGTTTGATAAGATCTAATTTGATAAGATCCAACTTTTTCCAAAAGTACTAGGCTAAATGTATGACTTTTGGTGACTTTTGGTGACATCTTCATCTAATCAGTCCAGTACTTTAACAGTTCTTTTGCTGAAAAAAAATTTGCCTTAATTCTGGTCTAGGTCTGGACTTTTAAATCTATAATGTGTGGGCATAAGCTATCTAGGTTCTGTCTAAACATATTATCCTAAGAAGGAAGAGATATCTAATTTGTAAAACCTTTAACTAAATATTTTAGAAGCTTCAACAAGAGCAACCATATCATTGTTCAGAATATTGATGTTTATACTATTTTTATATACACTCATATTTAGTCATATAGTTTTTGTCATATCTTTGCCTGATATTTTTGCCAGATTTAACCAATGTACGTGCGTGTGTCTGCTCTGCAATTTGCATTTTAATAAGTGAACATAATATTGTATAGGTTCAGCTGCAAACGTCATCTGCTTTACGTTTTGCTGCACGACTCAAGAGTGTTCACTATGATGATGACGATCATCAACTTTCTACTTATGTGCTGCATCGTACTGTCAACTCTGTGGCTATTTTTCTTGTTAAGGTAATTCTATACCCGGAAAAATCTGTTGCATCTTGCAACGTGTTATTAGTTTAACATTATTATAGCTCATTTTTGTCTTGCATTTTGTGCTGCTTCTTGACTTAATAAAGATTGATGAAGATTGATTTGGTCGATTATTAGAATGCGCTATTATTTAATGTGCAGTAAAATCCAGTAGCCAACTTGGTCTGCCATGTGAAAACAAAGCAGAATCTGACTCTGAAAAAAACAAAATGAAAAACTGCTAATGATGGGAAATTGGAAAAAGAAGTATTAAAAATCAAGTAAAAGTGAAAGCAGTATATATGCTACCGGCAGCGTTTACCGGAAGGTACATGTGGAACAGATGAGTTTTGATGACAGAGTGATGGATGCTGAATATTGAAATAATAACACTGCTGGGCTGTTAATAGGATTGTGCAGACAGGCCTGCTTATTTAACATACAGGGTGGTCCAAAAAAACGGCACAAAGTTTATGGCACCATAATTTTGCAACCGTACATCACAGAGTCCTGTGGTTTTCAGCAAAATGTTCTGAAAGAAATTTTTTACATGACTAAAATCACTGTTTAAATACAACAATAAAATGGTCTTTGTTTTTGCTGCTGGCAAGTAAACTATTGAAAAACAGTATTACCTTCAATGTACCTTGATCCATAAAAACATGCCACTATTATTTTTGAATAGTTCCATGAAACACAGAAACACTGGACCATTTTAATAATTTTTGGCGTGCAACATTAAGAAGAAACTTGACACAAAGGTCTGTAGTTTTGGCCACCTCACCTTATCGTTGTCGGTACACTACCATGTGAAATGCAGAAGTCGCAGTTTGGCCATTGACAACAATGAATTCCTACCGGGTAGCGTATGCATTGGCTCAAAAATTATTAACTAAATAACAACAAAAGGAATTGGCAATTATTATCAATCGAAAAGTCACACGTGTCACATCATATCATCCTCATTTCAGCATGTGCTTAAAATGTCTTCTTGCAGCACAAACGCAAGCAGTAGACATTGACACCATTTGCCAACAGCACGTTCAGTAACTGCATGACTCAGCGACCCACTCGCTGTTGATGCGTCGTTTCAGTTTGTCGCCATACGATCTTAAAATGAAGATGAAGTAACAGATTATCATGACTTTGTGGTCTCGGTAATGTTCTGAGCCGACGCATGCACTACACAGTATGAATTCATTGTTGTCACTGGTCAAACTACGACTTCTGCATTTCACAAGGTAGTGTAGCGACAACCTTAGGGCAAGGTGGCCAAACCTGCAGACATTTGCGTCAAGTTTCTGTTTAATGTCGCATGCCAAAAATTATTAAAATCGGCCAATGTTTCACGAGCTATTAGAAAAATAATAGCGGCACGTTTTTATGGACCGCGGTGTCAAGGGTAATACTGTTTTTGCATAGTTCAATTGCCAGCGGCAATAACAAAGAATATATAACTGCTGCATTCAAATACTGACTTTAGTCACGTAAAGATTTTCTTTTGGTACATTTTGATGAAAGCACATGACTCTATGACATACGGTTGCAAAATTATGGTGTCATTAACTTTGTGCCGTTTTTTGGACCACCCTGTATGTTAAATGAGCAGGCCTGTCGAGAGCCACAGCGGCGCCCAGGAAAACTTTCATGCGGAGCGGAGCCCCACCAACATTTTTGCAGGGCCTCTCTGAGGAGAAAATATTTGAATTTTTTTTTCAAAATGGTGCACTCATGTGTACTTTATATTTCTGAGCGATGGCGGGGCCACCAAACGTCACGGGGCCCGGGGTAGCTTACCTCCTCTACCCCACCCTCTTGTCAGGCCTGTAAATGAGTAAGGCTAAAAAGATTAAAGCTGCATTCAACTATTCACAGGAAACCCATCTTAGATCTATGGAGCGTCACCTGCCATATGGGATCACACCCAACATCGGTGAACGTAACCTGCTGCTTGAACTCTAACCAGACAGGCTAGTATTTGATTTGCCTATCATAGAGGATAAAAGGTTGAGCTGACCTGGATGGTTGGTTATACACTGTGTCTCAAAAAAAACATCCTGAACATTTTCAATTGTAACTTGAAGAAGGATTACCAGATTTTAATAATTTTTGGTGTGAAAATTCCTGAGACAACTTGCCATTAAATTTTCCACCTCACCCAAAGTCTGTTTGTGCACTACCTGCGGAAAGCAGAGCCAACAAAATATTGCTTTTTTACCCAATGCAGTATTATCGCTTAATATAAATAACGCACAAAAACATATTTTGTTAACTTTTTTACACTTTGGCTGACATTTTATCCGATTGTTTCATTTTTAAACTGCCTACAGCAAAATTGCTTGAAATATGGGTGCATTCTGCAAACACAGGCATGGAGACGCTTTCCGCATTCATTGACAGCAGTATTAATAATGTTCTGCTTCAGACTAATCCAGACTTCACCAGTCACTTCTTGTATTCATATACATTCCTAAACATCATCTGGTAGACACACTGCTTTATGACAGTCAAACCTTGTAATTGACTGGCTGTTGGGGCTAAAGATCTGGATAGATTGAATTTATTGAAGTTTTTCCATTCATTTCAACACATGATTTGCTTCGTTGGTTTCCCCAAGTAGTGCAAGAGCAGAAGTTGGGTGAGGTGGGAATCGTTTAATAGCCAGTGGTGTCCGAAATATTTAGACCAAAAATTATTAAAATCTGATGATGTTTCTTCAAGTTATGATTGATAATGTTTGGGATGTTTTTTCATGTTTTTGCATATTTCAACACATATTTCGCTTGGTCTGCATTACCTTGGTAGTGCAAAAGCAAACATTAAGTGAGGTGGGAAGCTAATTAAACGTTCATTTGATGGCAAGTTGTGTCAGGAATATTCACACCAGAAATTATAAAAATCTGATAACTTTTCTTGAAGTTACAATCAGAAATGTTGGGGATGATTATTTGAGACACAGTGTATATAAAAATGGCTTGCCTGGCAGCATACAATCACCCGTCCAAGTACTAACCCTTGGTGGAGATCCAACTGGGAGTTGAACCAATCGCCTCTTGATTGTAAGTCCAGTGCCATTGCATCTTGCCACAAAACCACTATTTACTTTGTTTGTGGTACGTCCGTCCAAAATTGCTGTGTTATAAGTAATTATAAGCTGGTAGAACGTCTGTGTGTTAGCAGGTGCTGTTGTTGACCTGTGTGGATTGTAGCTGCCTTCGGCTGGAGAGTATGGCTTAGAGATCTACGCCAACAATCCGGACAGCGACGACCAGTCTTTTCACCATGCATATCAGTACCTCATCGTTTGCCACGACCTGGCCGGCGATGCTCCCACACCCTTCCCAGCACTGCCGGCAAACTACCTTGGACCACAGCCCGACTTCCAGTCACTTGGTCTTGTCTCGGAGGTGGAAGACCCTTACCATGTGACCAGTAGCGGCGAGCTGACCGTTTCGTTTGCAGCATCAAAACGAGTGCGGCTGACTGCACAGCTCATCAGCGTGGTTGAGTCGGTCAGCGAAGACTGCAGTCAGTATGTACTGCAACAGGCAGAGTCCGAACAACTTGTCAAGTTCGTTGTTCGTCTACCGAAGATTGGCACTTACAAACTTCAGGCTGGTCTTACGTCAGCATTTACTTTGCAGTGTGAAATGTTATTCAGTTTACCAATTGCCATGAGGTGCGAATGGTGGATTTGTCCCCCACCCAGCTATTCCAGGCTCGGTTGTGGGGTTCATATAAACCTGATTTCTGATGAGTTAAGAATTTGCCATCTGTGGGGAGGGTTGGAGTTGTAGACTGACTGAAGTGTGAACTCCCATTCCTCATACCCCCTACTTTTATCCTTCATTCCACCAATATCAACGCATTCATCTTTTCAATTTTGCAGTTCCTTTTTACGCACAACAGTAGGTACTGCTGTAGCGCATCTTAGCCATCGCAATTCTGTCTGTCCCTCTGTCTGTTCGTCCGTCTGTCCGTCTGTCACACGGGTGGATCAGTCAAAAACGGTGCAAGCTAGGATCACCAAATCTTCACCGTCAGCTGCCTGAAAGTAGGGAAGCCAACCCCGGGCATAAACTTCATCCCCGGGGAAATGGGGACGAAAAATGTTCATCCCCGGGGCCCCGGGGATCCCCGGGGACGAACTGTATGCTAATGTGCTTCGCATGTTGTGTAGGCTATAATCAGTTCTAGAGGCCAGGCGGCTGGCCTGCAGAACTGATTAGCCTACGCGGAAGGCTAGAAATTTAATTCTTTAAAAGTCCTGACTGCCAAGTTTTCAAAACTGCAAATG
>Ga0056128_1004209_pt1 | contig 17945 bp, 5 predicted proteins | sample WorMetLIZISLAND2_FD_71113 | JGI IMG/M metagenome (GOLD analysis project Ga0056128, IMG submission 71113) | Marine gutless worms symbiont microbial communities from Max Planck institute for Marine Microbiology, Germany - Olavius geniculatus... ... | reverse complement strand
ATTCGATGACATATAGTCTCATTAATAAGTGTGCCAAAAATTATTATAATCGGACATTCATTGTTCCAGTTATTGCAAAAAATGTAGTCACATGCTTTTTTTTGAGACACAGTGTAGATTACTGTCATACATACCATTCACTGCAATGTTGGTCTGAAGTGTTTTTTTTTTCAATTTTACCAAAATGTTTGTTTGTTATTAACGTTATGTATGCATATTTCATTGATATTTGTGCCAGTGAAAGAATTCTGAAAATTGGTCAATAATTGGTGAAAATATGGACACAAGTAAAGTGGCACGTTTTTTGGCCCATCCTGTATGACGGGTTCGGTGTGTTGCCCTACGTAACATGCGTTACCTTGGCATATATAACATCACGCATGTCCTTTCGACAAATTAATAAACTTCATCACTACGCAGGCGCGGTAAGCCAGGCTTGAACTTTAACTGACCCAAAATGGGCGGAGGGGGCTGGGCTGACAGCAAGTTTAGGCTTTTCATAATAGAACTAGGACCACAGATCGAACAGATGGACAAACAGACAAACAGACAGGCAAGACCCATAATGTGGCCTATGATGTGGATGAGCTGACCTTGTGCATAATGATGTTAAGTATGCTGGAGTAGTCAAGATGACGAAGTAACTGAACACAATGACGACGTTCCACTTTACATGTCCGACAACACAACTCACTGACCAGCGTCACATACCAGTCCTACGCACATTGACAAGCACCTGTCAGACCTCCAGCCAATCACAGCTCTCCTACACGGTCATGTGACACAGTTACAGCCAATGACAACTTCTCACTAACCAGAAACAGATAATACGGCAGCATACGGCATAATACGACACACAACAGCCAATCACAGCTCTACAAATGAGTCAACGTGACAGCAGCTATAGCCAATCACAGAGCACATGCCATTGCTGTATCCACAGCCAATGACGGAATTCATAAATCTATACCACCCCATTACATGCCCAACTGTTTCGTGTGAGGTTTAGAAGTAAGCTTCCCTCAAATATACTGGCACTTTTCCAGGTGAACGCACATTTCTGGACCCCTGTAATCTTTGCATTCCCAACTGTTCATAACCTGTACATTGTGCATGCTCTCAGATAGGCCAAAACAACCAACTGCTTCACATACATCTGCCATTGATTGACTGGACTGGCATGGAAACAACTGCCTCTGCAGAAATTTTCTAGATTTCTTCTGCTAATCAGTCGTCTTTTATTTTCTCAGCCACAGGTACTGCAGCACGCAAATAAACATGAAAATACCTTGCCAAGTTCAACATCGGAAATGGCGCCTGACGTAAGGGAAAAAGGGCGCGGCTTCTCAGTTGCAGTAACCACACGGCCGTCACAAGGTTTCAGAGTGTCGGCAAGCTTATGTAGCAAGGTCGCCAGCCTACCATGCCTGACAGATATACATTGCGTTAAAGCTTACGTATACAAAACACATTCCATGATTTCATCAAAATCGAATCAATATTGCGGCTGTAGGAGTGTTTACAGACAGACTGACAGACTGACAGAATGACAGACAGACACAAGTGATTTTATAACCTGTCCCTTGCTATGCTATAGCAATGGGACAGATAAATATATTTTGTACAAAGTAAGATGAATATACTGCAGGTAATTTGACTCTGTTGTAAATAAAAATATAAATAAAATCAGGATTTTATCAATTATAATAATTTTTGGCACAAATATTCCCAACAGACCTGGTCATCAAACGGTAGTATCTCAGCCAAAGTCTGCTGTTTCAATTATTAATATTCAGTGTGCTTCTTGTTGTGTGCCGAGTTCATTTTCAATGTATTTACTTAGTGACATACTTACTTACTTATCTACTTGCTTACTTACTTAACTGCTAACATTAATTGTATGACAGTAAAACTAATTCTAAACCAAGCATTCAAAATATGACTCGTGCCAAAATTAGCTTTCGCAGGACTAAAGACTGACATTCTGCAAGAAGAGTTACCGTTCAGCGAGTTGATGTTTGTTCATAAAGTGCAGCAGTTTGTCAATGTCTTCTACTGACAACTGATTCACACCATCCTGTCAATTCATTCACACAAACCACAGCCCACCATTTCACATCTAATTCGTGGATAGCAGCAGTAATAATATGACGCTTGCCTCATCAGACTTTTTGGCGTCGGCTGCCAGAACCCGCCAGCTCCAGGACCAGCTTCTTGGTTGGCGAACAGGCACAGACAAGGACGACAATGTTGACCAGTGCTTAGCCGGTCAAATCCCAGATATGCCAGAGGGCAAGGCCGCTTCTAAACAGAAAGAGTGCGACAGGTCGTACAGACAGACGCAAGTGATTTTGTAACCTGTCCCGTGCTATGCTACAGCAATGGGACAGATAATTTACTGTACTGAAGCAAAATAAACTGAATTGTCAGTTCGCAAGTTCGTTCACTTCTTACAGTACATGCAACACCAAAAAACAGTACGAAGAGACCTCAGCAGTGTCGGCAAGCAACATCTCCAGTCGTCGGCATGCAATGCTGTCAGCAATGCGAGCCAACGCAAGCAGATGCGTGCTGAGAAAACACTCCACCAGTAGAGAGACCAATGAGCCGCTCTGACCCTGGTGAACGTCCTTCAGACACTGCAGTGTACGCTGAACCATTGATGGCGACATCTAATATGCACCAGACAGCCACTACTACAACTACAGTGTGCGGCAAAAAAGTAGCACCCTAAAGTTTTTCGCGGTTTTTCAGCAACCGTTTGGAATTTTAATTAGAAATTTTACGGGTTTATTTACGAAAACGTTCTACATCTAACTACCAAGTGAAATATGATTTTGCTGAAAAACGACGAAATTATACGCCTCTGAACATGACCGCCTACCGATTTTTCAGCATTAAAAAAAGTTTAAGCTAAAAATGCTATTTAATTTTCAAAAACTGGTTACCATGTTACTGACGACGACGTCACAGTGATGCTTTGACAAGCAGTAATTTATTGTGTTTATAAATTATCACTAAATTATCGTTCTTTTAAAGCAATCGCCGTCTGCCCACCGGATTCATCTTCCAGCAAGACGGCGCGTCAGCACAAACAGCGTGCAGTGCACAGAACTGGCTGCGGGCCAACTGTCCAGATTTCATCACAAAAGACCAATGGCCTCCAAATTCGCCAAATACAAACAGTAATACAGTAATACAGTGGACTATCACGTGTGATGTGCAATGTTGGAGGCTTACTGCAAGCTTAAAACAAAGCCAAAAACAATCGCTGAACTCAAGGAATCGCTTCAGGGGCAACCTACCACAAGGACCGATCGACAAGACGGTGAAACACTTCTCAAATTAAGCGACTGAAGGCTTGTGTTGGAGCGTGGAGCTGTCGGTGGGCACTTCAAACATTCACCGTGACAATGGAATTCTGGCATCTGATCATTAGTTAACTGTGTTGTTTGGACTGTTTCGGCGATGTTATTGAACTGGTGTTGTAGCTTGAACATTTTTTAATGCTGAAATATCGGTAGATGGTCATGTTAAAAAATCTATAACTTTGTCATTTTTCAATGGAATCAAAGTTTATTTGGCATATAGCTGTAGAACAATTCTGGAAATAAATCAGTAAAATTTCAGATTAAAATGCTAAATGGTTGCTGAGAAAACAGCGAAAAACTTTAGTGGCTACTTTTTTGCTGCACCCTATACAAATACCACCACTGCTACTACTACAACTACAATAATTTACAACTACTGATATTACTATGACTAGCAAAAAGACCAGAGACCCGATCTGACCCAGATGAATATTTCTGAGACATTGCAGTGTACGTTGGACCATTGACGGCAACATCTGATATATGACAGTGACACAGACAGTGCTGGGGCCAATAATTATACTTACTAGTTAAACAAACAAATACTACTGCCACAGGTTGAAACTTTTCACTATTCAAAACAGTGTTTTAGCAGTCAGTTACAGTCAATTATTAATTCAATAGTATTTAAATACTATCAGAGTTTTACACAATTTTACACAACAAAGAATTTTACACAAACCTTTGACAGAACTTCGCTCCGGGAATGGATTGCCTGAACCAGCAGACCACTTGCAGCTGAATTTCTATGGACAGCACTGGAAACAAACAAAAAACCCAGCTATCACTAGGATAGCCAACCGTACTGCCTGGCAACATGTACTTTTTTGAATTGGGGTAAGAAAAGAACAAGGACTCCTATTTTGAAAAAACAGGTGTCTGTAGGGAGTCAGAGGTGGTACTGTTAAATAGTGCATTGGTAAGTTCCGATAGGTTGTCAATAGTAACCATGCCGCTAAATAAAACAGTCTGACCGCAATTTACGATGTAAGTATTTGCGGGTGCAGCCAGTACCCAATTAATTCAGAGGAAAAAAGGGACGTAGAGATATTGTATTGGTGCCTCAGTGTAGTGGTTGAGCAAACCTATTTGCTTCTTCAGAGTTTTCTGGTAAGATGAACTATTTAACCACAATACATATGTTACAAACAGGCGACAGACTATAGATAGAGAGATGGCAAACACACACAACATCATGCCATAGCATAATGGTGGGCTAGAAGCTCAAACCTTGGACCTCAGTCTATAAGTAAATATATTTCACCCATTTGCTGAGAAACCTCCAATAGACTGATTTGCATGAAATATGGCACTGGGGTGTCATCTTGAGAATGTAATCGCATTTCCAATTTTTCGTTCATCGATGATCTACAACAAGCTGTTATCATCTGCAGCAAATTACACTTTCGACGTTATAAATAACCACACATTCTACTCTAATGGCCATAAACAATATCAACATTAATTACAGACCTCATAAAGTCGTGAACGGGAGGCTCAGTGAGTAGAAAGATGAGGTCAAAGACGTGGTTAATGATGAGCCAGGTCATATGCTCAGCATCACTCAAATTCTCACACTACACAAACACATATTCAGCCACACAAACAGTATCTACATGGTGTTTCGTAAAAAAGAAACCCCTTTTTGTTTTTCTCATAATTTACTCAAATGATGATCAATTTACACAAAATTTTTACCAGTTGTAGCTGAAGAAATACTAATTCAAAATATTGCAACAAAATACGGCAATTGATTAAATATTTTTTGCTAGTCGTGACGTAATGCTGACATCATAATGTGTCACGAGTACAAGGTTGATAGTTTTAACTGGTGCTGTCTATCGCTACCCTGCTCCAATGGTAAGAAATTTGGTTCACTGATGACAAATTTTTGAAGTTATACAGTTGCAGCCAGAAAAAAAACGTGCAAAGCGATCGCATTTACGTGTCTGTGGGAATAGTTGGGATTTCACATGTTCGAGCAAGACTGTGCACACCGAGCTTGCAAAATGGTTGCGTTTTTGGATCGCAAGACGCCTGATTTCATGTCCCTATGTTGCTCAGTGCTGACACGATAAACATTTTTCATTAGCGAATTAGATTAAGTTCACCATCGAAGCTGGGTAGCAACTGACAGCACCAGTTGAGACTATCAAGCTTGTACCCGTGACACATTATGACGTCAGCATTAAGTCACGACTAACAAAGAATATTTAATCAACTGCCATATCTTGTTGCAATATTTTGAAGTAGTATTTCTTCAGCTACAACTGGTAAAAATTTTGTTTAAATTGATCATCATTTGAGTGAATTATGTGAAAAACAAAAAGGGTTCTTTTTTATGAAACACTGTGTATGTAATGACACCACTGTCAAAAACACAAATAAATAATTGAACAAGTGAAAGAAATATGAGTGAATAAATGAATGTGCAAACGAACGACCAGCAAATAACCAGCAGACATATCACCAACAGATCTATTAAGTGATTGATTAAATGGATGGATAAACAGATAAATAATCTAAAGAAACAAATGGATTAACAGAAACACAAAAAATAACTGAAGAAATAGACAAAAATAATGAAAAGAAGAAAAATGAAAGAATGGAGAAACAAATGAACAAAGAAACAAATATACAACCAGTGGTGTCAAAGTAACAAAGGATTCAATTCAGTAGATACATGTATATGCTAGATATCACATAAGAAAAGTCTGAAAAAATAAAGTCTGATTTGTTAGAGCAATGAACACGAGTTAGATTCGTGACCAGAAGCGCTTTGCAAATGTCAGAATGGCCAGCTGATTGACATGAGCTAATGATACCACAGCAAATTATACGGCCATCAAGATGATTGCCTGTGCCAATGAACAACTGGACCCATGGTACAACCAGCAGACATATCACCACCTCAACAGCCACATTAGGTCTTCATGAAAATATCAAAGTAGCACGTATACATACAACATAATCACAGAAGAGAATAAGGGCGCCACGGCGGACTATTTCCATGCTGACTGAGCGATGATGCATTGGTCCAGCACTGACTGTGTCTTCATAGCTGCACAAATCACATTATACACAATGCTGGCATAGTGACACATAGACAGAGGCTACAGAATCAGAAAATGAGGGCTCCATGCCAAACTATTTCCATGATGATATAGCGATGATGCATCGGTCCTGAAGTGATTGTGACTTCATAACTGCAACAATCACATTATACACACAATGCTAATCTAGTTGTACAATGCATACACATATCTGACGATGATGATGATGATGACGACGATAATGATGAGTCAAGCCACTAGCATGCTGGTCTATGCTCTGTTGAAGTTCTGTTTTCGGCTCGTGATGAAATGAAGTTAAGAGATGTCAGGTGTGAACAGGTACCAACAGTGAGTTCCAGGGGCCAAATTTTCGAAACTTTCCTAAGACATTTTCCAAAGATCTTCCTATGTGAGATGATTTAGGAATTCCAAAGAAGTTTTCTTATCCAAATTTTCGCCGGCTTTCTTTGCGTTTCCAAAGAACTTCTTTTTTTCTTATCTTCCTAAACTAGTTCAACCAATCAGATGTGCTTATACCGACCATGTGACTTTTTAGGAAAACTTCTTTGGAAAACTTCTTATCTTAGCACGTCCACGGGAAACACATTTTACATACTGCTTTGTTTTTTAAGTTGACCAAACGTCATTTTCCTTTACTTACTTATTGTTGATTTTACCGCAGCGTTACGCAAATAACCTATGACGTCACATATGACGTCTAAGCTAAGTGTCAACATTGCGTACTTTTTTGCAAATTTCGTTTTATTGCACAGCTTTCTCCGTGTAGGACAAGGTTAGCGCTTTCCTATCTATCTGCCTAAATTCTTCCTAAGAAGTTTCCAAAGAAGTTTCGAAAATCCGCATACTTTCTTTGGAAAGAAAGTCTTCCAAAGATCTTCCTAAGAAGTTTAAAAAATTTGGCCCCAGATCTTTATTCACTCATACACAGTCCTTCATCTGCTGATACAAGCTGCCATACAACATGAGCATGTTAACCTCCTTGGCGGTATGAATTTGGACAGAGTTTCTGTCTAAAAGCGGTACATATATCTGCCGTGGCGAGTTCACGAAGACATTCGCCTAATGACATTTAAATGTACACTAGAGCGTTCAACTGTATACTCCCACTGGACCTGCACTCACAGTACAGCCGCGGCGCCGACGGCAGCTGTCAGCCGATGTAGCTGGATGCACTGCAACTTGTGATGTTGATAATCTAGCTCAACACAGATGACATCTGGCAATCGGATGGAAGGGAAAAAAATTTTATCAGCTGCAACTGACCACTGAATGCGACTAATTGACACCACAACAGACATGGTCCGCTGACGGTTCTGGACATGCATTAATGACTGGCACCCCGGCACCTCGCAGCACAGATGGCAGGGAGACTGCTATAGCTGCGCTCCGAGTCTCAGTCGGAGTTATAGTTTTTAGTACATAACAACCGCCCCGAATAATGCTCGGGATTACCGCTGAGGAGGTTAAGGCACTGTGCCGTTTGCATTGATCATGTGTTAGCGTACATAGGTTACATATACAGCCATTATTTGAATCTTGAGTACCATACACGACTTAATCATTTCTGAACATTACCAACTAATGTTTCAATACACTAGAAACTGTTTGATATAGTAGAAATACATACGATGAGGACACAGCGGAAGACAGCTGTACATGGTGTGGGGTCTGCAGTAGCTGGGACCACCAAGCCTGATCACCGTGGTTCAGCAGGATCAGGATATTGCACCACTGAACCATCAGCGTAGGATGCGATGCACTGATGGCCAGGAATGAGTCGTTGACCATCTGTAGACTGAACTGCTGCGGTGAAGACTTGGTCGCACTGTCTCTTGACTCACGGAGTAGAGACATTGCCGCGATGGCAACACGACGACATATACCTGACACCAGCGCAATTATCACCATTATAATAAGCACACATCTAGCAACAGAGACAGACCACCAATAGAAACTACCTACTCTATGATGTGTATGAAAATAATTCAAAACCATAATTAACTAGAGAAAGCACTCGGACAGCGCAGGTACCTCCGCCAAGGCAAAGCTATTCGCCAGGTGGCGTCACCATCTTCGCTTTGCCAGCGATTCCCTTAGACACCTTTAATGCAATGGTAACGAAAATTTCAAAGTGATCCAGAATCCACGATTCCTGCCGGATAACCCGCAAAATTTAACCACTTGTAGCTTATGCCATGCCCGACGTTCCCTCAAAATTTCAGAAAGATCCGTCCATAACTTTTTGAGTTATCTTGCTCACACACAGACAAACAGACAAACAAAGTCCGACAAAAACATAACCTCCTTGCCGGAGGTAATAACAACATAACGTGCCAACATATAACTGACAGTAGTGCAATTATCACTATTACGAGGGGCGTTCAATAAATTCCAGGACTACATCCTTAATACAACGACAGTAAATCGCACATTTCTGACCGTTATGTTACTTTTCAACATATTCTCCCGGCAGTTCACTGCAGTGTTCCCATTGTTCTACAAGTCGGCTGGAACCCGTAGCATCAAGTTTTTTTATTGGCACCTGTAGAAATTTCCAGACAAAATGCGGTAAAACATCTTCGTCATTTTCAAACTTAATGACTCAAAGTGATTTGCTCTGTGGTCCAAACAAATGAAAATTACTTGGAGCTATCTTAATAATAATGACGTCACAACGTGATGTCATAAATGAAACCATGGTAAGTGATGTACAATGGTGGCAGTACAACTTCATAATAGCTTTGGTTTTCAACTGTTACTGTGTGCTTACTGAGAAGAACAGTCCTGGAATTTATTGAATGCCCCTCGTATAACAACAACTGCTGCTGCTACTGTTTCTATTATCAAACTTTACAATTCTGTTTAACTGACCACTGTTCCATAGTTTCTGCTAACCATCGTGGCCAAATGGCATCTTGATAGATTAGACAGTTTAAGCAGCAGACATGAATGTGACAGATGGCAAACAGGTGACAGAGAGCCTGAGACCACACTACAAAGAAATGTGTAGCCATAGGCGAAATCACTTGTGCCAAAGCAATTTCACCTAAAAGCACTCGCAGTACAATTAAGATATGGTAAATCAAATATTATGTTCGAAACCACAGAATGTACGTAGTTCCAAGTATTACTGAAAGCAAATGTTGAGAATTATACGTAACTGATATCAATGTCAATGACACAAACTCCTTACCAGACTGGAACATGTGCGTGACATAAAGAAGAAGATGTGACAGTTCTTGACACAAGAAGTCACAGGACAACGTGGACTCTGTTGATGTAGACGTCGCTGATAACCAGTGAAAAGACTGGCCCGACAGCTGACTCACTATGAGCTGGACCACTAGCATCAGAAACCTACCATTTACACACAGATGAGACACGGTTCGGTTGAGTGCAGTTCTGTTCCGCTGAAGGCATGATTTCGGTAGGTTGAAAATGTCAAACTGTGTAAATGTGTCTAATTTCCATTCATTGGTCATTGGTCAGTGGTTGACTTGCTTTGCAAACAGCTGACAGCCATCCAAAATCATGAATGTTTACGAAACGCTAATTATGCAGCCAGGCCACGCCCACTCAAGGCTCCAATGGCTCCCACCTAGTAACTCTGGAATTTCCTGTCGTAACTGGCCGGCGTCGCAATGTTCTAATAATCGCCTTATAGCCAAAACAGAAAAGCATAAACAGCTACTAGTCTTGGTCGATTTGTTCGTCAAACGATGTTTGTCGGTTAGCTTAAACAGCTTTCCGAAATCATGAACGTTTGCACAACCGTAACCACGATCAACCGTTCTGACCTACCAAAACAGGCCCAAAGTAACAGAATTTGTGTTTCAAGCAGTATAATAATAAACACTATGACGGCTGCACTGATGCATGGTAGCTGTGTAAAATGTAAATGAATCTCAGTCTTTAGCAAGCAGCTAGTCAACTGTCGGACTGTCATCAATGTGTTCTCGAGTCCTGACGGCAAACTGTTCAATGCCTCACAGTCTACTACAGCTCCCAGAAGTGTGGAGTCAAAAATGCTTCTAATTAGATCTTATTGGCAGTCGGTGGAGTATCCATGTCTATATCATAAAATCACAAGAAAGTGATCATGCCTGAACACATGGCTTTTGAACACACGCCTACTGATACCAGAAGTGGAGGCTTAAGTATGGTTATCACATTGTTGGATGCATCAACGAGGTGTACTCAACATTGAGCCTGGTCAGTACTGAGATGGGTGACAGTTTGTGGCTATACCATCCTCGTATGCTCAGCGTCTACTGCAGCTTTGGTTGTTCCAGTTACACAACATTCCACACTTGGCGATGGGTTTTTCCTGTTACTGCTGCTAAGTTGTGGAACGCACTGCCGGGCGACATCACATCTGCTACATCACTTTTAACTTTTCGACAAAAACTGAAAACATTTTTATTTCGTCGATCTTACTGTTTTGAACTCTCTGTGTTTTTGTCTTAGCGTTTTATTTTTTGGTTTTTATTTTTTTTAGTGTTTTTACGTGTTTTTATCGTGTTGTAACGTGTTCTTGAAGTGCAGTTTGCACTTATACCACGCTAATCAGTTCGTAGTGATGATGATGATAACTGGACCAAGCCACCCAAGCCAACTCAGTCTTCGCCAGCCCTCCTCCATGATTAAGCAAAATGAACACTGGCGATGGTTATAGCCAGTGTCAGAGAAGAAACGGCAAATTCTGCATAACAGCAGTCCATGTTACCAGGAATGCTGGCATACTAACCCACAGTCAGGTTAATGTGCTAGCTGTTAATAGTGCTGGCCATTCGGCTGACTTGGGTTGTATGTTAGCTTAACTGCGTTTAGCTGTTGCTGGCTTAAAGCACCAGAAAAGGATCAGCTCCCACACAATGGACTCTCAATGCAAAATCTTCTTCTTCTACTCATAACAGATGCTTTATTAATAGCAGATAGACTGATAGACCCTCAGTAAAACCCAGGTGAGAGCGTACTTTGCAAACATCATATCTGGGTTTGTGGTCTCCATTGCTTCTTGTTGACTTGTGGAGTCTGTTGCAGTGCTCTCCGGTTCATCGGGGTCGGTGAAACAGACTGCTAGGCCAAGTTGATGCAGACGGCCCAGCACAACTTCCTCCTTGGACTGAGTCAAGATGACACGCAGGCTTACTAGGACCAGGCTCACCCAACGCTGTATGTCCACTAAGCGCGTCTGTGTGCATTACATTACCACAACAACCACAACAGTACTGAAAAATGAATATTGATCTTCTGATCGTGATTGATAAATCGATCAACTGATCCGTCGATTAGTTGGTTGGCTGTTCGATCAGTTGACGGATCAAATGGTCTATTTATCCATTGTCCATCCATCCATCAATCTGACGAAACAATTAAGAAATAGATTTACTGATCGGTCAGTCATAAAATAAATAAACAAAAAAGACCAAGCAAACAAAACAATAAAAAAACAAATAAACAAAAATCTGAACAAACAATGGAAAGAACAACCAGACAAATCAATTGACCAAGCAATCAAAATAAATTTATATCCTGCAAAATATCATAAATGTATCAGTCTAAGCAGTTGCTACTGCTACCATTTCGCTCAATATAAATCATCTGACATATCTACCTAACAGTTGGTGGCTTAGTCTAGCAGTAACTTCATCAGTCAGTCACGTCAACAAGGTTATTCTATGCTGAGCCAGATTAGTACTGCAATGGGTGACAGTTCCTGGGTATATTGTATTGTTCTGTAACCAGCCAACCAGGTCAACTCAGCCTGGCCATCCCAATGGGTAGGTGCAATAAGTACCAGCAAACAGGCACACCACATGATGCAATAACCACGTATCCATGGTCTTGCAGTGTAAACTGGTGTCTGGCTGAGTGCCAATTGAATAGAGACCAGCGTCACCTTATATGTCTTTTTCGCCTACCTATTTGCCTACTCAGAGAAAATAATGAGATAAAATGAAAAAGAAAGCTTACCAGTCTGTTGGGCTTGGCAAAGAGAACTTTGAGTAGAATGTCTATTGGTCGGAAGACGCTGGCTGCTACGGACTCAAACAGCCGATGTACAATGTCAAGTGAAGACAGCCGATCAATGCTCACCTGCCATAGAAAACACAGACATGTAACTCATTCTAAACAATAAATAAACTAAAAGCAATCAGAGATCTCAACCCTCCATCAAAACAGTGCTGTCACGTTGTCAACTCAACACCTGATCAACGCTCACCCACGATACCAAACAAAAGAGACATGTATCTACTATCTAGTTCCAATAATACCAAACCCCATTTTCAAAAAGAATTCAACCACCAGAGTTGGATATCGGTCAACAAATGTTGGTACAGATAATTGGCATTTAATCAGCAGTAGTAACTTTGCAAGAATGATTAAGAACAGACTAGCAGCTGAGGTTGTTCTGAGGCACCACTCACAATAGAGGTAACTGCACACTGACACTTCAACGAAACAACAATGCCAATCACAACATTACATTAAACATCATAACGTCACCACACTGTTCATTAGCGACAATGTGACATCATGGTCACAAGTTACAATAAACGTTCAAACTGCTGTCCGTTCGCTCAAACACAGGCCCAAAGACATATTCTCCATTTGTTGCATTGTTAGCCATTCATCACGAATGCAGAAGATGTCTAATAACTAACTTACAGAACTACTAGTTCACATATTGTAGTTGACTGCTGTTGAAGCAATGGCATGAACAAATCAACTATTTCATACGCTGGTCATTCAGGGCCAGTTTGTTGTGCTATTAGTTAACTGTTCTGTTGACACATTAGGCTACTTACTAACAACAGCTTTTGCTGGACAATTCTGATTAGGTGCTGTAAATTGACCAATCACTCGACAGAGGCACACACATCCTGAATGAAAATGAAATGTTATAAATATTAATGAGCTAGGATACCTGCTGCAGTTGGAGCAACGGCAGCAGAAGATCGACAACTTGTCGTGACATTCGCTTCCAGCGTTCTTCAGAATCACGACGGCATTGTTGCAGCACCACGATTAACAACTCCAAGATCTACACAAACAACGTACAATACAAATTACACATTACATACCAGTAATCATTGCTAACATCATATAGCATCATTAGTAGTAATCGCTGCTGCTGCTGCTGCTGCTGCGGCTGCTGCGGCTGCTGCTGCTGCTGCTGCTGCTGCTGCTACTACAAACCTGATGGTGCTGCAGTAGTCGCAGTAGCATGGAGATGACCACCTCCTGCTGAGTCTCAAGGTCTTTACTGAGGTTGGATTTGTTTGCTGGCCGAACGATGAACAGATCAAACACGACACACTGTAGTGCCGGGAACGCTACAAAAACATCAACAGATAATTTTAGGCACATATACGAACATCTCCGTAAAAAGTAAAACAAATTAGCCACATGCGAGACTGCGGTTTCGCAACATGCCACCTCTGCACCTTTGAGGCCTCATCCGAAACGAGGTCAACGGGAATTCCCTTTTTAAAAAACAAAAATCCCCCTCTATTTTGTGGAAAATTCCCATTTCCTAAAATTCAATTATTACACCTATTTTAGTAGCAGAAGCAGCAGAAAAATACAAAAATTAGGATTTCTACAAAATTCCCAGGAATTCCTGAGAATATTTGGAAAAAGCCAAATTCACAGAAACACACATGAATTCCAGAAAGTGAATCCTGGTGGCCCTGGTCTGAAACCCTAGCTGTTCTGCATCTCATATCCCAGACCTTAGTGACTGTACAGTAACCATGCAGTGATGCTTGTTACTTTGGACGCTCTAATGATCTCTGTTACTTACTTACTTTCTTACCAAATTTCATTGCAATCAACAAAAACTGTGCACTGATGGAATGGCAAAGAGATGTACATGATGTGACATCAAGACCAGCTTTGCTAGATTGACTCAGTCAAAAAATCAACCTGAAACTGAATACAAATTCCTAACCAAATTCTGATCAGGAAAAAGACGACAATACAAAAATATACTGTCAGCTATTACAAGCATAATACAGTGTGTCAGCACTATGATTACCATGTGTGGTGGGGTCCTGACCGCTGGCCATAATTCCATCACAAAGCTGAATGACTTTCGGCATCTGTATGATCGTCTTGGTATGATATTGCTCGTATGACAGCAGCACCAAGAAGTTGAAAATGTTTGGAATCAGCAGACTAGCATTGCTGGATAAAAACATATTGACAGTACGCATTTTCATAATAAAAACAGAAATAACTGCAAAATATCAAACCTAATGTGCGAGCAAAGTATACAGTCTATCAGCTAATGTAACAAAACATTTTTCGTGTAGATTTTCGGCAACATGACTCAATTAGCTCTAAATACATAGTAAAACACAAAAAAATGTTGCCATATTTTCCATCTGGTCCCAGAATGATTTTCAGGGTGCACAAAAATTAAGCAGGGTTTAAAGACGACAAAATTGGCCGACTAATTTGGTTGTTCCCTTGTTTTTGTCTGCTTTTTCTTATTCATTTTAGGGTGTACTTTTCACAGCAAAGATTTTATTATGAAATAAATTATAAGCATAAATATTTCACACTATGACCAATCTAATGCAATCCTTGTGCATTATTTTCTTCTCTATTCCTCCAAAGCTTGCTTTTTTGTTCCTTTCTCTTCATACTGCAGACAACAGCTGTATATATGGTGTTGTTATAAGCTGGGGGCCAGGACAATAAGTTATAATGCTACACGTGTACTAATGCTAGTATGATGCTGCACTAGTGTTAAAGAAAAAACAGCAAAATACGTTTATTTGTTCATTTTACACTGTACTATGTGCATGATTTACAAACAATACCCTAATAAGTTACGAAAAATAAGTCATTCTATTCAGCACAGAATCATAACTTACCGCATCTGACCCTGTTCGATGAACTCAAACTGTTTGATTATGTAACCGATGAATATCTGCACAGAACATGGCAAAAACAACACATAGATCGTCTCATGCTTCAAAATGCTCAAAATTTAAACAAATGCGTATTACAATTAAATAATGCATGCACAACACACATTTATTCCATCTGTCAAAAATTGTAACTACTTTAGAATAAATAAAACCTCTATCAGAGTCATGATTATAAAAGCTTTACAATCTCGGAATAGGCAGCTGATTGGCATTAGCTAATGACACCGCAGCACACTATGCAGCCATCTATTGCCAGCTTAATAAACAACTGGACCCAAGGTTTGCAGCAAGCAAACATACCACCCCTTCGTAATTAGCCACACTAGGCCTTCACTCTATAGCTGGTAAGCTAATACTCATTTCCTATCCCACTGAAGGCTAGACCTTAGCACGCACTAAACCTGCTGGGAGATTGAAATGTCGAAGTTATAAGTCTAACACTAACCACTAAACCACTTGCACCTACAGTCATGTAGGTATAAACAACTTGCCCAGAGTTGCTACCTGGCAGCAGACTGGTCTGGAGTTGAACTCACAACCTTTCGATCACGAGTCTAATGCACTAACCACTGAAGCCACAAGCCACCAGTTTTTATGAGCCATTTACAAAGCACTGGTTATAAGTAATAAAGCAAATGCACTGCATTAAAAAGAATCCTTTGACAAATAACATGCTGACAAATTGCTAAAGTGGAGACCTGGTCTGAATCCAGAAGGCAGTAGTTGACTCGTAGCTGTACAAGCTGTGACAGCAAGTCGAGCACTTGTTGCTGTAGCACCACTTGACTGGTCACCGTGTACTGCTTCAATGACTTGATCACTAGCGGCTCAAACAGACGAATGTACGATGCCATCGATGCCTGTGTGTAATGTTTGCAAAGCAGGGCACATGAAAAGTGGAACATTAGCTTTGCACAACACTTGGCCAACCTTTTTTGCACAACAATTTCGGCTCATCATTTCCGGAATTTTCTGACAGTTCAATGTACCACGTTGCGCTTTTACCTTTGGACCTAGCAGTTTTTACTCAGGCCAGGTTAAAAATATGTAACAGCACGTAATGTAATGTAATGTAAAACTAGAAATTTGGGGCAAAGCCCAACGTGAGTCCGCCCGGCGCCCTAAGTCCGACTGAGGGAAATTAGGGGGGGGGTAAAATTTTCTCGGCACCAAAGTCACGTGGCCCGAACTCAAATGCATTGGCATACGCCAAACGCGCATTGTCGACTTAGGGTAGGTCAACACGAACGCTTATAACTTTGTTCCCAGTGGACGGAATTTCACAAAATTTTTTTTGTTCAACGCACGTATTATCCTTCTCGTCAACGCCGTTTAGATTTTGTTGCTATCTTCATCAGTTTCAGAGATACTCGCGGTCAAACTCGAAAGTTGTCGTAAAATGTACTAAATTTTGGACGTTTTTCCCCTCCCAAATTTTAAGAGTAGCGGCGCCCCCAAATTTCGTACTTGCGTTAACACCTCAACCTAGAGGCGCGTCAAGTGCCAAAGTTTCGTCGGGCTACACCCCCTAACTCCGAAGTTATAAGCGCTCCTTTATTGCATTTTAAGCCAATTTTTGACTACCCTTTGAAAAAAGTTGTAAGAAGGGCCCCCGCCCCCCGTGGGGGGTGCGCTAGTAAGACTTGGTCATTCTCTAGCACTAGTAAAAATTTGGAGGTGCAGCAAGCCTTAGGAAACGAAATATGGTCTTCCAAAAAATTTGATTTTGGTGGGTAAACATTGACCGCGTAATCTCTGATGTTAGTGGACTGAAGTTCACACAATTTTTTTTATTAAACACGGAATTAACTGTATTTGATAACGCCGTTTACCGCTTGTCGATATCCCTATGCAGTTCAGAGATATTTGCGCTCAAAGTGGAAAGTTGTCATTAAACGTACTAAATTTTGCGCGTTTTTTGCACTCCCAATTTTAAGGGGGCGGTGCACCCTAAAAGTTATAATCGCGTTATCACCCCCATCTAGCAGCACGTCACGTGGCAAAGTCTCATGAAGCTACTCCTTTTGGCTCCAAAGATCCTTCGTCTAATACGCTACATTTTAAGCCAATTTTTGACCACCCGTTGAAAAAGTTGTAAGGGGGGCCCTCATCCCCGATGGTGGGTGCACTAGTAAGACTTGGTCATTCTCTACAGCGTGTAAAAATTTGGGGGCGCAGCACCCCTTAGGGGCCGAAATATGGTCTTCCGAAAAAATTTGATTTTGATGGATAAACATTAGTCGCGTAATCTCTGATGTTAGTGGACTGAAGTTCACACGATTTTTTTTATTCAACGCGGAATTAACTGTGTTTGATAACGCCGTTTACCGCTTGTCGATATCCCTATGCAGTTCAGAGATATTTGCACTCAAAGTCGAAAGTTGTCGTTAAACGTACTAAATTTTGTGCGTTTTTGCACTCTCAAATTTTAAGGGGGCACTGCCACCTAAAAGTTGTACCCGCGTTATCACCCCCATCTAGCAGCACGTCACGTGGCAAAGTCTCATGAAGCTACTCCCTTTGGCTCCAAAGATCCTTCGTCTAATGCGCTACAT
>Ga0056128_1004208_pt1 | contig 17950 bp, 11 predicted proteins | sample WorMetLIZISLAND2_FD_71113 | JGI IMG/M metagenome (GOLD analysis project Ga0056128, IMG submission 71113) | Marine gutless worms symbiont microbial communities from Max Planck institute for Marine Microbiology, Germany - Olavius geniculatus... ... | reverse complement strand
CTCCATAGTATTTCTCTATGTCCTCGCACTGTCTCTCCAGCCATTTCGCTTTGTCTGCTCTGGCCGCTTTTCGTACCTCATTGCATTTCTGTCGATATTCCCTGTCTGCCAGTTCGCTACGGTCTCTTTTCTTCTTCAAGATTCTCTTTTCTTGAACTAGACATAACATGCAATTTCAAATTGCAGCTAAACCGTCAGTTTTATGCTGCTACCTGACGCATACAAACAGGAAAAACGATTCCACTTTATAGCAAATTACTTGAATTCTTGTTTTATGTAATTTTCGTTTTTTAGCTAAAAATTCCAATTCATGTCTTTGTAAAACGAAGACCAATAATAATAATTCTCGTTTTCGTTCTTGTACGTGTTCCTAAAACATCTCTGTGAGATGCCACCAGTCCGCCGTTACGAGTGTCGCCGAGCCTGCGTCCGACGTCGGTCTATCAGTTGAGAACTAATTAAAACGTGTCCATCAAGCTGACGTGCCAGCGTGTAATGGCTGTCGTGTCGCAGTTAATTAGATCTGATGTTTGTATTATGACACGGCACGACGAGGACCGTTACGTCGCGTTATGTAGGCCGCTACATGTAGGCGTGGTTTCCATCTGATGCAATGAACGTACGCAACGTACGCAACGCAACGCACGTAACCGACGTAACGCAACGAACGCAAACGACGCAGCGACCACTTCTTTAGCGTTGCATCAGCTACGTCGCTGCGTTTGTTGCGTAGGCGTAGGCCTACACTTTACTTGCGTTTCTTGCGTTTGTTACGTACATGTACTTTCTTGCGTTCGCTGCGTACGTTGCGTGCGTTGCGTTGAATTACGCTGTACCTTAGCTCGCCTGCCTGATTCCGACTATCTACAAAATTGCTTGCCGCTTTACTGCTCTTTCAATGTTCAACGATCACGCTCGCTACTCATTCATTCTCAACTATAGGCCCGTCCCTACCCTCACATGATGGACAGATGTCTGCATCATGCATAGCGGCATAGCGACGTCGTGGTTTTATGGGAAAATAAGTGCAGTTGCCCTCATTCCCGCCCCCCTTAAATTTTACCTGTAGAAAAATATTTCTGGTAATGTTTTAAAATTTTTTTGGGGGGTGGGAATTAAAAGACAAAATTAAAAGTCTAAGCACCCATAATCTCCTCTGTCGGAACGTGCAGCTGTGTGTCGAAAAAGTGCATCGTCCTGCCCCTCCCTATTTTTTTAACCCAAGACGCCTTTGATCGCACATCTCCGTAGCATTTTAATCCGTCCACTATTGGTTTTGTACACTTTTTTGTTTGTTTTTGAGCTAAAAGCCCGTAGGGAACAGACGGACAGATCAACGGACGAAATGGCAAGACGCGTAAAGGGACCCACGGAAGAGCCGCATAACCATAATAGACGCAGACAGTAAAATACAGGTTTATTGTATTCTAGATACTGATGCAAGATACTGTTCTTAAAATATATCCATAAACAAAAGATGCACGATACTTTTTTCGTATCTAAGATACGTATCTGTAGATACTGATATTTTATATACTGCGCAGCACTGCCAGGGATAGTCGGCATTCAGATATGGCCGTAGTATAGCCTATGCAACGAGAGGATCGATGCAACGCAATAGGGCCATTGCTAGTTCAGTCAGAGCACCAACCAGACAGATAAGACTGCACGCGCGCACCTTCTGTGCAGATCGAACGAACGAACGGGCGAACGAACGATTTTCAGCCATTATCTAAACGCCGCGGCGGATTCAGGCGAAGAGATTCACCACGTAAACCGACGACGACCTGCTTTGAATGAATGAATAATTCATAGGCTGTGCGAGTGCGCATTTACTAAGCAAACTCTGCGACGGTCAAAATGTGGCACGGTCGCTGAGCGAGACAGATACGAGCCGGACAGACAGACAGCAGTGAACAATGCGGCGATGTAAATGCAAATTGGCAGCGGAAAAAACAAATCAAGCCACTATGAAACTTATCACAGACACAAACAAAAAAGATCGAATACGGTACAGATTGTATTTCTCGTGTTTCCATTACTTCACAGCGTTTAAAAAAATCACAAGTTTCCAGACTGATTGCGATTTTATAGCACGTGCTGCATTTAAAACAATGATTAACGTAATTCGGTAAACAGCGGAATTGCTGAGCGATGCTGCCGCCCAATCAATCATAAATAATTTTTTTCGTAAGTCGGAAGCAAGTGTACGTTTTGACCTGGGTTTCGACCTCTAAGTTTTCTTTTCTCCGTGGGGTCAAAGACCCAATCTAACACAATGTGTCATTGGATTTTACAAGCGTACCTGCCATACGAAATCTAAATCCTTCGAACGGTTTAATGTGACAGAAAAACGGACCACGTTATGGAGAAATGTAAGCCGAATTGCTGCGCTGCAAGAGCGATTTCACCTAGAAGTCCCAACAGGTTAACGTGCTGATAAAAATAACTAGTCCAAAAACAGATAAGAAATTTTTGAAAAAAAGAAGATACGTACTAGAAAACAGTTTCTAGAATTTGCATGTTAACTGCGCAACAAGTTTGCATTTTAATTACAGAATGACGCTCAACGCAACTGATGTCCTTAACTTTGTCGCGATAGCAAAACGCAGCTCAGTTTGCTTCGTGCATTACCTTCGTCTGTCGAACGTCTGTAGTAGCAACGTCTGCATTGTTTTAGTCGATTATACATGTTCATTTGATCATACATCGAAAGGGCGATGTTGTCGTTGACAATGCTGACTACCATGTGATGCCAAAATTGTCTGTCTCCTATGGTTCTGATGATTGTTTCTTTGTTTGTTGATGTCCGTCGCGAACGATGAGCTTCTGATGAGTTATGTTTGAGCTCAGATTATTTTCAGCAAGTAGTCATGTTGCTTATATTAGTCTTTGTCGTCCTTTTACTTTTTCTGTTTTTTTATACTTGTCATTATTATAGATTCTGCAAACCAACTGACCAAAGCAATCAACACAAAATAGGCTAGATATGTTTTTTAAGCTGACGTCGATAAATTATTTTCATTATGCATAAACATTTTGCTGTTCCAATACTTTCAGATTACTTTTCTTCTTAGTGGGTAATTAGCTATGTTAGCATCTTTCATCAAAACCAAATTTTAATTCTCATCAAAATTTTCTTCAACGTTTTTAAAACAGCCCAACTTTCCCGTCCGTATAATGAAATGGTTATTGCGAATGCGTTACTTACTAATCACGCAGGTGCCTGTATCAGTAAACGTCTCTATTCGGCTGTGTATCACTCATAATCCCTCACTGTAGTCTGAATCTTGCATGCGAATTCCGGTCTACGGCCAATATGCTGTAGGCTACCGGTGGCGTTTGTCCTCACGCCATCTGAGCTGCTGTCGAGTCTTATTCCGGGCCCCAATTCTCACAGGACGTAAGCCCGCGCACTGCGGTACGGCGTTGACGACAATGACATACGACGGTCGTGCGACTGTCGCGCGACCGTCATCGTCGTCGTCGACACGACAGTCGCTCAAAGACGGTTTTGTAAAAATCGCATTAACTGTCGAATGGCTGTGACTGGAGCGCGAAATGTCGCCGTAGTTTGCCACTGGCTGCAGACGGCCAACTCTAATGCCCTGACGTACGGACAGAGCCACAGACGGACGGACATACAGACAGACAGGGACGCGCCCTTGTCGTTCGGACATTTCCCAGCTTTTATGACTGTCAGAAACTATTGTCACAACGGTGCTCCGAACTCACTGTTCGCAATACTGCAAGTGCAGGCTAGTCTACAGAATAATGTTTCAAAGCAATACGGAACAAGCTTACATTAAATGGGCTTTTAATGGGAATGATTCCTAGCAGGCTATACAAAGTGCTAAGACGAAAATGTGTCGTAGCTTTGAAACGAGCGGTGATCCAAACTCCAGAAATAGTAAGAGTATTGATTATATACAAAGCGTCACACGATATTAGCGTTCGGCAGCAGAAACCTAAGTTGGGGCACGTGGCTGAGGCGAATGACGAAAAGATGATCGGCTGGGGTGTCATCAATACGCGTAACTCACACAAATACAAAATGGCTCAAAATAGTTCAAATTTGGCAAAGAAGTTGATCCAATTTTAGGCTTTGTTACTGCTCAGCGTGGCTGTGTGCAAGAAACGAGCGTACGGACGTATTACGTACGGCGTCCGGAGATCGGCGTCTTTAGATAGATTATCTTAGCAACCGAGCATCCACTTCCGGTTTGGCTTTGGGATAGAGTAATCTGGGTGGGCGGATCCAATGGTCACGTGACTAATGACGTCAAGTGACCTTAAAAGTTCAAAGTTTAAGGTCGTACCCCCAATATCTTTGGTCATCATTGACCACAAATACGGAACCAGGTGCCGCTCACAACCGTTCTCCGTTTTCCTTTGCGTCTTCCACGATCTGGACAGCCCACATCACCTCAGAGGACTGCCACCAGCAGGTCTCCATCTGGCACGGCGTCGTCGCCGTTCATTTTCTCCGTCATTCGCCTCAGTCAAGTGCCCCAACTTTCAAATGAGCTTTTTCAACTTTGTGCTAGCCGTTTCGAGCGATTTCGCCTACCTTACCGGCTTGTTGGTCTAGAAATCACCAAGACCACGGTTCTATATCTTACGATATCAAGTCTTGCGCTACGCCCACTGGTAGAGGGGCGCCGCGCCAAGGACTGGTATAACTACGAAAATCCAAATTAAGATGTAACGCGAAGACTCATCAAGTTTCAACGCAATGCAGCTAGCTAATACCCCGTTTACACGATGAAGCAAACATCAAGCAAACATGAAGCAAACTTAGAGCACACGTGCATATTGAATACGTTTGCTTGATGTTTGCTTGATCCTTCATCGTGTAAACGGGATATTACCCAACCGATTTTTGCGCGGTCATTGTCGTTTGTTGTGTATTAGTAACTAACTTACAGGCTATCGTAACAATCGCGTACGTAACTTAACATTCTTTCAATTTCGAGCCTCCATCTGTACTAAACGAATACCTTTCGACTCAAAACTACCACGTTTGAAAGAACTTGAATCAGCTGCTGCATAATTGCACATTGCTAGACAATTTAATCGTGATTGTCAAAAATCTACTTTGTGCAGTTTTAAACTTTTGACGTTTAAAGTTAAACTTGTAAAACGAGTGCAGCAAAAACTATTGTATCAATTGATTCTCCATGCTTTCTGATTTTACTTTTTCAGAAAATACGAGATAAGACTTATAAGACAAACACGGACAAATTGGGCCAATCTTTAATACAATTCCGTAGATAGAAAACTGCAGAATAAGCACTTTTAGTGTCTGTCGCTATGCAGAGCCTCTCAAAATACGTTTTCATTAAATCTAAGCCGTAGTTGGGCATGCAGATCGGCAGTCTGGGTGGAATACATCAAAGAGGTGGCAATCCGATGTGCTGTACATATAGCGTCAAATGGCATTGCATAAGTGTATATATATAACTCTCATCACCTGCGATATTACTTTTTATAAATCAAGCATTTCCCTTGCCAACACTCGCAGCCATTCTCTGCTGGATTTTGTAATGGTGGTTGTGACTGACGGCACAGTGGACTGAGTGGTCATCGGCAATAGATACTCTCTAGTCTTATACATACAGAAATTTTGACAGTGATGTGTCCGAAAAAAACAGGTGAAAGCAAATTTGCAATGTGACATGTTCTGGCCCAAAAAGTGGTTACGAAGAAAATGCTACGCTACCTTGCTACGTTGAAAATATTTTCTATTTACAGTACCTACCTACCTACTTACGTATGTATAGACATATGTACGCACTGCCAAAACTGCATAAAACTGTCTAAAACAAAATCGTGTGCGAGTTTCGGTTTAGTCTTAGTTTTACACGTAAGCAACCCGTACCCATAAACCACAGTATACTGAAACGTTACATTGGCCGCCGATGATGTTGAGACGGCGCTAAGTGGCGTAGTGGCAGAGTGGAGGAAAAAAGGGCAACCCCCAAAATTTTACCCTGTTGAAAATTTTTTTTACTAATACAAAATTTGGGACTAAAAATTTTCCAGTAAAAATTTAAAAACAAAATTAAAACTGTGAGCACCATATTTCCTCTGTCGGAAATTTGTTGGCTGTCTGCAGAAGTTGTCTTGTTATTAATTGTTATTCTTAAGACACTGATAATTTACAAGGTAGTGTAGCGACATACTTGAGGTGTGGTGGGATCTATAGTGATAGTTTTATTACAAATTGTCCTTTGATTCTGACATTGAAAAAAAATTGAAATTGGCTAATATTTGGTGAAATTATAAAGTGTACAAAAATGGTGCCATTTTTGGCCCACCCTGTATGTGTAGGAATAGAAGGAATCGCTTGCGCTAGAAGGGTAATTCCGCCTAGAAATTCAACAGTTCTACGTCAATGGGGCACGTGCCCTAGTGCACCGTCCACCGGCGACATGAACGCTGGTTTTTGTTCCGTTTTACGCCTGCCGACAGACCACCACCATGCCAAGATAACGACGGGGGGGGCGTTGGCCGAAGCCGGATTGCGTCCCGACGGCGCAATACCGATCGGCCGCACATGCGCTGCCGCCTAACAAAAATACAGCATCACTGCAGAGCCACCGCAACTGACGGAGAGTGGACCGACGGGTCGGTGGCGTTTTGGACTGGATGGGACGGCGGGCGCGCGGCGTAAATTATGAGGTCAGGAATGATGCAGTCCGCGCTGGGATGCGTATGGATGTGCTGGCCGCCTGGCTGGCTGTGATGACCGAGAAGGGAAAATGACATTAAGGCTGGGGTAGCGTCGGCGCATTCTATACCGTAGGAACAGCGCGAATGGAATTGGTGGCGGGCTGCCTGACGTTGTCATAAAACAAGATGGCAGTCGTATATATGAACCAACTCCGGATGGCCGGAGCGGAAAGGGGGGTCGCATGCCGTACATATCCGGACATGAATACATTATGTAAATCTAGTGCAGTGGTCGGTGGTGGTCGATTGCACGGTTGGTTTCACGGAAGTCTGCGCAGCATCAGTCGTGGTCATGATTAGATAAAACGGACATGGACGCTTACCGCGCGACACGACAGACAAACAGACAAACAGACGCCGCCGCAGCCTTATGACACCGTATGGACTGCATTAACGATAATAATAACTTATGTCTTATAGTACAGCTGCAGCAACTGGCGGGAAAGAATTTCTGCAACTCTGCTAAAGAAGTTGATTCTCGGAACGCGTGAAAACCTTCATTAAACGTTTCGGTATATCGCCAATACGAAGATATTGCGACGGACAGCGCAAGAAGTTCGTTTAGATATTTAATCTTTCATGGCTAAAACGTGGAAGAAAAGCAGCGATCAAACCCTACTGTTCAAAGCAGTCGCCGACGATGTTATCTGCAGTTGTTTCACGGTGAAAGTCGTCGTTAAACAAAATGGCAGTCGTACAAACCAACGACTGATGGAAGTCTACAATAAAGCGATCGTTAAAGATTCCACGCACTGCAGAAAGTCATTTACTGTAAATATCAGGAGCGACAATCCTCCTGAATCGGCCATAAATTAATGGTTTTTGTCTCGGTTTTTATTTGTGAGGCTCCCAATATTTTGCTTACAATTTCTCGTAGTGCAGCGAAGGTTAGCCACTATGAATATCCCAATCCTTTCACTGAAAATCATATCAGAGAAAGAAGCAAAACAAGACCAAAAACGATTTCTAGATTGCTCGCAACGCTAACGTTTTACAAATGCAAAAAAAATTCCAAGAAATAATTTCCAAAAAAAATTAAAAAATACAGCAACGCAGCAGAACCACCGCGACGGACGGACAGTGGAAGACTGAACGTTTGACTGAACGTTTTTTATAAATGCTTTGTGTATACGGGGTTCTATGAACGGACTGTACACTAAAGCAGTTGCTGCTTCTCACAGAAGACGATACAAAAATTCACCCAAGTGTTCTATAGAACACTAGAAGTGTTCTGTGAGGCTAAAAATAAACCCATTTTTATTTTCGGCGCGTAAGAACTTACGATGCTCCCCCAGACTCCTAGTAGGCCTACACTGTGGAGAAAGGTATACCTCTTTCCTATTCCTCCCGACCCACTCGATCCCATTACCAGCGACGTTTTGTTTTTGTTTTGTTTGCCATCTTTCTGCCAAAAAATTGTCAAAATCGGTGGAAATTTGACGCAGTTCTGACAAAAACAAATCTGCTTAGTTTTTTGGGACACGGTGTATATACAATATATGCCCACATAAAACTATCGTCTTGTGAATAGGCCTAAACATTGTTAAATGCATGGCAAAAGTCCGTTCAGACTAGCTGTGTTGAGAAATTCGCTGAATATGCGACTGTGCACACCTGCTAGTCGCAACAAAGAAGACAGATTTCTGAGCGAAACGTTTTCTTCGCAATCGCACAAGAATGATGTTCTGTCAGTCGCGCATGGTGTATGCCGGCGCATGGAAATTGGGCCGTATACCGGTTTGATAGGCCTATTTGTTGACCCTGGAGTTGAAATCAATGGCATCTGTTACTGTGGCTTGTTTATGTTACAAAATTTGCTGCCCGCATTTTAGGGGTGAATAGTAACGACTAACGATTCAAAGTAGTACTACTTTTTGCTTGAGTAGTAACATTTTTACTTTCCCTGAGTAGTATATTCTGGATAACCTCAAGCCTTCGACTTTGACTTATGTGCAGATTTTAGGCGACTACTTCTACTTTTTCTCGAGTCAAATTTTTGGCGACTGTATCGACACTGCTATATTTTTACGTTGCTGCCACTTTGCTGGCGTGTTTAGCACAGTAAGTAAATAAGTAAGTAGAACGTAAATTTATATAGCGCATCAACGCCAAAAGCCTCTAATGCGCTCTATAGATACATTAGTACTCTGAAAAGAAAAAATGTCTTAAGTACCGTAATCGTCCAAAAACAGATATGGTGTGAATAGGATCACGCAGATGTCTCGGCAGTGAGTTCCATTTGTCATTGGCCCAGCGACAGAGAAAGCCCGATGTCCGCATGAACTCAGTCGGTAAGACGGCACAACAAACTGATGACTGGCAGCAGAACGAAGATGACGTCCTGAGGCAGTCGCAAAGACTGATTTCTATAATGATGAAACAAAAAGTATAATCTTTGCAGTGCCACTAACATTAATATTTTACAACGTAATGTAGCGATGCGTTTTAGGTGAGGTAAAATATTCAATAATCGCCGGTATATTGCACTTTTGTCCAAAATGTGTAGACGGAAACATTTAAAAATTTTGAAAATTATTGATATTAAGTAGCTTAAAGATGTGGGCCAAAGCATGCTGTCTTCTGTTTCGTCTTATGGTGTACTCTGTGATATCGACTGACCTCGCATTTAGCTGGCTTTCATTATTGACCTGCTGTACAACATTCATCAGCTTTATCATCGTATAAGCCGCACTGCGATATCTGCCCGTATGAACAATATCCATCATACGGAATTACAGATTATTGTATCGTGCGTAGGCCTATTATAGGATCGGTCACAGATTGGTCGCGATTGGTCATAAACGTCAAATGAACTACTGCAGTAACTGTAGTTCGCTGATAGATGGAGACCGACTTAATTCAGAATCAGGCTGAAACCGGACATTTTATGTCGCCATCTGAAACATGCCAGTAGCTAATGGCGAATGCATCCTGGAAACTTGCGACAAGCACACGCACTAGGCGACAAGGCACGGACTCAACAAAAATTGTGCACAATACAGCAATTAACTTCAAATTATGTATAGACATTTTGCTGCAAATGATGTTGGCCGTTTGCTTAAATTATGCCAAATTTTATTCCAGCTTATTAGTCAAACTTTCTTGGTCTCGGTTTCGCTTTGAAAGACTGAGTGGAGTGAGTTCTGAATCAAAACCTGCTGACATTAACACAGATGTTAATGTGTTTTACTTTCCCTGAGGTGTAGGATGTCTCTACTGACTTGCTTCTCCAAGCAAGTCAGTAGAGACATCCTCGAGAAAAAAACGTGGTATTCGTGGAAGAAAGACTGTACTCTTCACGGATAACGCTCCGCGGTCCGATTTCAGGGAAAACGTGAAAAAGGTCGGTTCACAGAAACGGACGAACAATGAAAATTAATGAAAATAGCATCTCTGGGAAATTGGATCGAGTCTACTCGAGCTGTGTTGTGCTACAACGACGAATTTTATCGGCACTATATACCGACAATAATGTAAGCGGAGTGCCAGCTTCGTTGCATCGCGACCTGGTTTGGGAATGGGACGTCACCATAGCTCGTTGGACGTCACTCTTAAACAGCACAGTTTTTTTTACCCGCGCCATAGATATTCTACGGCACGCGTTATGCGAGAGTATGTTGTCCTTCCGTCCGTCCGTTTGGTGTGACGTTGATGTACAGTGATCATTTATAACCCCCGAAGCCAGCTCGAAGGTTATTACACGTAAATTAGCTGCTATGCATCTCCGCCCTTTGCAGGCCTGACGACAGCGATCTGGTGCAAAGAGACACTCTGAGAATTGGGGGTGGAATAAAGGTAAGATGAAAAATAATGTTGAGATACGCTGTGAAGAGTTTAGCTTGCCTCTTGTCAAGCTCCCGTTAAGTCGCGTTCTGCAAATCATCAATAAATCATCAAATTAGTTAAGACTATGTGTGGTTAGTCAGAAAACTCTGTTATTAATTCGGAGTAATAATTATCTTCTCATCATTCGTTATTTCCCATTCCCATTCCACTATAAACCTCATTCCTTTGCTCTCTTTATTTTGGCTGAAACACTTTGTCCTGATATTCATACTATATCTAGTCGCGGCGAATTATGCGGCCATCCATTGCCCACACCTCAGCAAACAATTGGAGCTACAGATCAGTTAACAGACATACCACCGCCTCAATCAGCCACACTAAGTTTTCGTTCCATAGCCCGTAAGCTACTAATCATTTCCCATTCCGCTGAGGGTAGGAGGCTGAGTTGGCCTGAAGTTGGCTGGCAACTCGCTCAAGGTTGCTTCAATTTTGCTTGCAAATGATACCATAGACTATACGCATACGGAACAACAACCCGGTGACCTGACGAACAGACATCATTATTCACTTCAAGCACCATTAAACGTAGGTCTCCTGTTCGACGTCGCAAGATGCTCTAATTCAGCGTGAGGAGAGCAGCTGATTAGACGTATACGGCAGGTGGAGACCTCCCAAGTCTTACGCTTGCTGTAAAGAGTCCGTTAACGGCTGACTTGTTTTACTACCCGGTCGTTAAGTTACGAGTAAATTGCCAATTTTCTTGCACATGCCGTGCACGTCGCGAGACCGACTGCGCCAGCAGCGTATCAAAACAAAGTTCGTAGTTTCCTTCACTTCTACAAAATATTGAAAAACATCAACCGCGTTTTGTTTTGACCTGATTTTAAACTGTGATCGATCGACTTGAATAAGTTGTAACGATCAACCGAGTTTAAAAAGAAAAACTGCTTGCAATATCAGAAACAACGTTAAAAGTTCGTTATTGGAAAAGAGGATAATTTGACAATTTACTCGGTTGATTTGACGAAAGCATACTGCGAAACTAAAACTACACCACTTTTGTTTTACAATAGCGCGGTGAACAAAACAACTGTACATATGATCAGTCCAATTTTTCCAATTTCGCAAAATACTGCAGCAACAAACTGGAGCAAAATGAATGATTTTAATGCATCTTTTTAAAACGTTTATTGTAAAATAAAACAGCAAAAGGATCATCAAAGTTGGACGACACGTAAAAGATAAAAGTGGTTGCATCCTTTTTATGGCTGATGGCGTAAAAACGTAAACGGCGCCTTTGCCTTTATTCCAAGTTGTCACTCATTGTTATCCATTGTCTTAGTTACTTAACCAGACTGCGAACGCTGGCATTTATTTAACGTCCAATGAAGACGCAAATGTAAGTAAGTAAGAAAGCAAGTAAATTTATATAGCGCATAGTGATTTGCAGCATTACTCGTTTTAGGAACCGAGTACCCGGTTGCAATTACCCGGGTACCCGGACCCGGGTTTGACGTTGGAACAAGCAAAAACAACGACAGCGAAGTGACATGTACGCATCTAATTACCCAATGTTTCTTTTTCAAAGCTAAGTTTTTCATATAAAACGTCTATAATGTGTCTACGATAACAGATACATGTCCGTTAACGAAAATGGCTATTGAACTTCACTTCAATACCAAATTCCATCATAAAAGCTGCAAGAAGCGCGATTTTCATCGATTTTTTATCAGTAATCAGTGCAAAAAAACAGGTATCAATTACCCGGATTTGGAACCGGGTAATGAATTTTGGAACCGGGTCCGGGTACCCGGTTCCTGCTACAAATCACTAATAGCGCACATTGTCGGCGAGAAAAAAAGCGGCCGAATCTGAGGCACAAGTACATGTACGGAGCAGATGTAAATGAAGTCATTTTTGTGCACGGACGGCAGGTGGCTTCGTGAATCGTGACACAGTGGTTAAGACGACCGTCGGACTTGCCATCAAGAGCTTGCTGGTTCGACTTACTGTCGTTTAACGACTTTGAGCAAGTCGTTCACACACACGTGTCTCTGTCACAGGGCAGCGAAAAATCGCAGTGGCCTGTAATTTGCTACTGGATAGAGAGTGATAATACTCAGACAACTATACAAGAATATACCGAAGCGGGCGTGCACGCATATGTAGAAAATAACGTACTGCAGCTTATCTGCGGTTTATGAGCGCGCCAGATGCGACTTTTAAGTTCCAACAAACCGAAATACAGCTCCGATCCCATACGTATACGCTCGTGTCGAATACAAGATTTCAGTTACCGCTACAGCTTCTAACAAGACAAGACAAGTCGACGTTTTGTTTGACGGACATCAGGTAAGGTCAGGCATTCATAATTTATCGCTCAGCTGCTTTAAGCCATAGATGTCGCTACGCTAACTCCCCCACTGTTCTCTGTTTTCTGCAATGTCACTCAGTGACAGTTAGTAGCAAAAAATATATTTTTATTTTACTGGTAACTTGCCAGTAACTTACGAGTAACTTACCGGTAAGTTACCCACGACTCACAACACTACACTGTGTCTCAAAAAATACCCCCCGACGTTTTCGATTGTAACTTGAACAAAAATTATCAGATTCTAATAATTTTTGGTGTAAATATTTCTGACACAATTTGTCATCAAATGACTGTTTAGTATCCCACCTTATTCAATCTCTGCTTCTGCACTACCTTGGGAAAGCAGACCAAGCGAAATATGCGCTAACATATACAAAAATGTGAAACAACATCCTCAATCTTATCGATCATAACATTAAAAAGACTAACAGATTTTAATAATTTTTGGCACAAATATTTGCAACACAACTGGCTATTAACTAACTGCTTAAGTTCCCACCTCACCCGATGTCTGCTTATGCACTACCTGGGGAAAGCTGACCAAGCAAACGACGTGTCAAAGTAAATGAACAACGTCGATAAATTCTATTTATCCAGATCTGTAGCCTCCAACAGCCAGTTGATCACAAGGTTTTACTATCACGCAGCAATGTTTCCATTTAGACGACGTTGAGAAATGTTTATGAATTCAAGAAACGACTGACAGAGTCTGGATTAGTCTGGATCAAAACATTATCGATACTGCTGTCAATAAATGAAAAAAGCGTCTTTGTCTGTATTTGCACAATGGGCTGCCATTTTGAGTAATTTTACTGCAGACAGTTGACAAACAAAACAGTTTGATAAAGTGCCAGCCAATGTGTCACAAATGTAAGCAAAATATGTTTTGTGCATTATTTAGATTAAGTAATGATACCATACTGGGTAAAAATGTAATATTTCGTTGGTTCTGGTTTCCCCAGGTAGTGCAGAAACAGACTTTGGGTAAGGTGGAAAGTTAAATGGTCATTTGATAGCCAGTTGTTTCAGGAATATTTTTACAAAAAAATCATTACAATCCGATAATCCTTCTTCAAGTTACAGTTTAAAACGTTCGGGATGTTTTGAGACACACTGTAGTGACAGTAGCTGTATCATGAAAAACAGCTTAAAATAGGCTAAGTCTACATTCTACGGAGGCTAAGGCCAAACAGGTCTTTATAACTTTTAAATGACCTTCAAATAAAATTAAATTAGTTTCAACTAGTGGCGTATAAGCAGTATTTTTTCGAGTTCGAACATTTTAAGGTAATGACACATTTTGCGCTCTTATTTATGATAAACGATAATAACAGAAAGACGACATAACTTTACTTACTGTGTAGTGTATAGTAATGGGCCACGGATTTCTTTTTTCATTAATGTGGGTTTGAGCTTCCAAAGCTTTGTGCCTACGCCAGTGCTTTCAATGACAGACTCTGAGACAAGAATGTTCACGTTTGCGACGTCGTCGATCGAGGCATATAATGCATCAAAGCAGAAATTTTTGCGTCCTACATGGAGTGTATGTCCGGATAAGAAATTGTACTGAGGCAGTGCCCACATGTACATGCAAAAATAAAACTAAAACTAAACTGAAACTCGCATGCCATTTACTTTCGAGCAGTTTTGACGGTACCTCGCATATCTGGCCCGTGCTTAAGCTTACCTGCCAGCTGTTGGCGACCCAGAGCGCCTGTAAGGACAGCAGCGCCGCCATCGGCAACAAGACGAGGCTGCAGGCGGACATGCGACCACGACATCTGCCCGGAACCACCCTCCACCCGGCGACCCGCTGTCCTGCCGTGGTCCATGTGTTACACGCCGGCGGTCCGGGACACGACAAAGTCGCCGAGTCATGCCTGACTCCTGGCGGCCTAGTTCCGTTTCCCGTCTGCGGCGTCGGTGACGTCATCGTGGGCAGTTGGTCATAGGTCTGCAGTTCGTCCAGCACGAGGCTGTAGCGGGCAGCAGTCGAGCAAACGGAACAAGGTCGACAGCGCGGCGCCTGCAGCGTCGAGGAGTGGTGGCCGCCATGTTGGACGGACGTCGAGGACACGGGGGGTGGTGGCGGCGGTGGCGGAGGCACGGGGAAACTGTGCGCCGACGACGAGTGCGAGAACCCCTGACGACACCTGCTTCGAGACATCTTCGACGAAGCTTTGGCCGCTGCTTTGTACAGCGATTATTCTAACTCCACTTCCGCTCCCTGCTTCTGCCGATGACGACGACGACAGCGACGACGTTTTCGAAATGCTTTACCGATCCCTTGGTCAAAGTGCGTTCATGGTTCGTCTGCATGCAGGTTGATTTACGTCGAGTTTCGACGCAGAAAGAGAAAAAAAATAATTTTACGCTTCTACGCGTTGCAGATGTACCGCGATCGGTGCCGAATATATCACTGTAAACCTGTCACCAAAGCAAGATCGCAGAGGCTGCGGATCGAATGTAGTGCTCAGATGTCAGTAGCCTACGTTGCAATTGTAGTAGTTGATCGGTGGCGCACGAGTCACGCATCGCAGCATCTCTCTGCTATAGCGCGTTATCACTGCAGTGCTGCTGCTGCGGAGGCGGTTGCCATGGCGACGTTTCGCGCCGTCGGTGATTGGTCGATCGGTGTCAAGACGTCATCGTCAGATGCTATAATTATAGGATATACATGTAACCTACACGTATACAGGCCCTACAGGCTAAGTTAGACCCAACCTCCACTTTCTTCGATTTGTCATGTTGTGGAATTGCTGTACAACATGTTGTGCAACGACAAGCTGTGGAATAAATTTACAAGGAATCGTAGGTCTACAGCGAATCCGTGACAAACTGTACAAGAGGCATATGTTCGCATTAATATCGAGGCCTGCAACATGTCCACAACACGTCAAGATGTTTTATAAGTCATATAAAACACGTTATGCCTAAACTACGCTTACTTCGATATTTGTTTTAGAGCATGCTGCACCACATTAGGCCTATAAGCTGCATGTAGTGTAGAACAAATCCACTACGAGTCGAAATTCTCTGCAGCAAATCACAACTTTTTGTACAACAAGTCCACAACTCCCTAAGATGTCGTGCAGCTCGTTGTACAACTTTTTGTTCGACTAATTCATAGCAAATCGGAGTAGTGCAGACTGAGCTTATACATAGAGACCGGGCGTCGATCTGCGACTGTAGGCCTATCTATGTAGCGAGGTATGTACAGTTGATCTGCAGCTGCTCTAGCGGCCACTAGCGGGATAGCGACTCTCAGTCACAGTGCAGGACGAGCGGCAATTGATTTGACTCATTGGCGGCGTGGCGTAGGGGAGAGCGAGGCAAGATGCACATGCTAAGGATTTTTTTTCATTTGTTTCATTTTATTTAAACGTAATGTTTCTGCAGGTAACAGTTGTAGTGGTTTTAATAGACAAATACTAAGTGCTTTTGAACGGTGGCATGTTATTAGCTAAAGCATGCATAACAATGTCATCTGGAATAAATTACAAAATATAAAATGTGTTATCATGGGCATCTTGCCCCATGTGTGGCATCTTACCGTGGGCATCTTACCCCAATTAAAAATGTAAATTTTCTGTCATTATATAAGTGCTAATAACTGGATTCAGTATTATTAGTACCACCATTATTAGCACTATTATTAGTTCATTAAGAATGCCTGCCTGGTGTAGGTGCTTGGGTTACAACTATGTGCCACATTTTGCCAAAATTTCACGTGGTGACGCAGCCAGAAATATTTCAGCACGGGTTTGAAATAAATTGAAGTATTTTATACTGTACACTGGATGCTAATGATAATTCTGTGTAGTTTTTAATACTTTTCTCTTTAAGACTTTATTTCGGTTTTTATGTAGACCAAGCTTTTAAAAATAATTTTCAGTTTATGTAGTTGTAATTAAATTATAGTTCGATAAACGCCTTTAGGGCGTTGACTTATTGTTTAAAATGCCAAGTTTGACTTATTTGAAATTTTAAAATGTTAGTTGGCAATCCTGAGTCATAGAGTTGTTTTGGCCGTGCATGACATGTGAGATCTCGCTAATAGTACTTTTTTTCCGCGGATACAGTGCCACTGCGTCTGAAAAAAAACATCCCCGACATTTTGGACCGTAACTTGAAAACCAATTATCAGATTTTAATAACTTTTGGTACGAATGTTTCCGACAAATGACTATTCAGTTTCTCACTTCACCCAACGTTTGTTTCTGCACTACCTGGGGAAAACACAAAGAGCGAAATATCACTTTTTTATCCAATGCGATATAATTGCTTAATTAACATAACGCATAAAAACACATTTTGTTCACATTTCTGACACTTTGGTTGACATTTCATCCAGTTGTCCATTTTTCAACTGCCTGCAGTAAAATTGCTTGAAGTATTGGCCCACTATGCGAACGCAGGCAAGAGATGCTTTCTCCATTCATTGACAGCAGTATCGATAATGTTCTACTCCAAACCAATCCAGGCTGTACCAGTCGAAGAACCGACTACAGAAAGTGCTCAAAACTTCAAAACTACACCACAGCATAAATTCTGACAGTAATTAAAAATTTTTTTTTTTACCAAAGAACGGGTTAAAGTGGTCACTGCGAAAGAATGCGTATAGCCTAAACTTTTAAAAAGTGCTAAAAATATACACTACAACGTAAAACATACAGCATAAAAACATTGAAAGCACTAGACCTATTCCAAAAGTTTCATATTTTCCGGTGTTGAACAACAGCGTCAAACATGCCATAATGGACGAAAAAAGCATGCTGAAAAACGACTATAAAGTTTTAAAATGTTTCAAAATATATACTAGGCCCATAGCTCTACGTGATCCTGAAACGTTGACGGAGTAATTCTAAAGGTCTTAGATGTTCCGTTGCCGAACAGTGGCGTCAAACTGATCCGTACACTTTGTGATGGTGTCACTTGGTGGCGTAGCATAGTGGTTAGAACGTCGGTCCTGGCCGGCGAACTTTCCCTATCCTGCGCTAGACTGATGGATGGCCGTGTGACCACTTTGTGGGTAAAGCGTCCGCTATCAGTCAA
>Ga0056128_1004207_pt1 | contig 17951 bp, 6 predicted proteins | sample WorMetLIZISLAND2_FD_71113 | JGI IMG/M metagenome (GOLD analysis project Ga0056128, IMG submission 71113) | Marine gutless worms symbiont microbial communities from Max Planck institute for Marine Microbiology, Germany - Olavius geniculatus... ... | reverse complement strand
TCGTCTAACTGTCAATGTGCTGTTGAATAATATCACCTTTTTATGATTTTTGCTGTTTTTGATGTGTCACTCATTGCATGTCGCCGTTAACAAGTGTATAAACTGATGTTTTGTACATATATGTATATTTGCTGTTTTATCATAATAACAAAGTTTTTATGTTGATGGTCAATTATAAACCATCTGCTTTCCACGGCCATGAAGACACTGAACCTTAAATATTTTGGGGTCACGCTTTTGATCTTTAGGGTTCACGTGACGTCATCGGACACGTGACCATTTGACTCTGCATATGTGGTTTCCTCTTGGTGGTCCATTGTAACCATGCATCTATCTTGTACCGTTATGGAAATTTAAAGTCTCAAAGATATTGGGGTCACGACCTTAACCTTTTGGGGTTACGTGACGTCATCGATCACGTGACCATCAGACTCGGCGTGGGCACTTTCCTATTGGTGGTCAATGATGACCATACGCCTATCTTGCACGAATACGGAGATACGGGGCTTCAAATATTTTGGGTCACGAGTTTAACCTTTTGTAGTCACGTGACGTCATCGGTCACGTGACCATTGGACTCGGCATATGTGGTTTTCTATTGGTGGTCCATTGGAACCATGCGTTAGGGAGATATAAAGCCTCAAAGTTTCATTTGCCCATGTTAAAGGCCAAAAGTTCACTGCGCATGCTCCGTGTCACGTGACCTGTGGGTAAGGGGTCCAAAATAACCACATATTTGGAATTCCCGAGGCCATATTACCAATTCACTATACAACTTTTATGGGCCTACGATGACGATTAGTGGCCGTAGATAGGTGAAATTTTTATACAGGAGCCTTTTTCACCGAAAATTTTAAGGTCCGTTTTTGGACCCAATTTTCGACTTTGGGGGGATTTTTCAGGGGTTAAATATTAACTTCGAATTATGGTTCCCGAAAAGGTTTGACCCTTACGTGAGTCCGCGTTGTCCGAGCCATCACGCGTGAAAATTCGCCGGGTGGTTTGACATGTAGGTCGGTCAACAAAAGAGGTATATATATATATACTAGAAAAATTTTCGTTATATTTCACCCATTTCCCGAGAAGCCCGCAATGGACGGATTTGCACGAAATTTTGCGCAGGGGGTCGTCTTGTGGACATTATCACATGTTTCAAATTTTGTGTCGATCGGTTGAGGGGTTTGGGATCTGCGCCGGGTCGAATTTTGCCATTCTCCATTGACTTAGCCGGTCGCCATTAACACAGGGCTGCGCTACCGCGCGCCTGTGATTAGTAGGTACTGCGTTAGCGGACCACGGACCAGGAGTGAAAACGGACAAACTGCTCAGTCGGACTTGCAAGCAAGAACACACTTAGAATAATTTGTGTTGGGCGGTGAAGCAATCTGTTTTTAGCCGGTCACAATTCACAAACCAGCGACATGCCGTTGTCTCCCTATCTCCACGTAAATATTATTTAAATCTTCTCTGTGAGTCTTTGGCTTCGCTGTACTGAGAACTAACTGAACGTCTGCGACGACCATCATGCTGTGACGTTGACATATTGACATATTTTCTTTAAGCTGAGTCTAAACAACAGCTACAGCAGCAGCAGCAACGTCGAGCTAATGGCTGGCGATGACCGACGACCGACTGTTGAGGTCTCGTCCGTCACGAGGCCTCGTGGCTATCGACAACACTCGTCGGAGGCGAGACGGAGACAGAATCTGGGGGAGGGGCAAAACAGGAAGTTTTTTTAGCGGGATTCACTGGCAGAACCCCGTTAGATTTATGGGTCTAGCGACACGTGCGAAATAGTTTAGTAACATAATAGGTAAAAAATACAACAAAAGCTAACGCACTGCAAAGCGTTATGTGATTGGACGTCACATGTACATGATGGTCTGTGTCTTTTCGTTCAACGATAGATTTTTTGATATAGGCCTACTTTTCAAAACTGATGGACAACCATATTTACAATATCGACGCATTATCGACGTTAGGTAATCCAAACGATCCAACTTCGATTTGTTTACGATACGAAAAGGAGTCCACTGTTTGTAATGGTTTTGACGCTAAGTTGTTTGTCTGCGAAATGAAGTGATTTTCACTAAATGAAGGTTAGTCGTATGCTTGCTTGCAGGATGTTGTACGGGCGGCATTCGGCAGATCTGGATTCGTGATGCTGACGGTGATGCAGTTTCTCTACCCGTTCATAGGTAAGAACAACAGAACGCACCTATAGACAAACACGTGTGACACATGCTATCCTTCGACACTGCAGCGCCGCGGCGCAAAGTCGCTATGGCGAGCAGGGAATATTCACGTTTGATTCGCAAATGGAAGCTGCTCTTAAACGCAGCCTCCACCGGCATCAAATGAAACGGTTCGTTAAGCATTAGTAAGCAACGGGCCGGAATCGGAGAAAATAAGACAGAAGATATACGGATGCATGCAGCCGCAGCCATGTAGCAGCGTGGATTAGCTTGGCACTCGCATTTAGTAAAGATATTTTAGTTATCTCAGCTGAAAGTGTTTACGTTTTGTTGTCAAGTGTCGAAAAAATAATTTGTAACATGACGATGAAGATAGAATAGCAAAAAGCCGCTAGGTCGATGGCTGTGATCAACTAAATGCTCTAAGCGACAATATTTGATAATATTAAAAATAAATACTACAGGGTTGTCCAAAAAATGTCCCAGCTTGCTTTTGTCAGAACTTATGTCAAATTTCCACCGGAATTTGATAATTTTGGGCTCGTGATTCGACGTGGCTGATTTATGTCAACGTACTATACCGTGTAAAACGCAGATGTTCCAAATTGTTTCATAATGCTGAGTTGTTATGCCGAAAAAGTTCTGACAACTTAATTAAGCACACAATAAACTAAAATGTGATTTAGTTGGCACAATTATAAGTTTGTGTAACAACTTGCTTTCAAATTATCATAATTTATGCTCAAAGTGTACACAGCGGCTTAAAGACGTGATACCGCGGCTAATAGCGGCATTAACGATCAACTGATCAAACTGCACAGAACTCGTGGATTAGACGTGTTTTGAGCTCATGAGTCAGCTGCTTTGTTGCCTGCTATTTTTTGCGGACAATATTTAATACCACAAAATTATTAAATCACGTGGCGCCCTCTGTCGAACTGATAACGAAAAGATGAGCAATTTGATACTGATAATCACCACATAATGTAACAACTTGGAGCATTTGCGTTTTACGCGGTAGTGCGTTGACATAAATTAGGTGAGGTGAAAAGTGAGTGTACCTCACATAATCCTATCGTCTTGGCCATCTGTGTGCCAAAAATTAGCAAATGTAACGGAGATTTGACTAATTTCTGACAAAAAACAAGTTGGAACATTTTTGGACCACTCTGTAGAATTGATGGAATTGATTTGTTGTACATGAAAACAGTCACTCATATGAGGCACTTTGCTAATGTTCTGCTGACGTTACACGGTTAAACCGTTGTTTCCTGCTATATATGTTTCAGGTTACTTTTGTGCGGTCGTTCTAATAGGCCACAGTTACAAGTTTTGCTTTTCCGTCAATTCTTGTAACTTTAAAAAATAGCATAAAAACCCAAAATTAGCATGAACGTTCTTTCGTGTTAAGAGTTATCGATGTGCTGCCAATTTGCGGTTCCGAAAATCAGTGGTCACTGTTACTTTAAGTTAGGTTTGCGACGCTTTAGGCGGACGGCCGCACATTATGTCGCCACTTAGCCGACATATTTTCCTTGTTGTTATGTACGTATACACGTGCTCCTAGTCTACTTAGTAGTCAGCGTTGTGCTTTTATACCCCGTGTACACGATCTAGCAAACATCGAGCAAACATCAAGCAGGCCTGATGGAACCCCGCCCCTGGCTCAAATGTAGGCCTAGGCTTAGCCCACAGCTGATCACGTGTTATATCAGTTTTCCAATTACAAGCCGCCCGCTCTTCTAATTAGCATGCTAATTACCATAGCTCGTCGAGCTAGCTGGGTGAATGCTAGCAAACATCGAGCAGACGTCAAGCAGACGTCGAGCAATTAGCACGTGTATTTTGAATACACTTGCTGGACGTTTGCTCGACGTTTGCTCGATGTTTGCTCGATCGTGTAAACGGGGTATTACTGTACTGCATTGTTTTACTGTCGTTTTGTTTTACGTCTCGGCGTCTTTGTCTGCTGCGCTTACATCTGCTCCCGCGGGAAAATGGCGCTATGCCACTGATCCGTACGTCCTGCTCTGTGTATTGTTCTGTGTACTTGTACATGTCCGTGTGTGTGTCTGTATGTCTGTATGTCTGTGTCTGCGTCTGTTGGCGGCGTGCAGCAATGGTTAGTTACAACGTCATCATCGGGGATACGATCACAAAGATTGCCGTCAGAATCAGCGGACGTGAGTTCCATTTTTTTGTTCTGCTTGTTACTTATCACAGGCTGAACGGTAGTTCAAGCCCTGTGTTAACGGCAACTTCTCTTTCTTATTGGAAAGCCAAAAATTCGACCCCACAGAATCAAAACCTCTGATCCGATTGAGATAAAATTTGGCACGGTTGATTTCGTCAGCGAGGGGACCCGTCGTGCCAAATTTTATGCAAATTCCTCCAAGGGGGCTTCTCGGCAAATGGGTGAAATATATGCATTTTTTTCTTTATATATATATATACATATATATATATATGTCTTTTTCTCTTCAACGCACCCACAGGTCAAACCCCTGAAGGGATTTTTACGCTTGATACGTCAAACGACGCGGTTCTGCACAAGGAAGTGCCTTTTGGGGTTGGAAAATTAAAATTTAATATTTAATGCATTTATTCGCAAAAATAAAAAAAAATTACAATGGCGCCTATGGGGAAAATTAAACAGTTCTTTAAACGGTCATAACTTTGGCTGTGTATAAGATAGAGTTTGGTACACTCGCTCGTTTTACTCTGACTTTGCTGAACTGTGTGTTTGAGGTGGTGTTGCATCTGCGACAAAAACTGAAAACTCAAACAATTTTTTGTAGTTATATTTATTCATTTATTTGATTTGAATCAGGCCCATGGTTGTATCAACAAACACGCACAGATCATACAGAAACACAGACAGAAATACTATTCATGCAGACTTTGGAGAAATCAAGTGATGCATGCCGGCAGTTACAGTTTGTTCGAAAATTCCGCTCGTACTTAAGCTCGAAATGACACTCAAACGGTTTGAGTAATTGGCTCAGCTATGCTGATCGCTAATTATACTGCTGTTATAACATAAGTGATACAAATGTGCCGTTTATTATACGTATTTGCTATAGGCATGTCACGTTAAATTTCAATTTCGTTTTAAAGTGTTATAAACATCCTGTTTTGTTCGTTTGCGTGGCTCGTGCAATATCATTTATTCATGATATTTTTCATGGTGGTTCTTGCTGGCAAAACTAGCGTATAGGCTTAGAACTCTTCCGTGTTGCGGCGCTGTTGTATAGCACAAATTAGGCTAATTACCAGGAGCTGTGGGCGGCACGTTTTGACAAGTGCTGTGGCCAGAGTGGCCATACATGAGCTAGCGGTGGCGCCGCGACTGTTAATCATACGTCTACGTCTAGGAATAGAAACGCCACTCACTACGCCAAATTGACTACGCGCTGCACGTGGTGGTTCGTTGGTCTTAAATGACAGCAGATGTCAGAAGGTCTTTGATTTTATGACTCAAGCCGGATTGACCGGGCTTATGGCGGCCTTTAATCGTTCTCCGTGCAACATTACATGAGCCAAGCCGCCATCGACCACTTGCTTCTTTCCTAGAGTTCTGACATGTGCCGCTACGGCTTCGGTCTTCCGCTAATTGCGATAAGTGCTCTTCGTGAGCTTTGTGTGTTTCGTTAGTCGGCTATTTACTGCAATACTGTGCGTGTTTCTTTGCAATTTGCTGCCGAGATAAACTGATGATTAATGATTGATGACTGTCGCCGACATGTTTGCATTTAGTAGAAATACTCTGGTCGGGTGCAATTGAAGATTCAAATCGCTTCTGTAATTAGATTGACTTTTTCTCTTTTTTTTCTAACAATCTTTTTCAAAATGTCATAAAATAGGCTGAAAACACATCTTTGCAGTTCCATTAACAGAGCAGCAGACACGTACAGTGAAGCGTTCTACCCCATCCGTGATTGTGAACTTTGTGAAAATTGTGATTGTGCATTTAGTAGAAATACTCTGGTCGGATGCAATTGAAGATTCAAATCGCTTCTGTAATTAGATTGACTTTTTCTCTTTTTTTCTAACAATCTTTTTCAAAATGTCATAAAATAGGCTGAAAACACATCTTTGCAGTTCCATTAACAGAGCAGCAGACACGTACAGTGAAGCGTTCTACCCCATCCGTGATTGTGATACATGACTTCGTCCAGCATGAATAGTTAAAAATACCAAAAGTCAAGCCGATTAGATAGCGATAGCCTGACAGAAATCCTTTCGGGCTCTCGACAGTCCGTCGGTACGGTCACAAGCAGATTACGGTCGATTAGGCTGGGAGCGCTCGCTACGGCCCTCGAGATTTGAGCTGACTGCTGCTGCAGCTACTGCTACTGACGATGACGGACTGTTCAAAATGTCAATACCATTATAGGTGGTGAGTTGTGCTCGGACAGAAAATAAAGCTGTTGTCGCTGAAGAGCGGTCTGACTCTGAACATCGGTTTATGTCGATGCGAAACGAAGGCGCGAAAATGACGTAACAGGTGCCCGTGCGTGAGCATTAGCAATCGGAAGTGCTCAGTCTCCAACAGCTGTCTCTGCCAGTTCCTAAGATGTCGAAGAAACAAAATCTTGAATCTCGAAATTTACCGACTCTCTCTTATCAATCGGTTTTTTCTCGTTTTCAATTCAATGCGAGTGCTATGTCAGAACTCAGAAGCTCACGTTAGCTTTCAGGCGCACTTCGCATCGTTAACAGGCCATTATCAAAACTTCACCGAATCACTATTGGTCCAACGATTTTCAGTTTGTCTTCCTCCAGTTTTGTCTTGCTCTTTTGTTTTTCTCGTAACATGTTTTGCCGCATTTTACTGCCTTTAATGTTCTCTGAATCTGTTAATGAAATTTAATCTTACCGCTGAACAGCGTTGACCAGACATAGGCCTAGCGCTTTAATGTATACTATTGGACGACTGTCAAGTTTTCTGGGCGTATATTGATTTCCCGATGCCATAGGCTAAATAATTATCTTAGACTGACGTTGTACATCTATTGCTTTTTTCTCAACGCCTGTCTCTTGTTTGACTGACCATTTATTACGTACCGCAATCAAATTTGCAGATTACTCAGAGGATACAACGATATTTGAAAGCGACGACAAAATTATCTGACTTGGTTTATGCGCGAGTAATTCGTTTATGCATGCGTATAGTCTACTCTTAGCGTGGTTTTCACGCTTTGTAAGCTTCAACTGTGACGTTGCATGTATAGGCCAGTGTATAAGGCGTGCGTGTTTTGTTGACTTTTTACAGCGGCGCGGCAAAATGTGCATGTCCGCTAGACAAAAGACCGCGAAGCGGCTTAATACTCGCCGCGTATAGCACTGGCTGTCTGTCAAAAGCAGCGGCTCAATGCTGAGGTGCCAGTAAAAGACGAAGACGGCGGAATTAATCAAGTTGTAATGGGAGATGGAACGCAATCAGCAGTCAAGTCACACTCGTATTGTGAGAAAGCTGCGGCAGCTTGCAGTGCTAATAAGGGAGAGGGGGAAGGAGGGAGAGAGGAGGGAGAGCATCGTGCAAATGCATCAGCACTGCAGCAGCAGCACCATGGTGACCACCTCCAGCCACAACAGCAGCAGCTATTGACCGCGCTAAATAATGATGTGCGGTCTTCAATACTCGACGCTGTCCGCAGCCCTTCCTTGGCGCCGTGATATTTTAACCTGCACAAAAATAATTGACATTCGACCTTACGTACATACACTACACAGTATTTAGAACGCGCGGAAAATATCCGTCAACTTTTCAGAGTCAGATGGACAGGCAGTCACTGGTAGCACAAGGCGGAAATCAACAAGCAGTAGCGAAGTAAAATGCTTCGAGATGTAGTTTAAAGGAACTGACTGATAGTGAGGTAGGAATATTTAAAGAAATGACGTATTCTAGATTTGTGAAGCAGCGTGAATGCGCGACTATCTGTCGGTGCCAAACTCCACTTCACAAACATTGTTTGTTGCCATAACATGTTGGCAACGTGTTAACAATTTCACCACCAACGGACAAAACTTCGTTACGTCTTAACATCTTGATATGATTTGAAAACAAATTTTAGCATTATAGTACATTTCAGGGTCATTCAAGGTCAAATATTTTAGGGTCATTGGAAAGCCAATAAACACCTTTGTGACGCCGTATAGTAAGATCGGCCGTAGCTGTAAAGTTCCCGACGATATGTGCGTCCGAAATGTCTGAAATTACATTTTTAATAACCGCACTACCCCTTGCCACGGATTTGCGTTTTTCGTTCGACACGAGCTTTATGCCGTCAGAAAGTAGTGTTTCTGGGCTACATTTTTGTCTATCTCTTCCAAATTTTCGTGGCGAGCTTCGAAAGACGCCTGATAAGCATAGCAGAGTGCGTAGTGACACTTCAAGGTCATTCTATGGTCGATGATTTTTGTGTTTTTCGCAATTTTCTATTAGAAATCATTATAGCAACTTTGGTCCCATATCTCACCCGTTTCTGAGATACAGCGACTTGTCGGTTGAAAATCGCCTATTTTTTTCTACCCCACTTTTGTTTACCCCCAAATTTGAGGACCCCTTGGACTAGATTGCTGAATAATATGGGTATCAACGTAGTGTGTAGTGACTTGTAGTGGTTTTACAATTGGTCTAACAGACCACATGAGTTCCGCCTACGGGTATCATCAATCAACTTGCCACTGTGTCAAAAACGCGTTCTTCGCGACACGCATGCAAATTATTGCAAAGATATTTGCATTTCCCGCTAGACATGGTCTATCTGTCAGCCATGTTTTCCGGAGAGTTTTCCTGGCTGTCCGGACATATATCGTTCCTTCACAGTGACAAAAGACATTTCCTTCTGCAGTAAATAGTCGGCATGTATAATTCTGTTCTCTCCCACTTCTACGCAACGTAACGTCATAACGCCGCGTTGCACACGCTGCGCTGTCTTCTGCTGTGTCTCGGTGCAACAGCTGTCAGTGGTTATTTGGCCTGAGCCCTATAGGCCTATAGCCTACATCATACATGCATTCAATCATATCCGGAACTGCAATTTGCGCAACTACAATCAAAGTGCCGATTGGTTTAATTTGTTTCACTGATCTCCACTTTTCTCGTTACCATAACTAAAAGATGCTCTGATATCTACATTTTCCTTCTATCTGTACTTGTTTGTACAAATAAGTATGTTGCGTGGCAACGTGGATTAATGCCCAGCGCCAATGCTAATGAGAAGGGGGATGTCGGGGCATGGGGAGAATTTCCCGCGAAACATTGTCCATGTCCGGGAAAATGCCTAACACTGGCAAATAGCCTACTGTCATTAATGGATTTGCCTGTGGCAGAGGTCATTGGTTGTTCGCTAATCGCCATGTCTATCTTCACCAATCCGGGCATTAGCTGGCTGCCGTCGTTGGTCAATCCGGGCTTAGTAAATCATTTGTGTACGGTGTATAGTAGGCTTCATTGTCGCAGGCAAGGGTGTACACCGCGTGCAGGTGCACCCCAAGATGAGTAGCCACGTTTTTTCAGCAGCTTGAAAATTACGCATGTCGCTTACTAGGCGTCTATTAACCACAATGACATGATATTGTAGGCCACTAGACGCTTTTCTGGGGCTTTCAGACTTTATGCACCCAAAATACGTTTGCAGTCGGAGCTCCACCCGAACTCGCTGGAGATCTTTAGCTCATAGACCGCGGAACCGAGGGGACAAGGGGGCAATTGCCTCCTACTTTTTCGAGTGGGGGGGCTAGCAAAGTTGCTTGCCTCCCACTTTTCATGCCTATGCATAAATAAATTGTTGGTGCTGATGTTTTGCATTACATCATATCAAAGTTTAAAGTCAAAAATGCCTAGCATTTTAGTCAGTTTACAGTCAGCTATGGGAAACAAAGAAAACAGAGGAGGTTTAGAGACTTAAGTTTAGTCTTAATGATCGCAGACACTTTGGTGACGTCACATCTGATGGCAGTCTGTTCCAAGTTATTGCTGCAGAGACGGACAACGCTTGGTCACCTCAACGATGTAAATTGTAGAGTGCTACAGCCAGTGACGAATTCGATGATGAACGAACTAAACGAAGGCGTTGTCGACCAGGAAGTTTAATGATAGAGCGTCACCCATGCAGGTAGGCCGGGGCGCCATGGACACACTGCTTTATACGCTAATCATTCTGGCGCATGAAGCCAATGCAGACGGTAATATTGCAGCGGTGTGATGCTTCAAAGATGCAGCAAACAGCAAAATGCGAGTAACTAGGCCAATTGCAATTTTGTTGGTGACTTAAGCCTACTATTTCAACTTCAAACATGTGCAGACTGTGCAACGTCCCATGATCGTCTCGGCGCCGAAATATTTGCACAGTTTTGCTAACTGAAGTTTAAATCGTCAAAATTTGTGTATCAATTCGCACAAGAAGTCCATCTGTCGTTAGAGAAGACGCGCTGCAGCTTATAGGCTACAGTTGCTGTTGCAGTACTGACCTTTAAAGTCATCCAAGATCGATGATTTTCATTTTACCTGAAAGTGAAAGAGCCTATACGATTTCTTATTTTCCATTTGTGATCATTATCAATCTTGGCCCTATCTTGCATTGTTTAGCCACAATACAACCGTGACCCACAGATGAACGGACGGACAACAGACGCATCGTGCATGTCAGAGACTACAGCAGGAGTTTGCTTTTGGGGGACAAAGTTCCATTCCACAGACCCCAACAAACTAGGGTAGAGACCGCGAAAAGTATGTGAAAGTGGGGTCAAGGGGCATGGGGCATGAATCAAATCCGTGTTTTATTTTTAACCGAAATGTATGGTCGAAAATACAAATTTTGGACAGGATTTGATTCTACCGGAAGCAATTTAGTAGTGCTATCACGTAAATAAAGTTCTTTAATTCATTAAATATTGCTGAAAACGTGTTTCTTGGCTCAAACAACTTCATGTACAAAATTTATTTCGTCTCAATCGTTCAAGAAATGACTGCAATATGATCGGTATGGCTTCGCACCCATGGGCAAACTTTGGGGGCCCCATGCACAAAATCTACAAAGATTTCGAGCGAGAACCCAAATTTTTTTGAAGCCTGTGATCTATACCCGCATATAAAAATGAGAAATGAGAAATGCTCTGGACATAAAAATGCATATAACTCCTACCCAGCTTCAGGAATATAAGCGCACCAGCAGACCGCACTCAGATAATTCAAAAGTACGCCGATGCTGTTGAACCACGTGCAGGCACACTGTCGCTAAAATAATTTCGATATTGTTGCTACTAACTTGATTATTTACATTGGACTGTTTACGTAAAACTACTTTCCTTTACAGACTTTATAATTTAGCAACTATAAATGACATTCGCTCACTAATAATTAATGCTTTGAAAGCATTCTTGCATGATATAAGCTATTGTTGTAAAGCACGCTTTTTGAAGAATCCAGTGCGACTGTAATAGAATGACATTAATTCGACTAACTTAATCTCACTTGTTGTTTTTATGTCCAGTAACGATATGGTAAAAGTGATTTTTTTAAAAACTGCCAGGTATTTTTGGAGACAAAAATTACGAGGAACATGCGTTTTTCTCCAGCCCAGTTTTTCCACGTGTTCCCTTTATGGCGTGGGTGGACAACCCGCGGATCCGCGATGAATTCAAGTAATGCCGGAGACTGCGCAGCTGCATTTTATGGCACCTATTGCAGGAAATTATGTGCAGAAACAGTCGTAAGTTATGATAACCACAAAGCTGTCGTCTTCGTACGCTCTTATTGTCCATCCGTCGCGCTACATAACGTCTCTTTATTTGCCGTGCTGTCGAATTAAGTGCAGCGGTTCTTGCATTATTAGTTTCGTCTTCGCCGTGCGTCTTAGTTTTATCAACTCGGAGGCATTATGTGTATTTATCGTAGACGAACAGTATTTTTGCGGTTTTGCATTGTATTAGTTGTCTATACTATCTCTGCGTTTTAGCGTGTTTTTATTGTAGGACTTAATGTCCACGTGACATGTAAGCGGCTGTCCCTGCTTTAGCCATTTTGATCCACGCATGCGTCAGATGTCAATGTCATTAGTTCGATGTTCCTATGGAATGATGAGGTTTATAAGTAAGTAAATAGATAATAATGATGAAGTTTGATCGCCACGAGAGGGCAGTAAAAACAATACAAAAAAGCCATGCAAGACAATAAAACCAAAAAACAAATGTCTTTTAATGTCTTCATCATATAACTCATACAGGGTGGACCAAAAGTGTGGTATGCAGTATGTGTATAGTGTGAATATAGGCTAATGCGTATAATGGGCGACTTCACTTTTTGACTTAGACTTTCGCCTTTTCGCTGAGCCAAAGCTAAAGCTGAACGCTAAAGTCTGTACTTAGACCGAAGTTCAACTAAACGATTAAAAATGGCGGAAAACCGGTAAACCTAACAGGAAATAAATCAACCAATTACGCTTGGACTTGCTTATTTACCACTCTTGTCATCCGTCACCCCATCATTCTTTCATTCCAATCTCAAAACTTTTTTTTTCTCAAATTCTATCCTCCATAGACATCTGCACGCAAATGACGTAATTACGTAACGTCTTACGTCATTGTGTAGCCATTACGGCGTTTATTTTTGGTACCAGACTGTTTTAATTTACTAAACTATCCGTGTTAGTCGCCGTGTTTTCGCTCAGCGAAATCACTTCACTTTTTGACTTGAGTAGGTACTTAGACCGAAGTTTAGGCTCAGCGAAAGTCTAAGTCAAAAACTGAAGTGGCCCAATGTATTTGTGTGGACACTGCAGCATGGGCGAGGTACACAATCATCGCAAACCGTGAGTTCATCATAACAGCATCAGCGCTGTGCGTAACGCTTCCGCTGTCGCTGTATCGCAACATCAGTCGTCTGGTCAAGGTTAGTTCAGCAGTTTTATGCATGTTAAACCACGCACGGACTGAGGTGGGAAAAGCCGGTGTTAAAACGAAACAAACTTACGCACTCCAGACAGCGGCTTAACCGGCACTTATTCCCTTGGCCGACGGTCGATCGTGTAGCCTATAGGCCCTACACAGTACACTGTCGTTCGTTTCATCACGCTTGAGTGCATTTGTAGAGTTATCAATCCACTATCCCACTGCAGACATAGTGCTAGACACAGGCAGTGCAAGTACGGCCGTAGTATAAGAACGTTTTAATGAGTGTTTTGGTATTTTTCTCCATGTTTATCAAAAACTGAGTTATCTTTATGCAGATTTTGCTGTTTCAAACTAATTGTTTTGGCTACAAAAGTAACAGAATTTCACAGTTCGTTTTCTTCGTATTTTACCTTGCAAAAATATAAACCTAAAATCACCATTTATATCTGTATCTGTATATATTTATATCTATTATCGGCACTTATTCCCTTGGCCGACGGTCGATCGTGTACTATTATTATATATTATATATTTAGATAACAGATAACAACAACGGAATCTCAATGTGAAACTACCCTATTTGTGAACAGCTCCCATTATAGTCCAATCAAATCTCGTGAGAAAAAAGCGACACACAATATAAGCTTAATTTTCTGTAGGATGAAGTTCTGACAATTTAATAACTAGCTTTTCTGTTCTGTTTTTTTTCTTTCAGTTACTCTGTCTGCAGTGAAAAGCTCTGCCGCTAATGGCGCCACTTCCTTGCTCTAATGTGACCATTCGCTCCCGCGACACACCAGCTTGTCTATCCATCATGCCGATCAGATTGGCTTCATAAACGGCACACAGAGAGATCTAATAAGCCACAAAATGTCACTCGCGTGGTGAGGGTTGCCGGTAAAAGTGGTAGGGAAGCTGTCGCCAACGCAGCTTTCTGAGAGCAGTGCACAAACTGATGGGTGCTTCGTACGTCGTAATTTGATGTGAATCAGATTCTCGTGTGGATCATTCATGGTCTCTGACCTCGAGCGAAACAGGTCACGAGCGTTGTATTTAGAAATGTGAAAAGATATTCGATGTAGATATAGATTTCAAATGTGTACATTTTCAAAAATGATATTTACGGCGCAATTCCCCGCCGAAATAGGTATAGTTGTTTACACGTTATTTGCGCTTGTGGCCGCATAGGCTATTTGTGCCTAAACTACTTTGTGGACAAACGTTTGGACAAAATGGCATCCGAAATCAAGCGCCACTTGAAATACGCCCCTGAAATAGATTGCTCACTAATCGACATCGGTCAGTTCGAAGAAACTCCGACACTGGCTAAAACATTAGCAACCATCATTTTTGTTCGTTTTGAAAAAATGCAGCCAACTTTGGTTTTATAGCCACAGTGACGTAAACGTAGGCCTACGAATCTATTTTAAAAGAGACAAATGCGCCACGGAGATGTCACTTTCAGAAATGGAATTCCCGCGGTGACCCAGCTGAAGAACCCTTCCTTGAAGTTGAACCCCATTGGGGCACAACCCCAGATCTTCATGTTCCATTTCCACGTTTATATGCCACCCACATTTTCTGGCTCGTGTCTCGAGCCCGGCCCTTGGTAATGTTTGCGATGCCACGACGTTATGGCCGCACGTGTCACATACGAGCAATAAGTCGACAGGGAAATGTCACATTAGGGTCAGGCGTAATGACGGAGAAGTATGGAAGGCTCAAAGTGATATGCACTAGTTACAGCACGGCTGGAATGGGTAAGCGAGTACGCAGTACGAATAGTATCTGAAAGAGTGCTATGTCGTACTCTGACCTCACTCAGATCGCGTAGACTACACCATCGTTTGCTTTATGACACACGACTGCAGTCGAAAATCGTTAAATCAGTATCAGCGCAAGCTGAGTGTGCTTTGAAGAGACAACATGCTCCGTTGAGTGACAGGCGTCGCCGCAGTGTTTTACAGAACCTGCGACAAAGGCTCCTGCAACAAAACCCTCGGCGCTGATGATGATGAAACGTGTGCTCTGAAAAACAGGTCAGATCAATACTGACAGCTTTAGCTCAACCGTCAGAGTCCGAATGTCCCGAGGCCACAACATACTTTTAGGTGTGGGTGTTACGGCAGTTCCGTTTGAGACCATAAAGTGCGCCGCCATCGCGGGAAATTTAGCACAGTGGAGAAACGTTTATCGTAAAATGTTTTTGTCGTGTACAACGGCTTCCTCATTACAGTGACTAGTGACTGACTGCATTCTCAGGTCTCCTGCTGCTGCTGCAGCTGAAGCTGATGATGCACGGTCTACAGTTCCCGGAAACCGGCCCTGACTTAAACTGTCGTAATTAAGCAACCCTGTCTTTCCGGTTCTGACCCAAACTCCACAACTTCGATTTGTTGTGCAACGGTTGGACAACAAGTCGTCGACGAGCTGTACGTACATCATTTTGACATGTTGGAATGCTGGCGATCCGTGAAAGACATTTGTTTCTGCACGGACTTGTCGTACAGCTTGTCATACAGCACGGTGTACAACAATGAGCCCAGCTGACGCTAGGATAGCCGACCGTTAGGTACTGGTTGTCAGTGACCTTCAAGATCATCCAAGGTCAATGGTTTTTTTTATCTTATCTGAAAGAGCGTATGCAATTTCCTATAAGTGATCAATAGCAACCTTGGCCCTAGCTCGCAACATTTAGCCACAATGGCACGTACTGGCCTTCAAGGTCATCCAAGGTCAATGATTTTATGTAATCTGAAAGGGCGTGTGCCACTCCCTATTAGTGATTAATAGTAACCTTAGCTTTACAGTTTCTCTTACAGTTTCCGAGATACAGCCACTTATAACTTGTAACTTTCCATTCAGAATTGCGGCCAAACTGCTGCAGATGGAGACAAGGTTACTATTGACAGTAGAAAGTCGCCAACGCCTTATACCATAGTACGATCGCCGACCCTTTACGACTTACCGTTTAGCCACAATGTTGCGCGATTGGCATACCATAGTGCGTTATGACCCTTCAGGGTCATCCAAGATCAATTTTTTCATGTTATTTGAAAGCCAATATGCGATTTCCTATTAGTGATCAATAGCAAGCTAGGCCTTATTTTGCACCGTTTAGCCACAATACATCTGTGACCGACAGACAGACTGACGAACGACAACCATACCAAAAGCTCGACCGTTGCTTAAGTAATAAATCAAAGACAGTGAGTGGAGCTTGGGCCATTGCCGACTCAGCCGTGCGTGCCTGGCGTCAAATGGGCGTAATTGCCTGGTAATGAGTTTAAAGGTCTATTTCCACTACGGCTGCGCGTTGCGTTGTGTTGCGTTTGAACGCATTTAAACGCGTTGAAAGGGGCGGAGGCATTTTTGGAAAAAATATTAATGAGTTAATATGGCCGACAAATACGAAGATTTGTTGCTGTTGGGAGCAGCAGCTTGTTGCACATACGTGTTGCGTAAGAAGAAAAGAAAACGTAGGCCTAGATTTTGGATTCACCCCGTCATCGCCAACCGGAATGACCAGGGCGACTATCAGCATCTGATACAGGAACTACGCTCCGACCCAGTTCTGTTCCGGCGATATTTTTGGCTGTCTGACGTCATTTCCAGTCACGTCAACGCACGTGATAAATATTCATGGTACCTCATAGAGCGTTCTGATTGGTCAACACAATTAGCCTACTATCGCTTGGATAGTAAAGAAAAAAATAGAAACATCATCGGAGTCTCTATTCTAAACGCAACTCAACGCAACGCCGTAGTGGAAGTGCTTTTTAACAACGGATAACAACGTGGCGTACGTGCAGGTTGCTGTAAACACCCTATGGAACAGTGCCCACTGCTTTTTCGGAAGAAAATGTTGTAAGGGAGAGAGCCAGCCCAGTTGCCTTAAGTTGTGCTAAAATCTTCATAACTACCCAGGCTGATTAGCTGCTGGCAAGAGGAGCTTACTGCCGTTTACAAATCGCCATGTGTGTTATGAGCCAATCGATTCTTCTGCCGTGTGTCATTGGCTTGACGACGTCGGATGACGCTCAGTGTTGCACGGATGTTAACGAGACACTTACTGCCGTGCTTTCAACATATTACGCACACATTTGACACCACTCGACTGTGTTGCTCTGCCACCGTGTGGTGACTGTAGCCGCAGTCCACGGCCATTATGCCAGCCGATACATCACCAAGTAACACCTATACACATCTCACAGCCGCTCGCCAAACAGCAATATCCTACGTCGTTTGCTGCTTTTTAGGACTTCTAAACGCCGCTTTTCTGCGATCTGTTTATAAGACTATTTTCGCAGGGGTGTGAATGTTTTCCAGAGCAAGAGTAATTATTGTGCCTTTTTTCACTTCTAACGGCCAAAGATCTAGCTTGCCGGACGTCAAAAACCTTTTGACATAAACCCGCCTAGCTTACGAGACGTCCGCGATAAATTAGAACGGGTCGTGTTTAAATAAGTAAGTTATGTATGCAGTGCAGTAATTACGTGGACGGCTGCCTAATGTGTCGGCACTGCAATGAGCTGACTTTTTTTGGTTATGATCGTTACTATGCCATGCGCCTTAATATCGCCACAAGGAACAGTCATCAAAGTTTACAAGGTGCGCCAAAAGCGATAATCTTCCTGTCTTGTAAGATGCATTTTGGTTTACTTGGGTATCATCACAGGCTGAACGGTAGTTCAAGCCCTGTGTTAACGGCGGCTTCTCTTTCTTATGGGAAAGCCGAAAATTCGACCCCCCGCAGAATCAAAACCCCTGATCTGATTGAGATAAAATTTGGCACCGTTGATTACGTCGGCGAGATGACCCCTCATGCAAAATTTCATGTAAATCCCTCCAAGGGGG